>Ga0222719_10002920_pt1 | contig 15352 bp, 7 predicted proteins | sample C33_34DmetaG_FD_165039 | JGI IMG/M metagenome (GOLD analysis project Ga0222719, IMG submission 165039) | Estuarine water microbial communities from San Francisco Bay, California, United States - C33_34D | ecosystem: Environmental > Aquatic > Marine > Unclassified | place: USA: California...
CCAGATGAACCTGAACCATATCCTCTTGTTACATAAATTCTACCATAATTTTCATCTTCATTACTTTGATTACCATCAACTGATGATGAATTTACTAAAATGTATTCTGTTTGAAATCCAGTACCATCTACTTTTTTTGCAATTAGGATTTCACCACTTTCAAATCCTTTTGCGTTTTTAACAGACATTGTTGCATCATTTGCAATTACAGAACCTGTGATTGTTGTTGAGTTAGCAACCCACAATTGACCACCAACTGCGTTTACAGATTCTTTCTCAAATGTAGTGGTTCTCATTGTACCTCTAATTCGAACATTTTCGAATTCAGCAGTTCCATTACCTTCAGATGAAATCTTCCATCCTTTCAATCCACTTGCAAAATCTTTTGTTTGTAGAATACCTTCTGGTTTCATTATAAGGTTACCACCTTCAATAGAACCCGTTGTGATATCCCAACCACCAATAGATGCTGATACAAACTTTGCAAAACCATCTGATGTGATTGATGAACTTGCGTTGTTTATATTAGCAGGTGAACCATTGATTGTTGCTGGTGTAAATATTTGGTCTACTGATAAATCACCTCTAACAACTAAGTTACCATCATCAAACTGAACATATTGGGATGTACCCTTATTACCAAAAAGGAATCCATCAGATGCGGTAATTTGACCACTTGCCTTTAAGATTAGATTATTATTGGTTGAATTTATTTGAGAATTTGATATTTCAAATCCTGCAATTTCTCCACCACTAAATAATACATTTGAACCTGTAATCTGTCCACTATCTTTTAATATAAGATTATCGTTTGCTGAATTAATCTGAGTTTCTGATACTTCGAACCCACCAATGGATGCAGAAACGAATCTAGCAAATCCATCCGAATCAATCGAAGATGATGAATTTGTTCTTGTTGATGGAGACCCGTTAATTATAGCAGGTGTTCTTAAATTATTAACACTTAAATCTGCGTTAATAACTGCATCTGCCCCAATTACTAATAAATCATTTACTGGGTCTAAATGAAATAACGATGAACTAATTTCTATATTACCATCAGAACCACTAATAAATTGTGAATCAGTTGTACCAATAAAAAACTTATCAGTTTTAACATCTAATAAACCACCATCGTGTGTTGTAAATATAAAGTGTCTATCATCGTTATCACCAATCATTTGCATACCCACACCTTGTAGGTAATCTTCACCAATTTTTAATGCGTTAGAACCACTATAAATAATAAAACCACCTGGCCCTTTACCTAATGATGCGGAAGTTTGTCCTTCGAATCCAACTGAACGCATGAATCCACTACTTGCACCACCCACCTCAATACCACTACCAATTGCGTTTGATATAAAGATAGAACCTGTTATAAGGTTATCCCCACCGCCAAAGTAGAAGTTACCACCTTGAAATACAAATGGACTTGTAATGGTTTCAGTTCTTGATATTTCACCAATGGAGTTTAGATATTGTATTTTTAATAATTTTGGGTCTTGTAGGTTTTCCGATGGGATTGGTACTTTTACACTAAATGATGAACTATATGGTACAGTTACCTCATTTAGTAATTCGTATTCACCCGGTAACCCATCTGATTTAATTAATACTTTTACTTTATCAACTACACCTGCAATTGGATTTACATTTGTTAATGTTAAGTTAGCAAATGAACGTTGATTTTCAGTAACTATATTAGAACCCGTTTGAAAGTATTGAATACTATAATTCGCAGATTCAATATTATTGTAAGTGTGTAGTAACTCTTCTCTATCTGCAAATGAAGTTGTATATGGGGTTCTTAAAACAGCCGTAGTTGCATCTAATACTTGAGATATAGATGAACTATAAAATGTATCACTATTTGGATTTGGATATTTTGATATTGGTTCTGCAGGAGTTTCGTAATTTGATAGTACGAATGAGTACCCCAACATTTCTTCATTGAATTGAGAACCATCTGTAAGTTGTACAATTGGTGTAGTACCTCTAAATAAATATCGGGCGCCATTTCCGGTTTGAGATTGGAGTAATAACTCATTACCACTTTGAGGTTGGTTTTGATATGCTTCAATACTTTCAGAAATTGCAACTGAAGGTAATGTGTTTGATTTAAAAATTACAGATGATGTATTTTTTCTATCTCTATCTACATTTACAGTAGTCTGCCATCTAACATTAGGTTTACCTCTGAATCTCTCAGGTATTGGCTCTCCATTGTTACCAACTTTTGATATACCAACTAATGTAATTACTGCATCGCCATTTGCAGTATTATCATCACCTTTATCGTTATAAATCCAAATTGAAATTACCCTACTCTTATCTGCTTCTAAATAATCGGGTATTTCAAAGTATATCGGATTTCCATTAGAATCCCTTACATCCACAAGAATTTGTGAACCTTCTACCAAATTAGTAGGGTGTGCTGATATCCTTAATAAGTTCTTACCTTTTTGTAAAACTTGAGGAACATCAGATACTCTAAAGTATTTTGGCGATGTGTTCGTTGTATCATCAATATACACCGAAACATTCGATAAATTTTCTCTTGCTGCTTTCTTAAATATTAAAGACATCTACACTCCATACATTCTTTATTATTATAAATATCTAATAGATGAAAATCCACCTACCTTTGTAATATCTATAATTTGGTCAACCATATCTCTTGTCTTATCAATGTGTGATATAGTTACTAAGAAATCAAATTGGTTTTTAAGGTAATCAAATAATAAATATAATGAATTAAAGTTATCACTATCCAATGAACCAAATCCCTCATCAATTGCGATAAAGTTTGGACGGGGTAGGTTTGATACATTTGTGAGTGCAGTTCTAATCGCAACTGATGAAATAAACTTTTCCATACCACTTGTTAATTCTAATGGCCAATATTCATCTTCACCATATGCGATATATGAATTTATATTTTTACCATCAGTATTTAGTAGAATTTGGAAATCTACAAGTGGTTGTAGTATGTTGTTAATTTCTACCTCTAATTTTGGTAACACATCTGATATTAGTTCATATGGAATCCCATCTCTCTTTACACATTGTAGGTAATACTCATATCCCTCATACTTTGTTTCCATATCTTCCAATCGGTTGATAGAATCATTTACAGTTTTAATTGTATTTTCTGCTATCTTAACTTCACCACTTACATCAATCAAAATATCATTTGTATCATATATTAAATCTTCAATTTCTTTTAGATTTTCTTTGTATTTATCAATTTCTTTTTGTACCTTTGTATTATGCTCTACTGATACTTTTTGCTCAATTGATTTTTGAATATCAGAATCTACCTTATCAATTCTGTTTTGAAGTTCGGTGAGTTCTAAGTTACAAGATTTTGTTTGTAATTCAACCTTTTCTATTTGGTTAGTGTAATTATCTATTTCAGATTTTAAGGTTTGAATTTCTGCTAGTATTGATGTAACATCATATTTTGCTTTGTTCATAGATGCTTCATCGTATTCACCAGAACGTGTCAATCTTATAAGTGAGGATTCTTTTATTTCCCTTTCCAATGATTGTGCCTGTTGTGCGAATGGTGTATTCTTATTCTTTACACAATGTTCACATCCATCATCAAAGGTAAGGGAGCCAATTCCATCTAAGTGTTTTTTCTTATGTTCAATCTCTCTATCTAAATCATCTATTTGTGATTGGATATCAACCATCATCTTTGAGTATGATTCATATTTTAAATGTTTTTCTTTTAAATCTACTAAATCATATCTATCAAATTCTGATTGGGATTTTTTTAGTTTAGATTCTAAATCAACTAAAGTATCTACATACTCATTACATTCAGTTGCCTTTGTATTTGCACTTTCTTCTAACTCTTCTTTTAATTTTAGAAGATTATCAGTATCAGTTACAGATGAATCTACTGAAATTAATTTACCCAATAATTCTTCAATACGGAGTCCAACCTCAATCCTACGTTCTTTGTATTCATCCAATAGGGTTTGTGTTTCAGTTACCTTCTTTTTATTTTCAATTAAACTTTCTTCTGCATCTGATAACTTCTCAGTAAAGTTTTGATTTTTATAATCTTTAAGTAATGCACTTAGTTCTTTGATTTCTTCATTTGCTACTTGATATAACTGCTCAAACACATCCATATCTAAGAATTGAGCAAGAAGTTCTTTTCTTTCTTTTTGGGATTTTTCAATAAATCCACCACTATTAGATTGATTTGACATTGCAGTTAGAATGAAATCATCATAAGAACCTACATACTGTCTGATGATTGAGTTTGTATCTCTACGTTCTTCACCATTTAGGGATTCGGTTGAACCATCTTCATTGATTCGATAGAAGTTTACATCTACTTTAACAGTCCCCCTCTTAGGTGATTTTTTACCAATCCTCTCAATATAATAATCAACACCATTAATCTCAAAGTTAAACTTACAATTAAATTGAGATTTTGAATAGTTGAGTACATCAGCTGCTTTTGAGGTACGAGAACATTTATCATATATACAAAACGATAGAGCATCCCACAATGATGATTTACCACTTGCGTTGGGTGCAAATACACCATACGCCCCTTTCATTTGTGAAAAATCTATAATATTAGATGAACCATATGAGAACATATTTGAAAACTCAAACGTTTTAGGCTTCCATATAATGTTCTTCATACCAACAGATGTACCTAATTTAGTATTAATATCATTATTGATACCTCTGATAACATCCAAATGTTCCTCACCAACAACATACCTCTCTGATAGGAAATCTTCAATAAGTTTATTTTGGAATCCAACATCTCTTACATTTTGAAGTATAATATTTGAACCACCACTATAATCTTTTTTATCAGTAATTACTTTTTGGATTGATACCTCTTGTACTTTTCTACCAACTCTTATTTTTGCAAGAACTTTCTTTAATTCAGATTGGGGTGTATCCTTTACTCTAACCCTCATACGAGGTTTATTTGGTATGGTTGGGTTACCAACTATCTTTCCACCCTCTACATCAATTGTAACGTACCCATAATCGTTATGAATTGGAACAAACTCAGATTTCTTAGAATCAACATCCCATACTAAAATACCATGTTCAGGATATTTTGCTTCCGAATGATTTTGCATGATTGTAGAACCACAATACTTAATTGTACCTTCTGAATTTAAGGATTGATTGGGAACGTGAATATCACCTAACAAAACCAAATCATATCCATCAAATGATTCTACATTTACATTTTTATTTTCAATCTCAAAACCATGTTCAGTTTTTACTTTATCAACAGGTGCATGATATAATGCAATCTTATAATTACCATGAACCTCAGATGATGGGATAATTGCCTTTGATTCAGAAAAAATAGATGAGTGTGAAAAGGAAATGCCTCCCATTTTCCAAACTCCATCATCTTTCAGATAATGTAGATTTGGATGTCCTAATGCGTTTACAATAGGTGATAACGCATCTAATCTCGAATGATTATTTAGGTTTGCATCGTGATTGCCTGGTATCAGAATTGTTGGTAACATATCTGATAACCTTTTTAGAAATGTTTGGGTCATCTCAATCACCTCTGGAGTCATATCTGTTTTAGCATGAACAATATCACCCGCCAAAACTATGATTGAATCTTCTGTTTTTGTATCTGAAATGTATTCGTACAATCGTTCAAATACTTCTCTATACTCTTTGTGTCTTTTTAGATTTCTGATGTGTACATCAGCTATGTGGTAAATCTTTTTGATATTACCATCATAGTTAATCTTTTTTGATTTTCTCATACACCAACCAACTTATACTCCATTAACCTTCGTAATGTTAATGGTTCAGTATTTTTTATTTTTTTATTAATTTCATCAAATCCCATTTCGGATGGGTCTGAATCATTTAATTCTACTACATAAACTTCTATACCCTCATTCATAAGGGTTTCTGCAAATCTCAGTGCATTTTCAAACGCATCCGAATCTAACGTTATATATACTTTTTCTACACCTCTACGAATTATTTCTTTTTGTAATTCTGATTGTGGTGATTTACCGAATATTGGAATTGCATTCATACGAATTGCCATAGCATCAAATACACCCTCACATATTACAATTGGTAAATCCCAATTTACCATCATCTCAAATCCTACTACATCTTTAGATACATCTGGGTTCTTATGTTTAAAGTTAGAATCATAAAAACTTCTACCTACAAAATAATTTAATCTTGCATCTCTGTTATATGATGGCACAATTACTTTGTGTTTGTATACACCCTCTTCACAATATCCAATTTCATATTTAATAATTTCAGATGGAGTTACACCTCTACTATTTAGATATCGTAATGCATGTTTTCTAATTACTGAATTAGATGATTTCCAAAGTGGAATGTATTCTTTTGGAAGTTGAACCAACTCAGTTTTACCATTATTTTCAGAATTTGGTAAATTTGAGTATCTATACTTTCTACTGAAGATGGAATTGTGTTCATCCCAAACATCTTTGGATACTTTGATTTTTCTGAAGAGAGAACGTATTGATTTACCCTTCTCATCGGATACCCAACAATGCCAGGGGTTATCACCAGACGAATTTAATGATATGTTTATCTCTAACTTTGGTTTATAGTGTTCTACAAACGGAGAGTAAAACGCATAGTTATCACCCGATGTTTTCTTAGCCTTACCTAAGACAGATTCCAATAAAGAGAGCAGTCTATCTTCCATATAACTACTAATATACGAAATATATTTTAATTATCCAAAGAAATTTACTTTTTCTTTTTCATCTATCCAATCTTGGGGTATTTCCTTCTTAGCCCATTTGAATCCGTGCTTCTCGCACCACTCCGCATATGTTGTTTTTGAACCTTTGTATATTTTTCCATTTGGTGATTGTAGAACAAACCTTAAATCCATATCAGGATTTTGTTCTTTAATCAGTAGATGTTTTTTTCTATCTTCTGGTAAGAACCATCCTTTGGATTCTATATAGATTCCGTTTGGTAATTTGAAATCTGGTTTGTATGTATGTGTTGATGCTGGGATGGTGTATGATACTTCATGCTGTTCGTATTCACCATCAATACCTTGTGATTTGAGTTGTTCATCTATACGAGTTTCCAACCCACTTTTATGTCCTTTCATCTTTTGGATGTGAGACCAATTTCCTTTTGCCATAACTTTATTCGTTTACACCGATATTAGGTCTATCAAATTTATTCCAAATAAACCGTCCATCTTTTGTTTTTGTGATGGTTGCTGGTCTACCAACAGGTTCTAATGAACCAGTCGTTGGAGTTCCAAACGGACCATCTAAATCAAATCTTACTTTTACTGTAATATCAACATCACTTCTATTTTGAATTGCCGATGCCAATTTTCCAACTGCTATCAAATCTCCATTTGGATTGTATAATCCGATTGTTGTAAAATAGTTTCTAAAATCAGAACCTGTTACAAAATCTTGTAAGAATTCACTATTAGGGTTATTGTTTACTTTTAGGGATGGGTTTTGTGATACATTGAATTCATCTGCTCCAATCTCACACATTACAGAAACTTCATGCAATTGTTTTGTGGATTTATATTTTACCTTCCATCCAAACTCTTTTCGATTTACATTTTCAAACTCATCCTCAGTACCATAATCCCAACTTCCACTTGCACCCACCAATACGTTTTTATAAAGTGGTCTTGGGTCAGATACTACCACAATCCCGTGTTTATAAAATACTTCACCCACAACATTGGTTTGATATGCTGAGCCTGTTACATAATCATTATTTGATAATCCTTCAATTTCAGATTGTGATAACCCTCGTCTATAAAATCTAACTTCATCTAAAGAACCACTCAATACACCATTCCCTTCTAATGAGAAATCAGTAAATCCATCTGAAAGGTGTCTTGCACCAAATAACATATCATAATCATTTGCTATTTGAGATTTTAATCCTATTGATGATGATACTTCCTTTACACCATCTACCCATAGTTCTAAAAGAGAGCCTGTTTTGTTAAAACATATGTGGTGTTCTGATACATCGTTTATTTGTGTTGATGAAGTTACTTCAACATTTCTTAATCCGTCTGAGAGTGATGCAACTACCTTACCATTGTTAGATGTATTTTGGTTGTAAACTTTTAAATCAAATGGGAATATTGGGTTTCGTTTATTTTCTCTTCTAAGAACATCTCTTAGTTTTTTATCTTGTCCATAATCTCTAAATGTACCAGATTTATTAACCAACCAATTATAATCTAAAATGTTATCAGATTGTGATGTTGGTAAAACTGTCCAAAGAGAAATTGAATAATCGTTACCTTTATAGAAATCAATTTGCTTATTATGGTCTACTCTGATATATGAATCAGAACCATTGAATGTTACTTTAGTACCAGATGGTAATTGTTCATTACCTGTTGTTGTGATACCACCATCGTAGTATAATTCTTTACCATATGCATGATGGAGATATCCGCTCCTATCTTCTATATATGTATCTAAAGATGTTCGGCGTGGTACTACTTCATCATTAAATCCCCAATATCCTACTAAATCACCAAATGGAACATATGAGCCTGTGTTTAGTCTTGAATCATATAGGTGTCCATGCTGTTCATCTAATTTAATATCCAATATATTAATCTTGTCTGTAATTGAACCTGTAACACTATAATCAAGTATTTCTATTGATTCTGGTTTAATACCATCACCCATTCTATTGTGAGGTACTGAAAATATAGAAGCCGATACATACAAATCTCTCTCTACCCTAGCCCTATGTTTAAAAAACATTTGATTAAGACCAGACCACACAATTTTTTGATGTTTTGATTTTAAAAACTCTGTTGAATTTGAGTTTGAATTATCTAATTGGTCGACTTCTCTATACGCTGGGATTGATATAGATTCCGAAACATTAATTTTTTCATTGTAAAGTGGTGAGATACCCTTCAATACAGATACCGAATAATAATCATTTCTATAATTATCATCAGTAACAACCCATCTTTTGTGAGTGTTATATGGGTAGAGTTGAAATCCACCACCATTTATCGGTTTTAGTGCTTCTGCCATTAGATGTATCCTATCATTCTAATATAAATATTAAAATATTTAAAATAAAACCCCATATTACTATGGGGTTGAAACTCTTACGAGTCAGTCCCCAGATTCTATCACAGGGAGCTGTTATTTTATTTTTCTATTTAGAAATCTAATTTAACCTTAACCAATACTTCATTAGAGAATGATTTTAAAATTGGTTGAGATAACTTAGCAACTGCTAATAATTCTTGTGCGCTACTATACAATCCAACAGTTGTAATATAAGATTTTGGATTATTTGCAAATGTTGGTTGTCTAAATGCTCCGTTAGAACCTGTTACAAACGATGGGTTGTTTGAGAAGTTATATTCACCATTCTTAGCTCTTACAAAGTAATATGTTGATTGAACTCTTTCTTCGTTTCTTGCTGCAAATCCATAATCTGAATTAATAGCAGCTGCTCCACTAATGGATGTTAATAATTTAAATGCATTATCACCATTTGTGTTTGATGCGGTTACAGACCCAAATGATAACGCCGTATCCATTGTATCTGCGTTTAAGATGATAACACCCTGCTCTGGAAATACTTGTCCATAATAAGTTTTAGGTGAATACACTCCATTAAGGATTGAGCCCGATACTAAGTTATACGTTCTACCAATTTGAGTTGCGGCCTGTTGAGTATCACCACTATCATCAATTAACTTAATAATTTTGTTTGATGATGATACTGCCAAATTAGAACCTGTATTATATATAAGTTCAGCACTACCAGATAGTTCTGCTAAATTCAATTGGAAGTTACCTGGGTCTAATCTATCTTTTATTCTAGCCCTATTGATGTTAATAGCATAAATCTGCTCAGATGAAACATCATTAAATGTAAACGTTCTTTGTTGGTCTGGAAGTAGGATTTGTGCATATTGTGAATAGATGGCATTTGAAGGAGAATCTTCATTCTGCCCCAAAGAACCACTACCCGCGTTGTGACCATATGTTACTGAGAATTGTGCTTCGGATGTAGAATTAGTACTAATCCCATCAAAAATCTCATAATAATATTCTTTCTGAGTAGCTGATTGTGCTGAAGATGTGTAGAATGATGTTAACGTTCCTACGTTACCACTCCATAAACCTCTCGTTACTTTTTCTACACCACCTTCTACAACATCCCCTACTTTAAATGCTGTATAAACTCTTTTTGATGTATTGAACGAACCTGCTGGTAAAATTGCCATATCTATTTCCTTTTAATCTGTTATCCTAATGTTGAATCTAATGTGTTACCAACTGTAATATCAGGATTGTTAGTTACACTTAATGTAATCTCACTACGTCCACCTGTTTCATTACCAACTACAAAAATCTTAGTTGAAATATCAGTATTATCTGCTAACACTTTTGAAACAATTGTAAATGTTGAATTTGTACTAATGGTAACACTTCTTCTATCTTCGTTAGCACCTACATTATCTTCGTTATTTGCGATACCGCCACCATCACCGATAATAGTTGCTGCATCTGAGTTAAGAAGTGTTACGGTGTAACCTAATGTTTCGTTTCCACCATTTTTAGTTTCAATAGAAACAATTTGTCTACGCCCGGATTCTTCTAAACTAATTGAACTTGGGTTTGTTTGAATAATTGGAATACGAATTGTATTTTTTGGTAATGTTAATAGTTTGTATCTTAACGAATAATTTTCGTCAGTAACTGCCTCAACTACTGGCATGTTTTCAATAATGATTCCGTAGTAATCAGAACCAAGTGGATGTGCTGGATTCCATAGTTCGTAATCAACCTCGTCATCTGCTAATGCGAACTGGCTAATCACAAAGAAATCTCTTCCTTTTGCTAATAACTCTCTACCCTTTTTGGTGAGAATTGCGTCTACTGTTATCGATGAATTATCTAAGTATCCCATAATTTTTTTACCTTTTTACAATATTATTCAACTATAAATATGTGAATAAAATAAATTAAGTTAATTTTTTGCATTCTACTTTAAAGTAGATACATAATCTTCCTCACTTCTTTGGTTTGAATTGAGTTCGTTTCTTAAAATTTCCAAACGATTCTCTTTCTGCCTTTTATTAAACTCTTCTTCTACATTCATAGGTCTTATCAAAATATCAGTTGGGTTAGTCATTGAATTTGAATCAAAATCAGATTCTTCACTTTCAACTATATCTCTATGAGGAACAATTGGTCTCCCCATCCTAATTTCCATTTCTTCTATTTCTCTAATTTGTTTTTGAACTGGATTTAGATTTTCTATTTGAGGATTCTGAGCAATCTTTTCCTTCTGTTCTATAATTATCTCTTCTTCAAAAAAAGTTTGAACTTCACCTTCTGTAAGTTTATTTAATCTAAGTTGAGATTCTACTAACTTACGTTCTTTCTCTCTTTCTAATCGTTCTATCTTTTTCCTTTGCAATTCTTTTACCTTAGTAGAGTTTTCTTCTTTCTTACGTTTGATATCCGCTTGATTTTTTTGTTTGTCTCCATCTGTCATATTTCTATCGCCAACAAACTCAGGAAAAGTATTTTTAAGATACAACTCAAACTCAGCTTTCATAATTTTGATTTTTTCATCAAACTGAACTCTACGTTCTTGTTCTTCTAAGAATGCGTTTTCAAAATCAAATCTTCGTTGGTCACTAACCGCTCTACGTTTATCTTCTTCTAAAATCAAACGTGCTTTATCTTCTTCAGTAAAGAACTCATTATTTGAATCAATTACAGTTGGTATTGATTTTGTAGGTATAATTGGGTTGGATACTACATCTGCAATATCTTCGGGTCGTACTCTATCTGTATCTCTGATTAGTTTGTTATCATCTAATAACTCACCTGTGTTTACAATATCCTCTAAGGGTTGAATACTACGTTCCAATTCGTATTGTTCCGATTCTACATCCATTGGAGATTTAATAAGAGGACGTTCGGATGTGGGTGCAAGTTTTTGTCTTACAACCTCTTCCATATCAGAACCAACTTCTCTATTATCATTAGGTCTTTGTGGTTCGCCCCTTAAATTCATTTCTTCTTCTCTCATATCAATAAATATTAAACATCGGTAATTCTATTAGGTCGATTTATTATATCAAACTCTTCTCTTCGTTGCTGTTCCAATTCAAATCGGATTCTCTCTTCTTCGTATCTCAAATCAAACTCAGTTCGTCTACCACCTTCAATCTGAATTAGTTTTTCTATTTCTTTTCTAAACTTAGCAACGGCCTCTTTATATTCTTGCTCTCTACTCCACTTAATATCATCATTAACTTTTAAATCTTCTAATTTAAGAGTTGGTAGATTTGTAGAGGTATCTACATCCAAATTACCTTCTTCTGCCGTTTGTGATGTATAGATGAGTACATTAGGGTCAGCCTCAAATATCTCAATTACAGGTCTACCATCTGGTGTATCTGGTGAATTAGTTGTAAGTGAATCGGATGTCATCTTACATCCCAAATATCTTAGGTTTTCTAATGATAATGGTAATTCATCAGTAGATACTGATGCTGGAACTAATGATGATGAGTTACTTAATCTTAATGATGCTGATAACTCAGTATTATAGAAGTATATGGTTTTAAGTGCATACTTAGATGGCTTACCCACTACTGCGTTAGATGATGTTACATTATAATTCCAATACCCATTTGAACCCGTAGTCCACCCACTACCAAATCCAATATCAGCTGATGCTGAATAGTTTAGGATTGTGTATCTATATGTTGATGGTGAGTACATATTTCTGATAGTAGGATTACCCACCGATTCTACATCATCTTTTTGTGCAATTATGTTACGAAGTTCAGTAGTATCAATACTTGATGTATAATCATGCTTAGTAGCCACTACCAATGTTTGATGTGGTATTGTAGTTTCATAAAGGATATAATCAGCACTTTCACTACGAGGAGCCGTTATGACTGTATCGTAATGGATGTATTCTGCACTTTCACTACGAGGTGCGGTAATTATTGTATCATAATGAATGTACTCAGATATTACAGGTACCTCATTAGTTATTACAACATCATATTGTGGTTGAGTATATGATAGATTAGTTTTTGATTTAACCTTAGGTCTTTCTAAGATATGTGGTTCAATTAAAATACCTGAATTGTAATCAACCCTCGCAGGCATTGTTTGTCTGATTTGTTCAAATACTGAAAAATCATATCGTGCCAACATATCGATGGTATCGTTAATTAAGTTTTTAGAACTGTATTTTTTAAATACCTGTCTACGAACATAATCTAATTCTTCGTTCTGTTCAGTATAACCTGGTCGTCTATCTGGATTACCAATATAATCATCAATCTCAAAGTAACCTGTGTGATTGTATATATCCTCATTATACATCTTTGTAGCAGACATATAAACACCAACCTGATTAGAATCTACTGGTGCTGAATCGTATTGTGATTTTTCTTTCTTTTGTTCTGGGTCTAAGATTCCTGTCAATCGATTTGATTCAACTCTAACCTTATTGTTCATAATATTATTAGCACCTGCGGATGGAACTTTAGTATAGTATTCTTCAGTTACACCCCTTAAATCGTCAGATTCAAAACTAAATAAAGATGCAGATAATATGTAACCTGATTCACTACCACTAATTCTTTGGTTAGGATGTTGTGATAAGATACCATCATAAGATTCATCAACATTCTTTAATTGAGAATCTGGTATAAATCTAAACTTCAAATCAAAGTAAGATGAAGTTGCAGAGTTACCATGATAAGATTCTCTTGAAAGTGTATGTTCATCAACTACAATATCTTTAAGTGGGTTTGCCCAATATCTAATCTCTTGAATAGAACCACTCATATATTCTGCATCAGCCCAAATTGATGGGGTATTTGATGTTGGTAATGTGTTACTAAACGTTACTGTACCACTACCAGTCCAAGCAGCGTTGTATGATGATTCAGTAGAACCATTAATATCAATACTAGCAGATTTTGATGTACTGATTCTATCTTTTCTGTTTTTTCTATATTGAATTTTATATTCATTATTTTGTGTTATATCATCTACTGATGTTTCTCTTTGAACTAATAGAGTACCCATCTTAGAATCAAAAACAGGTACATTTTCAATAGATGCTGATTTGTAACCATTACTACCACTTAAATAAAAATGAATATTACCCTTACCAGATGTTCTTGATGTTGGTTCTAACAATACTGCAAAATCAGAACCCTTATGTAATAAGGATGATGTTCTAATTAAGTTTTGTTGGAACTGAATTTCAATTGTATCAATTGGATTAGGGTCTCTGTTTAAATAAGTTTGAGGGTCTATATCTGCAATCTTATCCCAAGGTGCTGTAATATAGTTATCTGTATCCATTCTCAAATGGTATACAAATCTATCATGTTCCCAAATGTGTCTTTTATCTTCTATTGCAGGTCCACCATATTCTCTGATTGATAAGAATGATTGTGGGATTCCGTATGTTGCAATTAATGCTTTAACTGCTCTAGCAGAACCTTTGGTTTTGAGTAAGTACGGAATGTTATTTACAATCCTTCTCCAAACCTCATAATTAATTTGTTCATCTGGTTTAGTTTGTAAAGAACCAGTTTGTGCATAATTACCAAACTTATCAGTACCTGCTGCGAACTTCCATAAATCGGAGCGGTCTTTGCCATGTGTAAGTTTCCATCCCATAGATTTTGCAACATCATATAATAACTCATTTGGCATACCATCATATGGATGTTCTTCTCTTTCATTAATAGAAGTCAATGCTTTTATATAACTCCACGTAATATCAAAGTGATGACCAATCATATCAATGAATAAAATGTAATCTAAGTTTAGCGGGTCTTCAGTCATTGATGATGGGATTGTTTTTGTCAATCTCGCATCATTAAATGTATCATATATACTTGCTGAATCAATTAACCCATTGTAATGTGATATAGCTTGTGATGATGTTACACTATAAAGTTTTTTTGGAAATTCATCATAATGCGGCCAAGGGTTGATAACATATGATGATGCGCTATAATGTGTATATAAAGAACCTGTGGTTTCATAATACATCCATTTTTCCCAACCATCCATACCACTAATTACATTTGATTTTCTTTGTAGTGATTGTGATATATTAGTTAGTGCTGATGAACCACTAATTAAATTTAATGTATTGATTCTACTATCATAAGATTCTATGAGTTCTAATTTATACTTTAAGTTTTTAACACGCTCTACTGCTGATGAATAATTAACAAAGTTTTTGAAATTAGAATAATCTATGTTTAAGGTAGTATTACCAA
>Ga0222719_10002921_pt1 | contig 15347 bp, 17 predicted proteins | sample C33_34DmetaG_FD_165039 | JGI IMG/M metagenome (GOLD analysis project Ga0222719, IMG submission 165039) | Estuarine water microbial communities from San Francisco Bay, California, United States - C33_34D | ecosystem: Environmental > Aquatic > Marine > Unclassified | place: USA: California...
ACGGCCTACTTGATTGAGCTACAGATTCTAGAATTGGTAGCATTGATTGAAGACTTGATAATTTAGACTCATGTAAAAGGATAAGTGGATCCTCTTGTTCTGCAATCATTTTATCAGCATTAGTTATGAAGTAAGGTGATAAATAACCCCTATCAAATTGCATACCTTCAACAACTTCAAGTTCTGAATCAAGGCTTTTAGCTTCTTCGACAGTAATAACGCCTTCATTACCAACTTTTTGCATTGCCTCAGCAATCATGTCACCAATTTCAGCTTCACCATTCGCAGATATAGTTCCTACTTGAGCAACTTCATCGTTAGTTTTAACTTTCTTTGATCTTTTATTTAGATCTTCAAGAACAACCTGAACCGCTTGATCAATTCCACGTTTAACATCCATAGGATTCATACCAGCAGCAACAAATTTTGTACCCTCAGTTACAATACTTTGAGCTAAAACTGTTGCGGTTGTAGTTCCATCGCCAGCTTCATCATTGGTTTTAGATGCTACTTCTTTAACCATTTGAGCACCCATGTTTTCAAATTTATCCTCTAACTCAATTTCTTTAGCTACAGTCACACCATCTTTAGTAATTCTAGGTGCACCAAATGATTTATCAATAACAACATTACGACCTTTTGGACCTAATGTAACTTTCACTGCATTTGCTAAGATATTCACTCCATTGAGCATTTTTGTTCTTGCGTCTGCTCCAAAAATAACTTCTTTTGCCATAATTCTATTCCTCCAATTAATGACTAATGTTAACTAATAATTCCAAGAACATCTGACTCTTTCATAATCAGTAATTCTTTACCATCGACAGTCACTTCTGTTCCTGACCATTTTCCAAATAGTATTTTGTCTCCTGACTTAACATCTAGAGGGGTAACAGAACCGTCTTCAGCTTTTGTTCCTGATCCAACAGCAACAACTTTACCTTCTGATGGTTTTTCTTTTGCTGTATCCGGTATAATTATACCTCCAGCAGTTTTTTCATCTTCATCAATGCGTTCAACTAAAACACGGTCGTGTAAAGGACGAAATTTCATTTTTTTTCTCCACTTTAATTTAAAAAAAATAACTAAAACCGTGATCTATCACTAAATAAGATCTCGGGTTCACCTTAGGTAATTATCGTTTACCTCAGTGTCAAGTGCTTTAGCTAACTTTTTTCCTTATTTATAGTATTTTTTACATTTTTTTTATAAATAACTGATATATTTTGTTAAAAAATACATAAATTTTGTTAAAAAACACTAATATTTTGTATATTTTCTTGGTTTTTTTATTTTTTTTTGGAATTTTTATAATTTTTTACACATTTAATTAATAGACTATTATTTTTTTGATTGTTAAATAGAGATATGTTTACTCAAGCTTTACTTTTTCCAATCGGTATTTTGCTTTTAGCAATTGGTGGTGATAGATTAGTATTAGGGTCTGTTTCTTTATCAAATAAGCTAAAAGTTCCAGCTTTTATTACTGGAATTTTTATTATTGGGTTTGGAACATCGCTACCTGAATTATTTGTAACAATTAGTGCTTTAAATAAAAATGAAACAGATATTGCTGTGGGGGCTATTATTGGTTCCAATATTATAAATATTCTTTTAATTTTAGGTTTATCCCTAGTTCTTACTAATAAAAAGTCATTAGAATCAATATCCAGTAAAGATATTTTTGTAATGATTTTCTGCGCTTTCTTGTTTTCTTACTTTTTACAGATTGGTCTTATAAACCATATTTGGTCTATAATTATGGTTGTTTTATTACCAGTTTATCTTTTTGTATCTTACAAATTTTTTAATAGTGATAGTCATTTTGTTGATGATAGTTCTGTGAAAGGATCAGTAATTTTAAATCTTCTAATTGGATTTATTGCAATAATTTATGGTTCAGAAATTTTTATAGAAGGGTTAATTTATATTTCTGAAGTATTAAATATTCCTGAAGCAATTATTGGTATTAGCCTTGCTGCAATAGGCACATCACTGCCAGAGTTAGCAGTAACAATTGCTTCTTTTATAAGAGGAAAGGGAAGTGTTGCTATTGGAAATGTCGTAGGATCAAATATATTTAATATATTAGGTGTTTTAGGTTTATCTGCATTAATTAATGGGCAAATTATTTTTTCAAAATCTTTTTCAGGTATTGATACAATTATTTTAATACTTTCAAGTGTTTGGGTTTACATCTTATTGAGAAATGGATCCACCAATCCTAGATTATATGGATCCATCTCATTAATTGCGTATCTTGGTTATATGATTTTATTATATTCTTAAAATTAAAAAGGCTCATATGGAAATACACTCACAGTTGCTCCTAAATCAGGTGCTACTGCGTCAAATGCTGGAAAAGCCGAGTTTAAAAGTTTTTCAGGTGTCCATCCTTCAATATCAGCTATACTTTTTATTGGTCTAGGTTGACTAAATAAAGCAACTTCATTTCCCCTTACAGATAAAATCTGTCCTGAAAGTTTACAATCGGGAGCGGCCAAAGCTACTGCGGTTTGAGCCACTTGATCTGGGCGCATAGCATTCTTCATTCTTTCAACTCTTTGTTTTGATTCTTCATCTTTAATAGGAATAGTTGCTATCATTCTTGTCCATGCAAATGGAGCAATAACATTCGATCTTACATTTTTAATTTCATTTTCCATTGCAATTATTCTAGATAATCCATGTATGCCAAGTTTAGCTGCTGCGTAGTTAGCTTGTCCAATATTTCCAATAAGCCCCGTTGTTGATGTAAATAGTACAAAATTTCCTTCTTCTTTCTCTCTAAAGTAATTTATTGCTGACCTACAAACATTAAACGAACCCTTTAAATGAACAGATAAAACTGAGTCCCAATCTTCTTCATCCATTTTATGAAACATTTTATCTCTCAAAATTCCTGCAGGATTAATTATTGAGTGAAGCTCTCCATACTCATCAAGAGCTTGTTGAATCATATATTCTGTGCCTTTTCTATCGGTAACAGAGTCATTATTTGAAACTGCCTGACCACCGGAAGCCAGAATTTCTTTTTTTACTAGCTCTATGGGACCTTTGTCGCCTTCATCGCCTCCCGCCACAGAACCACCCAAATCATTTATGACAAGTTTTGCACCTTCCTTTGCAGCCAAAAGAGCAGTTTCTTTTCCAATTCCATTTGCCGCGCCGGTAATTAAAATAACTTTTCCGTCAAGAACACCCATATTTATAATCCTCCTAAAATTTTTTTAAATTGTTATAAAACAATAATTACAAATCAGGTATATTTTTTTTATGGTTGATTTAAAAAATATTATTAAAAATGCCGAATCTGCAAATAAAGAATTTCATGATGGTTATCCTCCTGTAGAAAATTGGAACCCAGAACACTGTGGGGAAATAGGTTTAGAGATAAAAAGTGACGGAACTTGGTGCTATATGGACTCACCAATTGGAAGAAAAAGGTTAGTGAATTTATTTGCAAGAATTTTAAGAAAAGAAAAAGATGGGAGTTACGTTCTTGTAACTCCAGTAGAAAAAATTTTAATCAAAGTCGAAGATGTTCCTTTTATAGCTATAGATGTTGATGTGAAGGGTTCAGGCAAAAATAAAATTTTGAAATTTATTACTAATACTGGTGATACTGTAATAGCCTCAAAAGATTATCCAATAAGAGTTGAAATAGATCAAAAAACAAAAGAACCATCTCCATATATTTTGGTAAGAAGTAACCTTGAGGCAAAAATATCAAGGTCTGTATTTTATGACCTTGTTAATATTGGGGACGATTACGAAAATTATTTTGGAATTTGGTCAGGTGGTCATTTTTTTCCTTTTATGAAATCCAGTGAATTAAAATTCTGATTATGGTTGTTAATTATAAAAATCTCATAGAGTCTGCTGTCGAAAAAAATCCTCCTTCTGTTAGAGATTTAAAAAAATCGCCAGGTATAAAAAGTGACTTTGATCTAATTGAGAAATACAATGACAGAATTAGTCCATCTGATCTAAGACCGGCATCAGTTGTAGTGGGTATAATAGAGAGAGAAAAACCTTATATATTTTTGACAAAACGCTCTGCAAACCTTGAACAGCACTCTGGACAAATAGCTTTTCCTGGAGGAAAGGTTGAGGATGGTGAAACTTTTACAGAGGCTGCTTTTAGAGAGGCAAAAGAAGAGGTTGGTCTAGATTCTTCGGAATTTAAATTATGTGGATATTTAGATACCTATGAAACAGGTACAGGTTATAGAATTTTACCTGTTGTTGGTTTTGTGGACCCTAAATTTGTTCCTAAAATTAATGAAGGGGAGGTAGCTGAAACATTTGAGGTGCCTTTTGAATTTATAATGGATAAAAGAAATCATCAGTTGCAATCAGGAGAGTGGAAGGGTGTTGTAAGAAATTTTTACACTATAACTTATCAAGGATATAATATATGGGGTGCAACCGCTGGAATGATAAGAAATTTATATGAAAGGATAAAAGAAATTGATTAGAGTTATTTATTATTTATCAATATTTTTATCACCATTAATTATTTACTTATTTTGGATTTTTCTATCCAAAGGTAAAATTATTGAATTAAAAATTTTTTGGTCTCTTTTAATTGGATTATTTTTAATGGCCATTACTTTATTCTCAACAGCTATTTTTAATAATGTTTCGATTGAAAAAAAATATATTCATCCTGAAGTAATTAACGGTAAGTTAAAAGAAGGCCATTTTATTGAATAAATGACTAATAAAATTCAATATAATTTCCTTAAAGACAAAACATGTAAGAAAATTTTATCTCTTTTAAATAAAAAAGACGATACAACACGTTTTGTTGGAGGGTGTGTAAGAGATTCTTTAATTGGCGTTGAAACAAACGATATTGATATTGCAACAAAATTAGAACCTAATGAAGTAATGAATATTTTAACTTCTGCTTCAATTAAAGTTATTCCTACAGGTATTGATCATGGAACTGTTTCAGTTTTTTCAAAAAATTTTAACTTTGAAATAACTACATTGAGATCAGACATCGAAACAGATGGTAGACATGCTGAGGTTACTTTTTCTAGTAGCTGGGAAAAAGATGCATCAAGAAGAGATTTTACAATAAACTCAATTTATTTAAAACAAAATGGAGATATTTACGATCCATATAATGGAATCCAACATTTAAAACAGAAAAAAATTCTTTTTATTGGTGACCCTGATGAAAGAATAAATGAGGACTATCTTCGGATATTAAGGTTTTTTAGATTTAATGCATTTTATGGCAATGATAATTTAAAATTATCTAATAATTCAGTAAAAGCCTGTGCCGAAAATAAAAATAAAATTAAGAAATTATCTTCAGAAAGAATTCACAATGAATTTTTCAAGATTTTAAATTCAACAAATCCATATTTTATAATTAATATTATGAAGAAAATTGGAATTCTTGAAATTTTATTTGAAAAAAAGGTTGAAACAAAATTTTTTAAGAAATTGCTATCAATAGAAAATAAAAATTCTTTGAAAATAGATCAATTTTTAAAATTTGTATCTTTAGCTCCAAATGCAAACAAAAATCATTTGTCTGAATTGAAAATGTTTAATTTTTCAAAAAAAGATAAGAAAAAGTTATTACTTTTAACGAATCAAGAATTGAAAATTCATAATAAATTAGAAAAAAATGACATTGAAAGAATTTTATACTCGATTGATAAACAATCACTGGTTGGTTTAGCTATTTTATCCTGGGCTTTAAGCGCCAATAAAATAATAGATAAAGAATGGATATCAATTCTTGATCAAATAAGGAATCTTAAGGTACCTATTTTTCCTTTAAAAGCGAAAGATTTATTGAATTTTGGATTGAAAGAAGGACCAATTATTGGTGAGATTTTTTCAGAAATAGAACAAGATTGGATAGACTCAAATTTTGAGCTTAATAAAGAGGATTTATTATTGAAATCAAAAATGCTTATTGGCAAAAAAGGTCATAATATTTCCTAGTGGACTATTATGTCGCATTATCAAATATTTCCTTTACTTTCTTATAAAGATATTTCATACACAATATCAAATTAATATATCAGATATTTTAAACATTATTGGTAATTAAAATGACAGATACTAATGACAATAACGATCCTTCCAGAAGAGATTTTCTTTACATTACTACAGCAGTTTTTGGTGCTACTGGAGCAGCAAGCGTTGCATGGCCGTTAATTGATCAATTAAACCCAAGTGCATCTGTTTCTGCCCTTTCGAGCATTGAGGCAGATATTTCTTCAATTCCAGAAGGCGGATCTCTGAAGGTGGCATGGAGAGGGAAGCCTATTTTTATTAGAAGACGTACTAAAGAAGAAATAGAGATGGCTGAAAAAGAAGACTCTGTGGATCTCCCACATCCTGAAAAAGACCTGGATAGGGTTAAAAATAAGGAATGGTTAGTTGTTGTTGGTGTATGTACTCATTTGGGATGTATTCCTATTGCTGATAGCGGTGATTTTGGTGGTTGGTTCTGTCCATGTCATGGATCACATTATGATATATCAGGACGAATAAGGAAGGGACCTGCTCCTACGAATCTAGAAATTCCTCCTTACGAGTTTGTTAATGAAAATATTATTAAGATTGGATAATAAAAATGAATCACGATTATCAATACACTCCTAAAAATGGCTTCTCTAAGTGGCTAGACAAAAGATTGCCATTAATGCGGTTTGCAGATGAAAATCTTCTGAGCTTTCCAACCCCAAAAAATCTAAATTATTTTTATACTTTTGGTTTCATTTTAACAATGTGCCTAGTTACTCAAATTATTACAGGTATTGTTTTGGCAATGCATTATGTGCCAAATACATCATTAGCCTTTGATAGTATTGAGCATATAATGCGAGATGTTAATTACGGTTGGTTAATTAGATATACGCATTCAAATGGCGCGTCCATGTTCTTTTTAGCTGTTTTTATTCATATGTTTAGAGGTTTATATTATGGATCCTATAAGGAACCGAGAGAAATTATCTGGATATTAGGTGTTGTTATTTTCTTGCTTATGATAATCACAGGTTTTATGGGATATGTTCTTCCTTGGGGGCAAATGAGTTTTTGGGGAGCAACGGTTATTACAAATCTTGTTGCAACTATTCCTGTGGTAGGAGAACCTGTTCTTACACTCTTATTGGGTGGATATAGTGTTGATAATCCTACCTTAAATCGTTTCTTTAGTTTGCACTATTTACTACCATTTGTAATTTTTGGTGTAGTTATTCTTCACATATGGGCTTTACATGTTACAGGAAATAATAATCCTACAGGAATTGAGGTTAAAGATAGCAAAGATACAATTTCTTTTCATCCCTATTACACAGTAAAAGATCTTTTTGCTTACGTTGTTTTCTTAATAATGTTTTGTTATTTTATTTTCTATAATCCAAATATTTTAGGCCATCCTGATAATTATATTGAAGCTGATCCTATGTTGACTCCTGCTCATATTGTTCCTGAATGGTATTTACTTCCGTTCTATGCAATTTTAAGGGCTGTTCCCGATAAGTTAATGGGGGTATTATTAATGTTCGGTTCAATTATTGTTTTATTTTTCTTGCCTTGGCTAGATACTATGAAGGTTAAATCAGCGCGTTACAGACCTTTATATAAGATATTCTTTCTTTTATTTGTAATTTTTTGTCTTTTATTGGGTTATTTAGGTGCGAAACCACCAGAGGGGATATATTTATTTCTATCTAGGGTAAGTACAATTTACTATTTTGCCTTTTTCCTAGTAATAATGCCTATCCTAAGTCGAATAGAAAAACCATCACCAATGCCAATTGGTATTTCAAATCCAGCTATCAATAATGAAGTTTTTGATAGTGGTGGCGGAACCACAGGTACACCATCTTATGCAATGGATAGTAAATAGGTATTTAATATGAATATTTTTAAGAATATCATTAAAAATAATTTCTTTATTCTTTTTGTTATAATTTCTGTTTTTAACACAGATGTCGATGCCGCTGAGGGGATAGCGCTTAAAAATTTAAAACCTGGTTTTTCTTTTGAAGGACCTTTTGGTAAATTCGATAAGGATAGTTTAAAAAGAGGTTATCAGGTTTATTCTGAAGTCTGCTCTTCATGCCATGGTATGAAGCAATTATCATTTAGAAATTTATCACAACCAGGTGGTCCAGAATTTTCTGTTGAAAAAGTAAAGGCACTTGCTTCTGGCTATTCTATTGTTGATGGAACCGATGAATATGGTGATCCAATTGAAAGATCAATGTTACTAAGTGATTATTTCCCAAAACCATTTGGCAGTAAAGACGAAGCAAAAGCAGCAAATAATGGAGCATATCCTCCAGACTTATCGCTTATTGTTAAAGCACGTGTAGACGGATATAACTATCTTTATTCTCTTTTAAAAGGCTATGAAGAGGAAATGCCTGATGACTTGGATATAGGTGATTTGAGTTATAATCCATGGTATCCTGGCGGTGCTATTGCTATGTATCAACCTTTGTATGATGAGTCTATTGAATACGAAGATGGAACTCCAGCAACTATCGATCAAATGTCATACGATGTTACCAATTTTCTAGCTTGGGCAGCTGAACCTACCATGGAAGAAAGAAAAAGGTTAGGTTTTGTAGTAATAGGTTTCTTGGTTGTCTTTCTTATTTTGATGTATTTAAGTGTAAATAGATTATTTAGAGATGTTCATTAGTTAATTATTAAACCTAAAGTTCATTATATCACCGTCCTTAACTTCATATTCTTTTCCTTCTAATCTAATCTTTCCAGCATCTTTAGCTTCACTGTAATTTAAAAAATTTATGAGTTCATCATAATTAATAGTTTCAGCTCTAATAAATCCTTTCTCAAAGTCGGTATGAATTTTACCAGCAGATTCTGGAGCTAGAGTGTTTTTGGCTATAGTCCATGCCCTAGTTTCTTTTGGTCCGGATGTGAAGTAAGTAATGAGGTCTAAAGCATTGTAGCCCTCATTAATTAAAGTATTTAAACCTGGTTCAGCTAAACCTAAGGATTTAATGTATTCATCTCTATCTTCATCACTTAATTCAGAAATTTGACTTTCAATGCTTGCAGAAATTTTTATTACATTAATTTCCTTGCTAGCACCATATTCATCAATTTTTTTTGAATATTGATTTCCTGCGTTAGCACTTTCTTCATCCACATTACATACGTAGATCATTTTTTTACCTGTTAAGAGAGAAAATTCTTGAAAATATTTCTCATTTTTTTCGTCAAGAGATTTAAAATCAAATAAAATATTATTATTTAAATTTTCAAGTATTTCTTCAATAAGAATAAGTTTTTCTTTAGACTCTTTGTCATTGCTTTTCACTTTTTTTTCTAATGAAATTTGTCTTTTTTCTAAATTAGCTATATCTGAAAGAAGAAGTTCTGTTTCAATGATTTCAATATCTTTAATAGGATCGATTTGTCCGTTAACATGTGTAATGTTATCATCATCAAAGCATCTAACTACATGTGCAACGGCATCAACCTCTTTTATATTTGAAAGAAATTGATTACCAAGACCTTCTCCTTGAGAGGCACCTTTTACAAGACCGGCAATATCAACAAAAGTTAATCTTGCTGGTAAGATTTTCTGAGACTTATTTATTTTTGATAAAATATCCAACCTTTTATCAGGAACATCAACCTCACCTATATTGGGTTCAATTGTGCAAAATGGATAATTTTCGGCTTGCGCAGCCGACGTCCTGGTAAGGGCATTAAATAAAGTTGATTTCCCAACATTTGGCAAACCAATTATTCCACAACGAAAGCCCATAATTTATTTTTTAAATTGAAGAATATTCTTTTGGAACTTTTTTTCATCACCCTCAATAAGTGTAGAAATATTTTCAGCAATAGATGTTAGTATTTTTTGAAGGGTTTCAGCATCTTCCTTTGAAAGATCTCCTAAAACATGACCAGTTACTTTTTCTTTTTCACCGGGATGACTAATTCCTATCCTTATACGAAAATAATCTGTTCCAATATTTTCATCTATAGACTTTAGACCATTGTGACCTGCATGACCTCCACCTTTCTTAACTCTAACCTGTCCGAAAGGTAAATCAAGCTCATCATGGAAAACAATAATCCTCTCTGGGCCAATCTTGTAAAAATTTGAGGCCTCTCTTACAGCTCTTCCTGATTCATTCATAAAGGTCTGAGGTTTAAAAGAAATTAACTTTCTTTCTTCCAAAGCACCCATTGCTGTTCTACCTAAAAACTTTGTTCTACTTCTTCCAAATTTATGAAAGGCTGATAGACAATCTAGAGCCATGAAACCAACATTATGTCTGTTGTTTTTATGTTTTTCTCCTGGATTGCCTAGTCCAACAAAAAGAATTGTATCGTTTGATAAAGCCAAGGTTTTTAATTATTCCTTTTCTTCTGAATCGGCTGCATCTGCACTTGTATCATCAGCACTTTCAGCTTCTTCATCACTTTCTATTGCCTCAGGAGCTTCAGCATCTGCAGCATCAAGAGCTTCAATTTCTTCTTCACTTTTTGGCGCTGCAATACTAGCAATAGTAATATCTCTGTCAGTAATCGCGGAAACAATACCCTCAGGAAGTTCAACATCAGACAAATGAATTGTTGCACCAATTTCAAGCCCTGTTAGGTCAACCTCTACTAATTCTGGAATATTTGTTGCTGGGCAATCAAGCTCGACTGTATAACGGCTAACATTAAGAATTCCACCTTCTCTTAACCCCGGCGCCTCTTCTTCAGCTGTGAAACTTACAGAAACCTCAACAGAAATTCTAGCATCAGCACCAAGACGAAGAAGGTCCACATGGATAATATTTCCTTTAACTGGATGTAATTGAACATCTTTTGAGATCGCTTTAAATTTTTCACCTTTTGATGTTTCAACGTCTATTAATTGAGATAACATTTTTCCTGAATTATATAACTTCAAGGTTTCTATAGCATTAAGGCTTGCTGCCAAAGGCTCTTTTTTATCGCCATAAATTATACAAGGTATTTGACCGTTTTTTCTAATTGCTCTTGCTAAAGACTTACCAGTTTCATTTCTTTCTTCAGCTTTTAATAAGGTGGTTTCTGCCATCCTCTTTCTCCAAAAATATAATTAAAATTTTTCCTGTGGCGCGTTATAACCCTGCTTTGGAATCAAATCAAGTTAATCGAACAAACTTGATACAGATTTTTCATCAGATATTCTTTTAATAGCCTCTCCTAGAAGCGATGAAATTGAAATAACATCAATTTTATCTGATTTTTTTACATCATCTGACTCTTCAATCGTGTCAGTTATTAATAATTTTGTTAAAGAAGATTTATTAACTCTTTCAACTGCTTTTCCAGAAAGTACCCCATGAGTGACATAAGAATATACTTTTGTTGCTCCTTCTCTAATGAGGGCATCAGATGCATTGCAAAGAGTACCTGCAGAATCAACTATATCATCAATTATAAAACATTCTTTTCCTTTAACATCACCGATAATATTCATAACTTCAGACTCTCCAGCTCTTTCTCTTCTTTTATCGACTATTGCAAGATCCGCACCAATTCTTTTGGCTATAATTCTTGCTCTAACAACACCTCCGACATCAGGCGAGACAACTATTGGTGTATTTTTAGTTAATTTACTTTTAATATCCTCTACCAAGACTGGTGCTGCAAATAGATTATCTGTTGGGATATCAAAAAAACCTTGAATTTGTCCAGCATGAAGATCCATTGTTAAAACTCTATTAGCACCAGCCTTATCTATCATATTAGCAACTAGTTTTGAGGTAATGGGTGTCCTTGGTCCTGGTTTCCTGTCTTGTCTTGCGTAACCAAAATAAGGTACAACAGCTGTAATTCTTTTTGCAGATGCTCGTCGAAGGGTATCAATTATAATTAATAATTCCATTAAATTATCGTTTGCTGGATAAGAAGTTGATTGGATCACAAAAACGTCTTCTCCTCGAACATTTTCTTTCATTTCTACAAAGATTTCGTTATCAGCAAACCTTTTTACATCGCAATTAGAAAGTTCAAGGCCAACGTATCTGCTAATACCATTTGCTAATTTTAAATTTGAATTCCCAGTTACTAATTTCATCATAACCCCGTTTATTTGGATGCTTATTTCTTATTTGTGGTTGTACCACAGGTAAATCCTTCAAGCGAGGGGAAATTTTTGGAGGAAAGAGCAATTACTTTAAATAAATTACCCATCTCGTTGTGATTCATTAATCTATTTAAACCAATTCTTAAATCTTTTTTTTGATCATCGTTTGCATTTTTTTCAAGAATTTTTAATCTTTGTACAGCTCCCATTTCCTCTAAAAATAAACTCTGTGTGTTTGGGCCATAAATATTAATATTATTTTCTTTAGCCTGTAATTTAATATCTTTAAAATTTACATGACTTGTTAGGTCTACAAAACCAGGGTCGCTGAGTGGATTAACGAGTTTATTATCTCTAATCCCTTGAAAGCTATCTCCATTACCATCTACATATCCGTAATCAAAAAATATTGCTGCTCCCGAATTGTCTTTAATAAAATTTGAAATATTATTAATTACTTCTCTAGTTTTAAAATTAATTTCTATAATAGATTCCTCTTTTAGGTTAAGGAAATTTCTTAAAGGTAATTTTTTTGAAAGTTTTGTAGATTCATATGAAAGAAATAGATCGTTACTTTTAGAGTTTACGCAAACTTCTTTCCAGCAATTGTCTTTTTTAATAAATTGATGAACTGGAAATGTATCTAAGAACTCATTTCCAATAAAAATGGTTGGTATTTTTGGAATATCGTTGATCTTTTCAAAGTGAGATGCGTTTTTTAAAGCTTTTTTTTGTAGTTTTATTAATTCTTCATTAATATCTATAAAAATAAAGTTACTGACTTTGTTTTTTAGAACTCTACTAATGTCTTTGAGTAAAGTTCCTCTTCCACCACCTAGATCAACAATTTGAAAATTATCTGGCTCATTTAGTTTTATCCAAATGTCTAGGATCCAGATACCAATAATTTCTCCAAAAATTTGTGAAATATCTGGTGATGTAACAAAATCACCTTTTGATCCTAAGGGCATTTTTTTTCTATAATAACCATATTTTTTATCGTTAAGAGATATCTCCATAAAAGAGGCGATTGATATAGGGCCATTCTCAACAATTATATTATGTATTTTTTCTTTAAGAATATTCATTTTTTAAGGAACGGAAAATTAAAATTAAACCTACAGTTAAGAAGGGTAGAGATAATATCATTCCCATAGTTATATTTGGAACAATATATCCAATATGAGCATCTGGTTCACGAAAGTTTTCTATAACTATCCTAGCGAGAGAATAAAAGAACAAAAAAGTACCGCTAACTAATCCCTTTCTCTTGAGTCCATTATTAAAGACTAATACTAGTAAAATAATAAATAAAATTAAACCCTCCAAACCAGCCTCATATAATTGACTAGGGTGTCTTGGATTAATACCTGCGTTTGGAAATATTACCCCCAAGGAAATATTCGTTTCCTTTCCCCATAATTCACCATTAATAAAGTTAGCAATTCTACCAAAAAAAAGACCTATTGGTACTACTGCACAAATAATATCACCGGTTTCTAATATTGGAATTCTGTAATATTTTGAATAAGCTATGATAGCTATAATTACTCCAATCGCACCCCCATGAAAAGACATCCCGCCTTCCCATAAAGATAAAACTAACAAAGGATTGTTTATATAAAAATCAAAATTGTAAAATATTACATACCCTAATCTTGCACCAAAAATAATACCGAATACTATCCAAATAAAGATTTCATCAATATTTCTTTTTGTAATCGATAATTCACACACTTCTTTTTTTGCTTCAATTATTCTTAGAGCATAAAAAAGGCCCAGAATCATTCCTGCCATGTATGCAAGACCATACCAATAAACGTCTATTGGACCAATAGAGAAAGCAATTGGATTAATATCTAAAATATAATTTTCCATATAAAATTTATACATATTTATAACATTAATTTGAAATTTTTTATTATTATTGGCTATTATCTTTTTTCAATTTGTAGTATGATAAATATTTCTAACTACTACATATGGTAATTTATGGCATTAGCAAAAAACATTCAAATTTTCGAACACCCCCTCGACACTGTGGAAATCGTTGCAAGTTTAAGAGATTGGACTTACGAAAGAAGTGAAACTGAGGTATCTATACTTGCTAAAGGTAAATGGTCAGACTATCAAATTTCGGTTACATGGGTTGATGACTTTGAGGGTATTAATATTGTCTGCGGATTTGATTTGAAATTCCATAATAGACACAAAGATAAAATTCTTGAATTAGTATCATCTATTAATAATCAAATGTGGCTCGGACACTTTGATGTTTGGGCTGATGAAGGTATAGTTTTATATAGAAATACATCTTTATTTAATAGAGATAATATCTCTCAAGATCAGCTAGATAATGTTATGGTTAGAGCGGTATCTTCTTGTGATCAATTTTTTCCAGCCTTTCAATATATTTTATGGGCAGGTAAAAATTCAAATGAAGCGTTGGAGGCTGTTCTTTTTAATACCGAAGGTGAGGCTTAAAATTATAGGACAATGAATGACTCTCAAAAATTATTAATCATTGGTCTAGGAAAAATGGGTGGTAGTTTATTAGAGGGGTTAATCTCAGAAAAATTACCTAATATAGAAATATCTGTTGTCGAGCCTCATCTGAACGAAACTAATAAAGATCTGGTAATCAAAAATACCAATCATTATTCTTCAATTGATAAAATAAATAGCTTTGATTTTGATATAATTATTTTTGCTATAAAGCCACAAATTGTTAAAGAGGTATGTGAGCAAATCTTGTCACTTTCCAATGGAAAACATTTTTCTATAATATCAATTTTAGCAGGTACAAAAATACAAACATTTGATAGGTTTTTTGAAAACTATCCAATTATTAGGACTATGCCTAATTTAGCTGCTTCCGAAGGGAGTAGTATTACTGCTTTGTATGGAAATAGTTTTATCGATAATAATTTTAAATTATTAACTGAAAATATTTTTTCTAAAATAGGCGAATACTTTTGGATAAATAATGAGGATGATATTGATATTATTACAGCCATATCAGGCTCAGGGCCTGCATATTATTTTTATCTAACTGAGTGCTTGAGCTCAATTGCTAATGAAATGGGATTAAAAAAAATTGATACCAATAAATTAGCTAAAATTGTGGCAAAAGGATCATCTGATCTAATGATGTCCTCCAATAAAACAGCAAATGAATTAAAAGAGAATGTTACATCAAAAGGTGGAACCACAGAGGCTGCATTTGAAATATTAGAAGGCTCCCAGAAAA
>Ga0222719_10002922_pt1 | contig 15342 bp, 11 predicted proteins | sample C33_34DmetaG_FD_165039 | JGI IMG/M metagenome (GOLD analysis project Ga0222719, IMG submission 165039) | Estuarine water microbial communities from San Francisco Bay, California, United States - C33_34D | ecosystem: Environmental > Aquatic > Marine > Unclassified | place: USA: California...
TAAAATTAATCGGTGGCCAAAATCGTTCAGCTGGAATGGATTAACTAGATTGGATTCTATTTCAATACCATGATTGCTGTTTATAAATCTTTGTAATTTTCTAAATATGCCTTTACCTATTATGCCGAGATACGGTCCGTGTCCTCTAAAATCAAGGGCATCAGCTTTTACAGTGTTGCCTATTGCTTTTCCATATTCAGTGTTGTAACCGTACACCGTAGAAAAGAAATCAGAGTTTCCAGATTGTGCTAGTTTTAGCAAATCGTCATCTGTCCATTCTTGTACACTAGGATAACGTTTTCTAATTAATTGTGCTACTTGTACAGGGTCTTCGCCTTGTGTTACAGGAATTGCTTCTGTGTTGTTATAATCCCAACTTCCGTACTGACTAACAATCACTGCGTAAACTGCTGCTGCTAGATTGCTTTGTATATTAAACTGAAGGGCAACTTCGTACCATGGATTTAGCACACCGTCGCTCCATGTATATTCGCTGCCTGTGCCCAATATAAGAGTTTCAGGGTCGAAAGTAACACTTACAGATTTTGTACCAAGGTCACTTTGTTTTACAGGTGATGTAGCAAAAGTATCTGGAATCTGGGGATTATATACATCAGGCAGTTCTGAGCCTGCACGAGTTTTGTCTGGAGTAAACTGTAGAGGGTCTAGATTTTCATGTTGATACCAAGGTTCGTGCATGGGCATTCTTGCTACACGATCTGCGTAAACAGCAGGTGTAGGATCTACCGCAAAAACTGGTGGTAAATCTGTGCGATTTGCGTAGACAGGTTTTACACCTAACCTAGCACTATCATATTTGTGCCACTGTACTCTTCCTACAAATGGTAGGTAGAATTTTGCAGCATTAATTCCTTGGTAGGCAGCATCGCCGTTACTACCACCAGAGCCAACTTCCAGTGCATTAAACGGTTTGTAGTTATTGAGGCCTGCTAAGGAAGCAACGGATGATTCAGCAGCGTCTATATCAGTAATATCTACTGCTGGATCTGCTGATGGCTGTAGTTCTGTTTTTGAGCCTTTCATTTGTATCTCATTTGTGGCTTTAACTAAGAACTGTTCGCCTGCTTGGAATCCTATATTTTTAGCACCTTTAAAGTCAAATTTTTCTCTAACATCTGCTGTGTGATTTTGCTCAACTTTGAGCTGATAACTGCCTTTTGTTTCTATTCTTATTGCGCCGCTTTCATTTACGCCAGAGCCTCCAGAATCTGATAGGGAACCTAGAGCAAGCAAGTCAATGCCGGCTCCGCTCTGTATTGCTACTCCGCCCCTTACTTCAGCTGACAAAGTGCCCTGTGTGTTTGGATCGTTGTCATTGACCGATCTAATGCTTATCAGGCCTTTAGCAGTATGTGCCATATATTCGTTTGCGTCTAATCGAACGTCCTTGCCTGCAAACACTAAGAAGTCGCCGTCTCTAGCCCACGTTGCTACACCCCCGTCTCCACGGAAGGATAGACTGCTTCCTATAGCTGCTATTTTCATGTTATCGTTTGATTGTGCTTGCCACGTGCCGCTAACTAAAGAAGTAAAATTACCATCGGAATTTATTTCAGTGTGTGTAGTAGAATTAACAGCAAAAATGTTAGCACTCATGTTAAGCACTGTGGCACTATCTAATATGAATTTTTCAGCATCTATGCTGACTGTTTCGTTATCCATATTAAAGTTTTTGGTTTTTAGTTCTACATCACCGTTAATAGGCAGTGCTAAACAGCCATTTTTTACTTCTAGTTTTGCGTCATTTTCGCTGGTCAAATACAAATGAGCACTAGATTCAATGTTTAAGTTTCCGCCGGCGCCTATTTCTAAATTTTTTCCTGTTACAAAAGCAGTGTTTCTAAAACTTTGATAACTGGCATCCTGGCCAGCATAATTTGATATATATGTTCCTGCTATTTCGCTTATACTTTGTCCCGCTGTGTTGTTTATCTCTGTTCCGGCGGTGTTATGAATGGCGTCACCTGCGGTTGTGCGAACATCTTTACCTACCATAAAATTAACATTTTCGCCGGCAGTAAAGTTTACGTCTCTATCAGCAGTAAAGTTTAAATCATTTGAACTGTGGATGCTAACACTGTCTTGTGCATAGATATCAATTTTACCATTACTAGTTAGTTCTATCCAGCTAGTGCCCCTAGCGTTACCAATGTAAATTAAATCTTCTGTGTTATGTAGAAGAATCTGATGTCCTGTTCGTGTTTTTAACCTAAATAATTCGTTGGCCGGCAATGATGTATCGCCTGTGGGCACTTCACCGTCTGCTAGTGCTTCTAGATTTTCGTATTCTGGTGGAGAATCTTTAGCGTGGCCTTTGCGTATAATTTTGTCATCGCCGTCGTCCATAACAAAACTCGAACCGCCGAGTCTATTAATAAACTGATTTGCTTTTGCACCAAATGGTCCTTTTTCAAATTTTACTGCGTTTGTTCTTTTATCGACTGGTCCGGGTGTGCTTATTCCAAATACAGAACTGGGTATTTCTCGTCTAGCCGAGCTGCTAGTTAAACCTCTAACATCGTCGTCTATTAATCCTTGTTTTACTAGCACAGATGTTAAATCAATGTGTACTGCTTTTGCAAATTTAGTCGGATTACGGGCTGCACCGTCTTCTCTACGTTTGTTATATTCTGCTGCGGGTGCTTTTTTGCCAAAGTCTTCTAAATTTTGTGTTGAAGGATATCCTGGAGTCATCCAGTTCATGTACTCGTCCATTACACAACCTATCCAGTATGCGTTGGCAAAGTTGCCTTCTGTAAACATTACAAGAACTCTGGCGCCAACATCTGGTGGTATCATCCACATACCATAACTTTTTTGGGAATACTGGTAACCGGCATTACCGGTAGTTGCACCTAACGGAGTTGAACCGTAAAACGGTGATAGATATTTTGCTTCTACAAGTTGGCCTGTTCTTTCTGGATCGTTGCCAGAATCTGCTTTGCGTAAAATTTCAACTTGCAAGGTTCCCATGTATTTAGGATCAAGGTGACTAACCACAATGGCTTCATAAGGACCAGGTTGGCCGGGTTTTGGACGAAATTTTGTTCTTGTGTATCCTGCCATATTAAATTAATCCTTGATCTTCTGCAAAGCCATTAAGTAATTCTGTTGGATCTAGTTCAGGAATTTCTAAGCCTCCTACTAAACTTAGTGGATCAGGAATTTCTGGAAATCCTGGTATGTCATCTACAGATACTCCGTCTTGTAATTGAGCAAAGAGATCAGGAGTAATTACTGCAGGGTCTAAGCCTAGTGCTGCTGCTATATCAGTTAGTGACGCAGAAACAGGATCTAATCCATTTATCAATGATCGCAATTCTCCATCCAAATAACCTTGTAGTTGTGCTACACTTCCGCCGGGTGCTAATCCGCCCAATGTGCTTAAGAAATCATCAGTAATATTTTCTATAACATTTCTACCTTCGTCTAATACGCCGCCCGGAACATCTGCTAATGTAGTATTACTAGCATCACCTTGTTTGTAGAACGACTGCACAGCTCCGTCTTCTTGTCCTAGCATTCTATTAAGATTTAGTTGGCAGGTATATTGATTTCCTGAAAACATATGGTCTACTCTATTAACTCTGTATACTCCACTAAATTGTCTAATAATTTCAGTATTTTCTGGGAACAACATTAAATCTGTATCTCTATCATCTAAATCTACTGGTGTTCTAAATATTACATTTACATGAACTTCACCGTTTTGATGATTCATAGCACCTGTTCTATTCATATTAGTGTATGATGTATCGCCTGCTGTAAAATTTCCCATACCACTGTCTGTTAAGTAGAAAGGATCTCCCATTACTTTAATATCTAATTCTGCAAGATTGACTTGACTCTTTAAAAGAGCATCATTAAATGATCTTGCTATTGCTGTTGTAATTTTATCTTCGCCTCCGCCGCCGGCATTTCCGCTATCACTTTTCTTTTGCGGCTCTGTTGGCGTAGCTCCTTCAGCTGGTTGTTGATCGCCTGCGTCCTGACCTGCTGGAGTAGGTATATCTTCTATTGTTCTAGTAACCATAGACTTTTCTGTTTGGCCTCTTGCCTTACTTGTAGGATTATCTGCAATTGGCATATTGTATGCAAAATTAAAGTTTATATCAAACTCTAATATTTCTGAATTTTGTCCAGTATAAATGTAGTTGTACTGTTTTGCACATTGTTGTTTTACTGGAGTAACATTAGATGCGCTAGTTGGCGATTTTAACACACTGTGGTGTATTTTATATTCAACTATTCTGTAAACAAAAACTTTTGGTGTTTTACCTGTTTTCTTTACGTTTGCTGCATCAGGCACAATGTAAACTTGCGGTTCTACTTTAAAATACTTTATCATGCCGTCGGCAGGTAAATTTAACAGTTGGTCATAAACTGTTTTTCCAAATGTGCTTATTAGAATAATTTCTTCTATAACTTCTGTGATTTTTGTTCCTGCTTTAAATTTAAAAGTTCTTATGTCGTCGCTTAATTGTAATTCAACATTGCCCCTTGTGTAAATATTTTTTTCAGAATCGTATGCAAATCCGTCCTTGCCAAACGGATGTTCACCGCCTTCTACAAATTCTTCTACAATTATTTCGGTGCCAATATCATTAATATTTGCCGGATCTTCTGAATAGGTTCTAATTGTTTCTCCTAATTTAGAACGGCCTTGTATCTTACCAGTTTTTCCGTTTTTAAATGCTTCAAAAGTATCTGGTATTTCTAAGGTTTCGCCTTCTTGGTCGTCTACTCCGCCCTTGACACTAGCATATAGATATTCGTCTTCTTGCAATCCCCCCGGAGTTGCTTGAATTGTAGCAGCATCGGCAGAGTCGCTTCCGCCTAGTCCTATGTTTTCTGCTGTTCTGTCTGGTTTAGGGAACACAAATGCTACTTGATCCGCCATTACAACATCGCCTGTAGTTTCTTTTTGTAAAAGGTGTGTGTTTATTTCTGTTGCTAGACTTTGTAGCCCGGATTGTAAAATTTCTGATACAGTTCTGCCTGTAATAGTCATGTCGGTTGGCAATTCTAAAATTCTATCACCCAATCCTACTTCATTATTAGGTATTGCTTCAACAGCGTATTTGGTTCCGCCAGCATCAACGTCAAATGTTATATTAGTAATTATTAAGGGTAGCATTCTGCGCGAATATCCAGGTGTACCAATATTATTATTTTGATCGTATCCTATAAAATCAACAGTTAACAAATATACTGCTTCAATGTGACTAGGATATCCTGCTTGCTGTGCTGCTACTTTCATTGTTTCTAAAAACATACCCATACTGTATGGTTCAGTAACACTAAAAGATATTTGATTTGCGTTTGTGCCTTTAGTAGTAGCGTCTGCCATAATAGTAGACTGTATTTCTACATCATCTATGAAATATTCTGTTGTGATTCCTAAAGCAGATTCTACAGCTGTCTGTGGTTTTGTTATGCCGCCGCCGCTCCTTAAAATATTGATAGATGCTCCGCCAGCATCTCTAAAAACTAAAGGATCATTTACTTCCGCAGGAGTTAACACTCCAAATGTAAAAATATGATTTACTGTAGAAAATGCTGATAATTCATTTGGCCACGGAGGAGGGGTAGTTCCAGGAACTAAGTTTCCCGGAAAGCCTCCAGGATTAGACATTGGTCCGGGCGTAGGATCTTCACTAGCAGCGGCTGAACCGTCTATTAAACTGGCGGCATCGGCCAATGCTTGGTTGCCAATAGAAATTGCATTATCTACCGTACTAGTTACTGTGTCGGTAACTGTTTGTAATCCATTATCAACTAACTCAGCAGTTTTAGATTCAACAGTATTTTTTATACTTTCAAAACTCATTACAATCCTAATGTTCTTCTAAGGTTTGGACCTTGAGGTAGGTAAATTTCTACGCCTGCTTGCATATCGTAAATAGGGTCTTTAATTATATCCATATTTCTTTGTGCAAACACCCACCACAATTTTGTTGTTCCGTACAAATCGTATGATAATAAGTCTGGTCTGCGAGAATATTGTGGCTCTACTTTATATAACACATCATCACCGGTTGCTGGTACAGGCCTGATTTTCATGTAGCCCAGATAACGATTGTTTAACACTCCTGTATTAGCATAGGGGCTTTGATTACTATAATTTGCCATTAGATAAATCCTTTACTGTCGCCAATAAGTGCCCCGCTTACAAAATCATCTAAACTAAATTGACGTATTGTGTCTCTTGAGTATGTTGGCATCACTTCTACTGTAACAATAGAATGACTTGGTACAAACGCAGTGCCGCCGCCTGGAATATCGCATTTTATATAATCTATGTCTTGTGCTAGTTCAACTTGAAACATTCTTATAACACAAGGAACGTCTTTAAAAACATAATCGCCGTAACCGTTTAGTCTTGATAACGGCGGAGGTGCTCCAGCATTGCTTGAACTTTCACCATAAAACATTTTTGTTATGCTTCTTAAAAAATGCATAGATGCTAGCCAGTATTCTGCATCATCACTATTTTCAACATAAAAATCGCCAGTAATCTGAATTGCGTTCACAGTTGAGTTCTCGTAGACTTGGTAGGGATAATTAGTATGTACTGGTTGTAAACTATTATAATTCGCACTATGCATCATAATAACTGATGGTGTGAAGGGGAAAACCATAGAATTGTTTGTATCAATTAATCGCTGTATCAAAGGACCGCCTATACTAATGTATGGGTTAGGAACAGTTAAACGCACTCTCCAATCATTTTCGCCTGTGTTCACCGTAGCAGCAGAAACTAATGATGAAAAAGTGGGTACAGCGTCAGTAGGTAAATTTAATCCACGAATGTTTGACATAAATCCGCCTGGATCGTCTAATGCAGAAGTTATCGACCCAACTGCATTGTTTAAGGAATCAAGTCCTTTTGCAAAGCCGCCGGCAACGTCTTTTACTGAATTAACTAGTCCGACTCCTTTACTAACTAAAGAGTCTGACCCTACTACACTTTCTACACTTTCTAATGGATTATTTGGCATTTGTTTCTCCTTCTTATTATTTAGTTGACTTTTTTAAGTGCGTATATTATAATGTAACTAAGGAGAACTAAATTCATGAGAAAAGTAAATTATCTTAACAATAAAGACATATTAAAAGAAATACACAAGTCAAAAAATTCATTTTGCAGTTATGTAGACGAAAGTTATCATCAATTTGACATTATTTTACCAAGTATTGATAAAATTAATATCAGAACTATTGCAGAAGCAAAAAGAAACAAAGCAAAGAGGCTAACACTTGCCGAGTTTGAAGCACGTAAGTTAGCAGGGGAAAAGGTCAAGCAAGCACAATGCGAACACGACTATAAAAAAATTACAAAAGAAGAATTAATTTTCAGAATTATGATGTTTGATCATATTCCTGAAGAGCCCGGACGAAAGAAAAATCCAAAAACCATAGCAGACACAAAAACTAAACTTAATTTTCCGCCTTTCCAGCATTATAAATTTAATGAAAATGGCGAATTAGTAGTTGTAGGCAAAAGTCACTGGATAGGTGGCATGGATAATGGTCATTTTTCTAAAACTCACGGTACTGCTACAGAAAAATTAGCTCGTATGTGGATGAAATTATGCGAAAGATATGCTACTAGGGGAAATGTTCGTGGATACACATACAATGATGAGATGCGCGGACAGGCAATACTGCAATTAGCACAAATCGGGTTACAATTTGACGAGTCTAAAAGTCAAAACCCATTTGCTTACTATACAGCAGCCGTTACTAACAGTTTTGTACGTGTTATTAATATTGAAAAACGCAATCAAAACATTCGAGATGACATTCTTGAAATGAATGACATGAATCCAAGTTACACAAGACAGAGTCAAGGCGAGTTTGAAGCAGCTCGGCGTAGAAACGAGTTATTTGAACAAGCCAAAAATGGTGAATAACCCCATTGACTTTGAAGTACTACGGTAGTACAATTAAGTAACTATAAGGATTTTTGAGTGTTTAAAAAAGCAGCAGTATTTACAGATATACATTTTGGTTTAAAAAGCAACAGCAAATTACACAATGAAGATTGTGAAGAATTTGTTGATTGGTATATAGAGCAAGCTAAAGAGCACGGTTGTGAGACCGGAATCTTTTGTGGTGATTGGCATCACAATCGAAACAGTCTTAATATTACAACCATGGATGCTACTATTAGAAGTTTAGAGAAACTTGGTAAGGCTTTTGACCAGTTTTTCTTCTTTCCTGGTAATCACGATTTATATTACAAGGACAAACGTGATATTCATTCTGTTGAGTTTGGTAAACACATACCAGGTGTTACCGTTGTTAACGAAATACTAGAACAGGATGATGTAGCACTTGTTCCGTGGCTAGTAGGCAACGAATGGAAAACTATTGAAAAGTGCAAAGCCAAATATATGTTTGGTCACTTTGAATTACCACACTTTTACATGAACGCTATGGTACAAATGCCCGATCACGGTGACTTAAAACCAGAACACTTCAAAAATCAAGAGTTCGTATTTAGCGGACACTTCCATAAACGCCAAGTTAAAGGCAAAATTCACTACATTGGTAACGCATTTCCCCACAATTATGCAGATGCGTGGGACGATGAACGCGGTATGATGATACTTGACAAGGAAAACGGTAAAGATCCAGAATATATCAACTGGTGGAACTGTCCAAAGTATAGAACTGTGAAACTTTCTGAGTTACTAGATAAAACAGATGACATCATCAAACCTAAAATGTACCTTAGAGTAACACTTGACTTGCCAATTTCGTATGAAGAAGCTAGTTTTATTAAAGAAACATTTATTACAACACACGGTTGTCGTGAAATTACCCTTATTCCGCAAAAACAAGTAGAAGAAATATCAACAGAACTAGATATTACAGCATTTGAAAGTGTTGATCAGATTGTATCTAAAGAGATTGCGGCAATTGATTCGGATAATTTTAATAAGCAGTTGTTATTGGAGATTTATAACGAGTTATGATTAAATTAAAAGATCTAACAGTTAAGAACTTCATGAGTGTAGGAAACCAAACTCAAGCAGTTGATTTTAACAAAGAACAACTTACATTGGTACTAGGTGAAAACCTAGATCAAGGCGGCGACGATAGTGGTTCACGTAACGGAACTGGTAAAACTACTATTATTAACGCATTAAGTTATGCATTATATGGTACAGCACTTACAAATATCAAACGCAACAACTTAATTAACAAAACTAACTCAAAAGGTATGTTAGTTACACTTCATTTTGAAAAAGACGGTGTTGACTATAGAATTGAACGTGGTCGTTCACCTAATGTATTGAAGTTTTTTATAAATGATGAAGAACAAGAGCTGATTGACGAGTCTCAAGGCGATTCACGTAAGACTCAAGAAGATATCAACGATATGTTAGGCATGAGTCACGATATGTTCAAACATATAGTGGCTTTGAATACCTATACTGAGCCGTTTTTAAGTATGCGTACCAACGATCAAAGAGCTATCATTGAGCAGTTGCTAGGTATTACTATACTTTCTGAAAAGGCAGAGCAATTAAAAGAACAAAGTAAAATTACTAGAGATGCTATTACAGAAGAAAACGCTAGAATCAATGCTATACAACAAGCAAACGAAAAAATAGGTGAAACTATTGAAAGTTTGAAGGGTAGACAACGTGCTTGGCTTTCTAAACAAAAACAAGACGTTGAAAAACTACAGCAAGGCATAACTGAGTTAGAAAAGTTAGATATTGACAAGGAACTTGACGCACACGAGCTGTTGTCTTCTTGGTCTGAAAATAATAATGCAATTTTGGCTCTTAATAAAGAAAAAAATACATTAGAATCTGCACTATTACGTGCTGATAAGTCTGTAGAAAAAGCAAAAAAAGATTCAGAAAATTTAGACCAAGGCACGTGTCACTCGTGTGGACAAGATCTTCCTAACGACAAAAAAGCAGAAATTGCAGAACGTAAAAACAAAGAACTTGAAGATGCAAGTTCTTATCAAGCAGAAATAGCAGAAAAATTATCAGAAGTAGAAGAAGCACTTGCAGAAATAGGTGATATTAACGGCAAGCCTAACACTTTTTACGAAACTGCAAAAGAAGCATACGAACATAGACAAAATGTTGACAGTTTACGGCAGGCATTAAACACAAAAACACAAGAAACCGATCCTTACATTGAACAAATTGAAGATTTAAATAACACAGGTATTCAAGATATAGATTGGGGTCCTATGAATGACCTCACTGACTATAGAGAACACCAAGACTTCTTGTTAAAACTGTTAACAAACAAAGATTCGTTTATACGTAAAAAAATTATTGATCAAAATTTAATGTATCTAAACAACAGATTAACATATTACCTTGATAAACTAGGATTACCACATTTAGTTGTGTTCCAGAATGATCTAAATGTTGAAATTACCCAGCTAGGTCAAGATTTAGACTTTGATAACTTGTCAAGAGGCGAACGTAACAGGCTTATACTTGGTATGAGCTTTGCATTCCGTGATGTTTGGGAAAGTTTATATCAAAATATTAATTTAATGTTTATTGACGAGCTTATTGATAGTGGTATGGATACTGCGGGCGTTGAAAATGCTCTTAGTGTACTCAAAAAGATGGGTAGAGAACGTGAGAAAAATGTATTTCTTATTTCGCACAAGGATGAACTAGTTGGCAGAGTCAATCATGTTATGAAAGTTGTTAAAGAAAACGGCTTTACTAATTACGAAAACGATATTGAAATTGTAGAATGATTGAAGACGATACCCACGACAAGTTAACCAAAGCATATCTTGAATATTTTAAGGTTAACGAACTATTTGAGTCTCGTAATTCACAACGCACACACAGAAATGCTAGAAAGTGGTTGCGAGAAATACGAAAACTTGCTAAAATACGTATGGACGAAATACATGATAAGCACATAAACAAAGGCAAGAACCAAGACCAAGGCACAGAACAATAAGACACCGGTAAGTACCTACATGGAGTGGACTTATCAAGGTAAAATAATAGAAAACATACCGGACGAATACGAAGGATTTGTTTATCTTATTACTAATACCACTACAGGCCAAAAATACGTAGGCAAAAAACTAGCAAAATTTAAAACTACCAAGCCACCACTCAAAGGCAAGAAAAACAAAAGACGCGGCACCAAGGAAAGCGATTGGCGGACTTACTGGGGTTCCAGTGATAGACTAAACGCAGACGTAGCCGAACTAGGCGAAGATAAGTTTACAAGAGAAATATTATACCTATGTAAAGGTAGGGGCGAAATGTCCTATATAGAGGCACGAGAGCAGTTTGACAGGCGAGTACTTGAAACAGATGACTACTATAATGGTATTATTAATGTTAGAGTAGGCGGATCAGACAAACTTAAACAGGCATTGCTAGAACATCACATACAGGCAAAACAACCCAACACAAAAGGTTAGCGGGCCAGATTAGAAATACCGCTGTGGAAAAAGCTCTCGTATAGAAGCACACGTACATATTGATTAACACACCAGAGTGTGGAAGCCACCAAACAAATTGGGCTCACCAGTTGATATAGATTGAATGTTGGCAGTCGAAAAACACAAGCACAGTACATAAAAACTCTTTAGCAATAGGAACGAAGCGAGAGGTAGCTGGAAACAGCAATGTCGACGTAGGTTGGGAAAGGTCAGAGCCCATTGTACTTTGTGTATAAACAATTACCTACTTCCAAGTCTCGGCTGGTGCAGACTCACATGAAGCGCATTTTGAGATTAGATGGAACCGTAACAGGTTCCGTCTGACTGAAACAATCTACATGAAACTTAAACATTATTACGTTCGTAATAATGCATTTGTATCATATTATAATTACTTCTATCACAAACGAAGTGTAATAGTTTGAGCGTTAGCGAAAACTTGTATGAGCATCGCTCATACATTAATATAACTTTGTATTTCCGAATAAATAAAAGAAAGTAGGAATAATCATAATGAACGTTAACGATATTGTAAATGAAGCACCCGTAGGTTTAGCAAAACAGATAGGTCGCAAAGTAGGAGCAAAGGCACTTGGTGCTGTAGGAGCAAAAGCAACTGCGGCTGGACTTAGTGGTGCTGCTGAAACTGGTGACGTTGCCAGACAACTAAATGTAGATCTTAAAAAGTATGCTGGACAAACTGGCATGAATCTAAAACAGTTAGACGCACAGGATCTTGTTGCGTTTTTAAAATCAAAAGGTTTCCCTACTACATCACTTGCTAGTGTATCCGGAGTACTTGCTCCTAAACAGATTGATCAAGCTCTATTAAAAGCAGCACAAGAAAAAGCAAAGGTCGGCGGCGCTAAAGGAAGCCCCGGAGTTGCTGGAAGTAATGCTGCAGGCGGAGGCGGTGCAGGTACAGCACCTGCACAAGGCGGCGGAGTACTAGATAAGATACAACAAAAAACTGGCAAAGCTGGAGTATCTGGTGCTGGCAAAGCTGGAGGCGGTGCAGGTGCTGGTGCTAAACAAAATGCATTACCAGCAGATCTACAAGCACAATTAGATCAACTTACTCCTACAGAGAAAAAAGTACTAGCAGGATTAATATAATGAAACTTCAAGAAGTAACAGCATACAACTTACGCTCACAAAACATCCTAAATGAAAGTTGGGATACACTAACAGAAAGCCAACGAATTTATATAGGCAAATGGGAACGAGAACTGTGGCCATTGCTTGAAGAATATGTTCGTGTATGCGAAGCAGATCTAACACCAGATCAAATTAAAAATATTTTTACCAGTGCTGAACAACAAACAGCAGGACAAAAAACAGGCCTAGGCAAAGCAGCAGGTGCAGCAGGCGCTGCATTAAAGTTGCCTATAGATATTGCTAAGAAAGTTGATGATAAAATTAATGAACTAGGACGTATGGCACAAAATGCAGGTCCTATTAAAAATGCAGATGCTAAGTTTGAAAAACTTAAAAAAGATATTGCAGCAAACAATCCAGATTCAAAAATTGTACAAGGCGTTCAAAAAGTAAGCGACTGGGCAAAAGAGAATCCAGGTAAGGCAAGTTTAGCAATTGGTATCCTAACTTCTATTGCAGCGTTTTCAGGTGGATGGGCAGGTGGTGCAGCAGCAGGTTTAATTCTACGTGCTTCTAAAGACTTACTACAAGGTGAAAAACTTTCAACAGCGGTTGGTAAATCAATTAAGACAGCAGCATATGGTGCTATTGCTGGTTGGGCACTAGAAGGTATCGGAGATTGGTTAGAAGGTTTAAGATACGAAGTTATACCGTTTGAAAAAGCACCAGGACTTTCAAACTTAGAAGTAGATTTTACAAAAACATTTAAAATACCTGGGTTTACTGAAGTCAAAGAACTAGGCAGTATGGTTGTTCCTGAAGATCGACTTGCAGACTTTACTAGTCTTCTTGACGGATTAAAAGATGCTACAGCAGCTACTGGTAGTACAAGTGATCCGGTAGCACTTGATATGTTTAATCAGCTATGGGATTTTGCAAAAGAATTTGATAAAGCACAATTTCTCAGAGACATGAATCTGCAAAACGATCTTGCACAACAAATTGCAGCACAAAACGATGCATTCTATCAAAACTTAACAATGGCTAATAATGCTATAGCAGCAGCAGCACAAGGTACTGCGACCGGCAAAATAGATTCAAAAGATATCAAAGTTGGCGGTGAACCATTATCAGATGAAGAACCAAAAGAAGCACTATCCATGGAAGATCAATTTGATCTTTATGTAGAATCACTAAATGAAGGTCCATTGGACGCAATTAAACAAAAAGGCAAAGACATTACGCAGCAGGTTACTGCTAACAAATTAATGAAAGCATGGAAAGCAGCAGGTGAACCTACTGACACAGGCAGTATTATAAACATATTAGCATCAGCAGGCGTAAGCGACGATCAAATTGCTGCAATAGGACAAGAACAAAAAGTAAAACTTTCTGCTCCGGCTAAAGCACCAGCAGCAGATAAAGCAGCACCACAAGCAGGTGGCGAACAGTCTGCAAGTGCTCCTACCGTTCAAAAAGGTGACACTAAAGAAATTGGCGGAGCAACTTACAAATGGGAAGGCGCACTTTGGATAGACACTGCAACAAATAAACCAGTCGGCATAGCAAAAGCAATGGAAATAGGTTTAGGCAATCCTAAATTAGATCCTATCATTGCAGCAGCTAAAAAAGATCCAGCATTAGCTAAACTTATTAAAACACAAATAACAGCTAAAGGTGTAAAAGCAGGAACATCTGCTGCTAAACAAGCAGCTGACGCAGGTGTAAAAGGCACAGAAGTAGTGAAAACACAAGCTAACACAAAGGTATCAAAAGCACCAGCGCCTAAGCCAGCAGCACCTAAGCCAGCAGCACCTAAGCCAAAATTAAAAGTAGTAAAATAATTTAAAAGAAAGGTAAGCCTGACTTTTTAGTTGTTTCGATATTTTCTTCAACTAATTTTGCAATAAACTCTCTATCTTCAGGACCCATAGCATAGGCATCTTCGAGTGTCACTGCACCTCGCATATACCAAATTAACTTCATCAGTTGAGATTTAAATTCTTTAGCCTCATTTTCTAGGATCTTAACTTCTTTTAAAATTTGGTCAGTAGGCCAGGTTAAGATCCTTAGGCGAAAAAATTTGCTTGGTCAAACACAATTGGAACTTCAAACTTTTCAGGTGCGCCGTTTTCTCTGTCTTCAACATCTGTCATTACAGTCATTGGCGGCACTGAATATTTTTCTTTTTGTGTCGTTACATGATTAACAATAGCAGTGTAGAATTTTTTATCTGCATTTTGAATAAAGTCTTTTATTTGCGCAGAGTTAGTAACTACGTCTTCGCCAACTTGTATAGATGCAATACTGCTCATAACCATACCAACTGTCATTTCTGTAAGTCGTTTAAATGTTGCAGTAAACTTATTAATCTTTTCTTCTTCGCTCATGTTATCGTCATTAACAATGGAAAATACTCTTTGCTCTTCAAATGTTTTTAAAGAACTTTGTGTATATTCCTTGTACGACATAGGACGTATTTTGATAACCAAATCGTCTATGTAAACCGTATCATCAAAATCTACGCCGCCAAATCTTGAAACAATTTCTCTTAAATCAACAGTAAACTCACGTTCTTCTTCAATTCCGGGCACTGTAGTAGATAAACTCATAGTTTCACCGTAGGTTGCAATCCTAATTGCAATCAAGGCTGCGTCTAAATCTAAACTTGGCATCTCCCATGCGTTTTTAATATTTGGTATGCAACTTTGAATAACATCGACTGTAGATTGTCCGTTGATAAGTGCGTCAGGCGTTTTAAA
>Ga0222719_10002923_pt1 | contig 15338 bp, 16 predicted proteins | sample C33_34DmetaG_FD_165039 | JGI IMG/M metagenome (GOLD analysis project Ga0222719, IMG submission 165039) | Estuarine water microbial communities from San Francisco Bay, California, United States - C33_34D | ecosystem: Environmental > Aquatic > Marine > Unclassified | place: USA: California...
ACTCGTCTATATATGTTTCCGCAACCACGTTGCTTGCGATGGGCGTTTCGAAAGAAGACGTCGCCATCCCGGTGAAGGAAGGTCTTGAGTCAGACGAAGCTCAGCCTTGATCAGCTGAGCTTAGGTCCCACAGTTTGTAGCACCTGCTTGAATATCTTTGGTGCGCCACAGACCACATTGCCACTGCTTAAGTAGTTCTCTGCGCCATTGAAGTCCGAGATGAGTCCGCCCGCTTCTTTGATAAGCAGCGCTCCAGCGGCAATATCCCACGGTTTGAGGCCGATTTCCCAGAACGCATCGAGACGACCAGCGGCCACATAAGCGAGGTCGAGGGCTGCGGCGCCCGCGCGACGTATACCCATCGATTGGCCAGCTAGGGTGCTCATCGTTTCGGCATACGCGGGCAGCTTTTCCTGTTCGTGACCTAAAAATGGTATTCCTGTTCCGAGAAGTGATTCTCGAAGTTCAGTGGCATTACTGACCCGAACGCGGTGTCCGTTGACCTGTGCGCCACGACCTCTTGATGCAATAAACTCCTCGCGTCGTACCGGATCTACAATAACGGCGTGCTCTAATTTGCCATCTTTTAGGCAGGCTAGTGATACGCAATAATGTGGAATTCCGCGCATGAAATTTGAGGTGCCATCGAGCGGGTCAATTAACCAGGTGTACTGTGCATCTGGGCTGCCAGTTAACCCACTTTCCTCGCAGTGAAATGCGTGGTCAGGATACGCTTTCTGCAGGTGGTAAAGAATTTCCTGCTCGGAGGCAATGTCAACTTCCGTGACAAAGTCTGCCGCCCCTTTAGCTTGGTGTCCGACTCGATCCAGTTCGTCTGAAGCTCGAACGATTAAGTCCCCGGCTTTTCTTGCGGCACGAAGGGCTATCGTAGTCATCGGCTCCATGGGTTTCTCCTTAGCAGGCATCTGTATTACGAAAACGTGTCAATGGCCCATGCAATATAGGACCTTATGAGGGCGCGCATCATAGCAGGCTAAAGCAGATCACATAACGGGCTTTTGTTACACTTCGCCACCAAATTTTCTTAGGCGCACCAATGGATCCGAATAATATTCAAGTAGTTCTCGTACATACGACACACGCCGGTAACATTGGGGGTGTCGCCAGGGCGATGAAAAATATGGGTTTAACACGCCTTACCTTGGTTAAACCAAGGGCATTTCCCGCCCCCGAAGCTGAATGGCGCGCAGCATCCGCAATCGATGTTCTGCAGAATGCGCGAGTCGTGGAAACGGTGGAAGAAGCGATTGCTGATGCGCAGTTTGTGGTTGGTACCAGTGCGCGAGAGCGAAGAATCCCTTGGCCTGTGCAAGATGCACGTCATTGCGGAGAGCGCATCGTAAATCAGGCCCGAGCGGGTGAAAGCGTCGCCATTCTCTTTGGTCGAGAGGATCGAGGACTCCTTAACGAAGAGTTGCAGCTGTGTAATTTGCATTGTCATATCCCCACTCATGATGCTTATCCGTCGCTTAATCTCGCGATGGCCGTTCAAATTTTGACTTATGAAATACGCATGACGGAGTTAGGTGACAGCATCCCTGCAGAGCAAGATGCTAATTGGGATACGCCGTTTGCCACAACCGCGGATATGACGCGCTTTTATACACATTTAGAGGAGACATTAATTGATATCGAGTTCCTCGATCCGCAGGCGCCGAGGCAGCTTATGCGTCGCTTGCGCAGGCTGTTCAATCGTGTCCGTCTCGATGAGATGGAGCTTAACATTTTGCGTGGCATGCTCTCTGAGACTCAAAAGCGCCTCAAGGAGCGTGGCTAGAAAAATGCGTTAACAACAAAGCGTAAACGTGGCTTAAAGGCCACATTAAAAACCTACTAATTTACTAGGCCTTTTACTTGAGTAATTTAGTGGGTTTTGTCATACTGCCGGGGAGAGAAGAGGGCGGACTATGAAATTAACGACGCGTGGCCGGTATGCAGTGACAGCAATGCTGGATTTGGCGATTCACGGTGAGGAACGCCCGATTTCTTTGGCGGATATATCCGGCCGTCAGGAGATTTCACTGTCCTATTTAGAACAGCTATTCGCTAAACTGCGGCGTGGTGGGCTAGTGTCCAGCGTTCGCGGTCCCGGTGGCGGTTATCGGCTTGCTCGCAGCTGCGACGGCATTTTTGTCGCGGAGATCATCGATGCAGTAGACGAATCGGTAGACGTCACTAACTGTAATGGTAAGGGCGACTGCTATAACGGAGAAACCTGCCTGACTCATCATCTGTGGCAGGATTTGAGCGAGCAAATACATGAATTTCTCAACGCTATCAGTCTCGCAGAGCTCGTAGCACGTAACAGAGCGCGAGAAATGGCAGGTGTTCAGCACCGCGACTCGGCTGACAATATTCAACGTTTGGTGCTTCGCTAATCGAAGTTGTTATGGAATTATCTTTTTGGAGTTCATTAATATGAACGCAACAGTGAAAACACCTATTTATTTTGATTACCTGGCGACTACGCCTGTGGATCCGCGCGTGGTTGAGGCTATGACCAATTGCCTGTCCATCGAGGGTACTTTTGGTAACCCCGCCTCTCGCTCACATGTCTTTGGCTGGAAGGCAGAAGAGGCCGTGGAGAATGCGCGCAATCATGTTGCCGATTTAATTGGCGCTGATCCGCGCGAAATTGTATGGACGTCGGGTGCCACCGAGTCCGACAACCTCGCGATAAAGGGCGTCGCTCATTTTTACAGCAAAAAGGGTAAGCACATTATTACCTCTAAGATCGAGCACAAAGCAGTGCTAGATACGTGTCGGCAGTTGGAGCGAGAGGGTTACGAGATAACTTATCTTGATCCGAATGATAAAGGACTAACAACGCCTGAAATGGTTCGCGACGCGATTCGTGAAGACACTGTGTTAGTGAGCATAATGCATGCTAACAACGAAATCGGTGTAGTTAACGACATTGCGGCGATCGGTGAAGTATGTCGAGAGAGCGGCGTGTTGTATCACGTTGACGCGGCACAAAGCGCTGGCAAGATGCCTTTAGACATGGCCACGATGAAGGTTGATTTATTGTCGATGTCTGCACACAAGATGTATGGTCCGAAGGGTGTTGGTGCACTTTATGTTCGACGTAAGCCGCGGGTTCGTATCGAAGCGCAAACCCATGGCGGCGGTCATGAGCGTGGTATGCGATCAGGTACGCTCGCTACTCATCAAATAGTTGGAATGGGCGAGGCTGCGCGAATCGCTCAAGAGGAAATAGGGCAGGAAGCTGTTCGCTTGACCGCTCTTCGTCAGCGCTTTTGGGATGGCGTTAAAGATATGGCAGAAGTTCATATCAACGGCGATGAACAGCAACGTTTGCCAGGTGCGCTCAATGTGAGTTTTGCGTTCGTCGAAGGCGAATCTTTGATCATGTCTTTGCGAGATTTGGCGATCTCAAGCGGTTCTGCATGCACTTCAGCTAGTTTAGAGCCTTCTTATGTGTTGCGTGCGCTCGGTCTTAACGATGAGCTTGCACACAGTTCGTTGCGATTCAGCTTCGGTCGTTTTACTACCGAGGCAGAGGTCGATCATGCGATCGATCAAGTCCGCCGTGCAGTTGAAAAACTACGTGAATTGTCGCCCTTGTGGGATATGTACCAAGATGGCGTAGATATCAGTTCGATTGAGTGGTCGGCACACTAATTCAAACTAGTTAATGCGCGCGATGGTCGTGTGCTTTGGAGGTAGGTATGGCTTACAGTGATAAGGTAATTGACCACTACGAGAATCCGCGGAATGTCGGCAAACTTGACGACAGCGATGCAGGTGTTGGTACCGGTATGGTGGGGGCGCCTGCATGTGGTGACGTGATGCGTTTACAGATTAAAGTAAATGATCAAGGCGTCATCGAGGATGCAAAATTTAAGACCTATGGTTGCGGCAGTGCAATTGCGTCGAGCTCATTGCTGACCGAGTGGGTTAAAGGCAAGAGTGTCGATGAGGCTGCGTCAATAAAGAACACGGAAATAGCGCAAGAGCTGTCGTTGCCTCCCGTCAAAATACACTGCTCTGTACTGGCCGAAGACGCTATTAAAGCAGCAGTGAAGAACTACCGCGATAAGCAGGGACAGTAATGGCTATCAGCGTGACAGAGTCAGCGGCCAAGCACGTCAGCGGGCAGTTGGCTTCTCGAGGACACGGTGAGGGTATTCGAATAGGCGTTAAGACCTCCGGATGTTCGGGTCTCGCTTATGTGTTGGAGTTTGTCGATCAGCCAGAGAGTGAAGATCAGGTTTTCGAAGGGTTTGGTATCAAACTGTTTGTTGACCCCAAGAGTTTGGTCTATCTCGATGGCACGGTTGTGGATTTTGCTCAGGAAGGGCTCAATCAAGGTTTGGAATTTAAGAACCCCAACGTCAATGGCGAATGTGGTTGCGGTGAGAGTTTTACAGTTTAAGTGATGACGGTATCCGAGGGTATGGAAGGCAGAAGGGCGCGAAATTACTTTGACTTGTTTCGCATTCCGACTGGCTTTGATCTTGATGTAAAAGATTTGGGCACGCGCTATCGAACGCTTCAGCAGCAATTTCACCCCGATCGGTTCAGTGACGGCTCCGATACCGATCGTCGTGTAGCGGCCCAAATGTCGGCAGATATCAACGCAGGTTTTCAGGTTCTTAGCGATCCCACAAGTCGTGCAGGTTTTCTGCTGCAGTGTGAGGGTTTCGATCTACAAGCACTTGAAAAGCAGGCACTTTCCGGCGAGTTTCTAATGCAGCAGATGGAGTTGCGTGAGCAACTTCAATCTATACCCCCGGGCCAAAGTGACGCCTATACTCAGTTGTCCGCCGAGTCCCGCCAGTTGTTCGATAGTCAAGTTGGTATTTTTCGGGATGCCTACGCTCAGGGTGAGTTCGACCGGGCAGGGACGGCTTGGGTTCACTTGCTCTACCTCAAAAAATTGCGCGAGGAAGTTGAGCGCCGCAAAAATAGCCAGTAGGACATACCATGGCCCTCTTACAAATAGCTGAACCTGGTGCTTCAGCCCCAGTCATTCGACGTCGAAAGGTGGGGTTGGGCATTGATTTGGGTACTACTAACAGCTTGGTATCGCACTATAACGGCGGCCAGCTTACCGTGTTTACCGATGCGCAAGGTCGCGGCACGCTGCCTTCCGTTGTCCACTACACCCCGGAAGATACTGTTGTGGGTTTTGCGGCGCTTGAGCATATGGATGCGGATCAAGCTGATAACGTAGCTTCCGCGAAGCGTTTTATGGGTCGAGCACGAATCGATATTGATGATGCGAGCCATATCGATTTTGCCGAGGGCGATGTTCTTGCCTTCGCGACGTCAGCGGGCGCCAAGACTCCTGTCGAAGTTTCAGCCGATATTCTGCGCGCCTTAAAGGCCCGCGCTGTCGCCGCGCTCGATGAGGATATCGATGGCGTTGTCATTACTGTTCCCGCCTATTTTGATGACGCTCAGCGCCAAGCGACACGCCACGCTGCCGAGTTCGCGGGCTTAAAAGTATTGCGGTTATTGAATGAACCCACGGCTGCAGCCGTCGCCTACGGACTTGATAGTACAGCGTCTGATCTCGATACGGATGACCGAACTATCGCCGTTTATGACTTAGGCGGTGGAACATTTGATATCTCCGTCCTGCGTTTACACAAGGGCGTTTTTGAGGTGCTTGCTACCGGCGGCGACAGCGCTCTCGGTGGCGATGATTTCGATAAAAATTTGGCAGACTATTTTGTTTCTCAATACCAATTAAGCGTTTCCGACAGCAGTGCGCGACGCAGACTGCTGGCAGCAGCTCGGCGCGTGAAAGAATCACTGACTGAAAATGAATGTGTGTTGGTCAATCTGACCGATGTCATTCCCGAGGCGCCCGCTGATGCGGAGCTTACTCGAAAGCAGTTCAATGCCGTCAATGCCGATCTCGTTAATCGGACTCTTGATGCTTGTCGTCAGTGCGTTTTGGATGCAGGTGCAGATGTAATCGACGATATTATTTTGGTGGGGGGTTCAACTCGGATGCCGATCATCAAAGAGGTGGTTGGCGCTTTATTCGCGAATGAACCCCTTTGTAGTTTAGACCCTGATCAAGTGGTTGCCATGGGTGCGGCACGCCAAGCCGATATTTTAGTGGGCAATCGCAGTGACGAGGATGTCCTACTACTCGATGTGACGCCCCTGTCGCTCGGTGTTGAGACGTTCGGTGGGCTCGTTGAGCGTATCGTACCGCGTAATACGACTATTCCTGTTACGCGGGCTCAGGAGTTCACCACGGCGCGAGACGGACAGACCGGTCTGGATGTGCACGTAGTGCAAGGCGAGCGCGAGCAGGTGCACAATTGCCGCTCACTGGCTCGTTTTGAGCTAAAAGGTATTCCGCCCATGGTCGCTGGTGCGGCTCGGCTTCGCGTGACTTTTCAGGTTGATGCCGATGGCCTCTTGGAGGTGTCAGCGCAAGAGGAAACGACAGGTACAACGGCGCATGTTGTAGTGAAGCCCTCTTTTGGCTTGCAAGATGATCAGGTCGCCGACATGTTGCGAGCAAGCTACGAATTCGCCACAGAGGATATGCACGAGCGTCAGCTCGTTGAAGCTCGCACAGATGCTCACCAATTGATCGAAGGTGTGGCGGCCGCGTTAGACGTCGACGGAGATCTTCTCTCCGATAGCGAGCGCGCCATGCTGGAGCAAGTGATGTCAGAGTTAGAGACGGTAGCAAAGTCTGATGACGCAGATGAAATACGCTCGGCGACTGAATCGGCGGGTCGCGCCACTGAGGTGTTTGCTACGCGCCGGATGGACCGAAGTATTCAGGCCGCACTTGGCGGCGTGTCTCTAGATACACTGGATAAGGAATTCGAATAATGACGCAGGTTATTGTATTGCCCCATCGTGATTTCTGTCCTGAGGGAGCGGCTCTTGAAGCTGAGCCAGGAGAGACAATTTGCCAGGTGCTTCTGCGCAACGACATTGAGATCGAGCACGCGTGTGAAATGTCATGTGCGTGCACGACCTGCCACGTCATAGTTCGTGAGGGTTTCGAGTCGCTTAGTGAGGCGGACGAGCTTGAGGAAGATTATCTTGATAAAGCCTGGGGCCTTGAGCCCGAATCGCGATTGTCTTGCCAGGCGGTGGTCAACGATGAGCCTCTAGTGGTTGAGATTCCGCGCTACACCATCAATCATGCGCGTGAGCACCACTGACAGCTAGCCTGTGACCTATTCCCAGACTGACTCTAAATTGTTATCAGGGGTAGCAAAAGACCGTATACTCCGCCGCCATGGAAGGGCGCTTTCGAAGAGCCCTAAAAATTGATTCCTTAATTACGGAGATTTACATGGCAGTTGAGCGCACCCTTTCTATCGTTAAGCCTGATGCGGTTGGTAAGAACGTTGTTGGCGAAATTTATACGCGGTTTGAGCAGGCCGGCTTGCGCGTTGTCGCCGCAAAAATGCTGCACCTTTCAGATCAAGTTGCCGGTGGTTTTTACGCCGAGCACAAAGAGCGACCATTTTTTGCTGACCTCGTTACTTTTATGACCTCGGGCCCCATCATGGTTCAGGTTTTAGAGGGCGAAGGTGCGGTACTTAAAAATCGTGACCTGATGGGCGCAACTAACCCTAAGGAAGCCTCAGCGGGCACTATTCGTGCAGATTTTGCGGAAACAATCGATGCTAATGCCGTTCATGGCTCTGATTCGCCTGAGTCTGCAGCGCGCGAGATCGCCTATTTCTTTGCGGCTAGCGAGATTTGCGGTCGTTAAGTAGAGCAGGGCTATCGAATGCACTGTTCTCAAAGCCACTGTTCTCAAAGCCACTCTTCTCAAAGCCACTGTGGTCACTATGACAGCTAATGAAGCCATCATTGCAACGAGTGAGCTCCAGCAGAAAGTTAATTTGCTGGGGCTTACGCGTGAGCAAATGGAGGCTTTTTTTGATGAGCTAGGAGAGAAACGCTTCCGAGCTCAGCAGCTTATGAAATGGATACATCATCAGGGTGTTCGTGACTTTGACTTGATGACTAATTTAGGCAAGGCGCTGCGCCAGAAACTTGCTGAGTGCGCCGAAGTTCGTCCCCCCGAAATTGCCGAGCAACACGACTCTGTCGATGGAACACGTAAGTGGGCTATTAGGGTTGAGGGTGGCAGCTTGGTTGAAGCCGTATTGATACCCGATGGTGACCGCGCAACCCTGTGTGTTTCATCTCAAGTGGGTTGCAGCCTAGATTGCAAGTTCTGCTCTACCGGAAAGCAAGGTTTTCAACGAGACCTTACAGCTGCGGAAATTATCGGCCAAGTATGGCTGGCCATTGATTCATACGGTGCTTGGCAGCCCGGTAGTCCGAGGGTCGTTACCAATGTTGTCATGATGGGCATGGGTGAGCCGCTGTTAAATTTTGATAACGTCGTAGCGGCCATGAGCCTCATGACTGACGATTTGAGTTACGGTCTTTCAAAGCGCAAAGTTACATTGAGTACATCCGGTGTTGTGCCCGCGCTCGACAAATTGGCTGAGTTCTCTGACGTCAGCCTGGCGATTTCATTGCATGCGCCGAATGATGAAATTCGATCTAAGATCATCCCGATCAACAAGCGCTATCCAATTGCTGAACTGCTGGCTAGCGGTCAGCGCTACATTGATGCCCAAACTGACAGAAAGCGTGTTGTCACAATTGAATACACACTGTTGGCCGGCATTAACGATCAGCCGGAACATGCTCGAGAGCTTAGTGAGCTGCTTAAAAATTACCCTTGCAAGATTAACTTGATTCCTTTTAATAGCTTTCCTAACTCGGGTTTTTCGCGACCGAGTGGTAACGCTGTGAGTCGATTTTGGAAGGTGCTTATTGACGCAGGTTTTGTTGTGACGATCCGCACAACGCGCGGCGATGATATTGATGCTGCCTGTGGCCAACTCGTGGGTGATGTCGTCGATCGAACGCGTCGTGCTGAACGTTATCGAGAGCAGCATGCTTCCGAGGTGACTCAATGATACGTAGTTCTCTGCTCATATTCGTCATGCTACTACTTGGCGCTTGCGTTACTGAGACGACAGGGGGCAATGAAGTAGAGGCCGATCCGGCTGCCGCGCTGAGTCGTCGAGTTGAACTCGCGCGCCAATATATTGGCAGCGGTGACTGGGAAAACGCCAAGCGTAATCTGGAGCTTGCATCTGAGATTGACAGTAACAACGCAGAGGTCTACGAAGCGTTTGCTCTTGTTTACCAGAGCACTGGAGAGTACGAACTCGCCGAGGAAAACTTCAAGAGAGCCTTGCGTTTCGACCCTGACTTTTCACGAGCTCGAAACAATTACGCAGCGTTCTTGTTTTTTTTAGGCCGATTCGAGGACGCCGAGCCTGAGTTTGAGCGGGTGACCTTGGATTCTTTGTACTCGGGCCGTCCTCTCGCTTATGTCAATTTGGGTTTATGTCGGTTACGACTGACCGACGACTTAGGTGCCGAGCAAGCGTTTACGCGCGCACTGCGTATGGATCGCCGAAACCCGCTAGCACTGTTAGAAATGGGGTTTTTAAAGGTCAGGGCGGGTGATTTTAAGGCCGCCGAGAGCTACTATGCAGTGTACCAAACTGTTGTTAGGCGCCAGCCTCCACGTGGTCTGATTTTGGGACTTGAAATCGCTCGGGGGCAAGGTGATAAAAATGCTGTGAGTAGCTATGAGTTGGCCCTCAGGAATCTATACGCTGACTCCCCTGAATATCAGCGTTACTTGCAGGATCAGGCCGCGGAAGGTAGGCGGTGATGAGTTGCAAGTGTCGAACATGTACAATGGTCGACAACAGGGAAGGGTTTGATTGATGCAATCGAAAACACCAATAAAGCGTAGGGTCAGCCGACAAATAATGGTGGGCAACGTGCCGGTTGGCGGCGATGCTCCTATTGCTGTTCAGAGTATGACAAACACTGAAACCCGTGACGTGGCAGCCACGGTTGAACAGGTTTCAGCGATTGCTGATGCGGGTGCAGACATTGTCCGTATCTCTGTGCCATGCCTTGATTCTGCTGAGGCATTCAAAAAGATTCGTGAGCAAGTTTCGGTGCCCTTGGTGGCAGATATTCACTTCGATCACAATATTGCCCTGAAAGTCGCTGAGTATGGTGTTGACTGCTTGCGAATAAATCCCGGGAACATTGGTCGTGAAGAAAAAGTACGCGAGGTGATCGCTGCTTGTCGCGATCGTGGCATACCAATTCGTATCGGTGTTAATGCAGGCTCGCTGGGTAAAGAGCTGATGCGCAAGTATCCAGAGCCTACGGCTGAGGCCTTAGTTGAATCGGCGATGCGCAACGTCGACATCCTCGATCGCTACGGTTACGCGGACTTCAAAGTCAGTGTGAAAGCCTCTGAAGTATTTATGGCCGTTGATGCGTACAGGATGCTCGCCAAGAAGATAGACCAGCCGCTTCACCTTGGAATTACCGAGGCCGGTGGACTGCGAGGTGGAACTGTTAAGTCTGCCGTTGGATTGGGCATGCTTTTGATGGATGGTATTGGCGATACGCTGCGAGTGTCTCTAGCTGCAGACCCTGTTGAAGAGGTCAAAGTCGGATTTGAGATTCTGAAGAGCTTGAAGCTACGTGCTAATGGAATCAATTTTATTGCTTGTCCTAGCTGCTCTCGCCAAAATTTTGATGTTATAGGCACTATGAACCAACTTGAGCAGCGCCTAGATGACATCCGTACGCCGATGGACGTCGCGGTTATCGGCTGTATTGTGAATGGTCCTGGAGAGGCTCGCGAGGCAGATGTCGGTTTGACTGGCGCGGACCCCAGTAACCTTATTTACTTGGCAGGTGAGCCCGATCACAAGGTTAGCAACAAGGACTTTGTCGACCATTTGGAATCGGTAATTCGTCAGCGAGCCGCAACGCTTGAGCAAGAGCGCGCTGCGGCCGATGCCGATGTAATCGCCCGCAACTGAAAACGGATTATTTATGAGTCAATACCGAGCTGTTCGGGGAATGGTAGATATTCTTCCCGACAGCACTCCCCAATGGCAGCGCGTTGAAGGTGCAGCGAAGCGTGTTCTTGATAGCTACGGATATCAAGAAGTACGACTACCTATTATTGAATCGACAAATTTGTTTGCCCGCTCTATTGGTGAGGTGACTGATATTGTTGAGAAGGAGATGTATACCTTCAGCGATCGAAGCGACGACAGTCTGTCGCTTCGTCCTGAAGGTACTGCTGGATGCGTTAGAGCGGCAGTGCAGCACAACTTGATCAGTACTCAGCAGCGGCTTTGGTACTCGGGGCCAATGTTTCGCTATGAGCGACCGCAAAAAGGCCGGCAGCGTCAGTTCAACCAGTTGGGCGTTGAAGCGTTTGGTGTGGGTACTCCCGATCTCGATGCAGAGTTACTTCTCATGTGTCGAGCACTGTGGAGGGACTTGGGTATTGAGGATGCATTAACTCTTGAGATCAACTCAATAGGCAATAGCGAAGCCCGGTCGGCCTATCGTGACGCACTGGTTGAGTATTTATCTGCGCGTAAAGATCAGCTTGATGACGACAGTCAGCGAAGGTTGGAGAGTAACCCGCTGCGGATCCTCGATAGTAAGAATGCTGAAACGCAAGCGCTTCTTGATGGCGCACCACAAATGCTCGATTACCTCGATGAGCAGTCTCTAGCTGACTTTCGGGTATTACGCGATATGCTGGATGCCGCTGGGGTAAAGTATGTGATTAATCAGCGCCTGGTACGGGGGCTCGATTACTACAATAAAACAGTGTTTGAATGGACTACCAACGCGCTTGGTGCGCAGGGCACCGTATGCGGCGGAGGTCGATATGATGGGCTTGTTGCACAGTTTGGCGGCCGCGAGACCTCGGGAGCTGGCTTTGCTATAGGGTTAGAGCGCCTGGTCTTGCTTGTCGATGCTATGGGTCAGCAGGCAAGCGATACGCTTGATATCTTTGTTATTACCGTTGACAGGGCTGCGCAAATTCACGCTTTACCGCGTATTGAGGCGTTGCGCAGTGCATTGCCAAACTTGGCTATTCAAATGAATCTCGGCGGTGGTAGTTTCAAAAGCCAATTTAAGCGCGCAGATAAAAGCGGCGCGCGCTATGCCCTAGTTTATGGTGAGTCAGAAGTCGGCTCAAACTCAGTCACCCTGAAGCCATTGCGTGGCGAGGGTGAGCAGGCAACATTTCCCGATGAAGAATTAGCTAGCTGGCTTAAACAAAGTACAGCTGATGAGTAAGTAAAGGAATAAGTCATGGCAGATCATTTAGAAGACGACGAACAGGTAGAAGCTCTCAAGCGGTGGTGGGATGAAAACGGCCGTAGCACGATTGTGGCGGTGGTTTTAGCCGTGGGTGGCACCCTCGGTTGGCAGCAGTATCAGGACTGGGATGCCCAACAAACGGCTGCAGCCGCTGACACGTGGGCCCAGGCCGAAGCCGCGTTAAATGCGGACGTTCCAAGTCTTCAAGCAGAAGGTGAACGATTAGCGCAGAATTTAATCGACACCCACTCTAGTACAACGTACGCACAATTTGCCGGTATGGTACTGGCTAAGCGTGCCGTCGAGAAAGGCGAACTGAGTGCTGCAGAGCAATACTTGCGTGACGCACTCGCTGTGGGTGATAGTCAATCCGAGTTAGGCCAACTTATTCAGCTCCGTCTTGCGCGTGTCCTTGCTGCCACAGGAGAAGAATCGGCGGCTCTCGCCATTTTGGATCAGTCCAATGGTTCGCTTCCCGCGGCCTATGCAATTGCTCGAGGCGATCTACATTTAGCTGCGGGTCGTCAGCGCGAGGCGCTGAATGCCTACCTAGAAGCGCGAGCGGCAACATTGGATCTTGGAAGCCCTCCCGGGCTCCTAGAGGCAAAGATTACGAGTTTAGAATCTCGCCTTGCGAATGAGGAGCAGTCTTCGTGAAACTCACTCGAACTCTAGTTGCTCTGGCTGTGCTCGTGGGCTTGTCCGGTTGTGAAACCATCGGTGAGTGGTTTGACGATGAGGACTACGACCCGACGGCACCTGTTGAGCTAACCGATATCAATGAAACTGTAGTGCTGGATAAGCGCTGGTCAAGATCAGTAGGTAATGGCCAGGGAGATGGCTTATACCGTCTCAATCCGCTGCTCGCCGATGGTGTGATTTATGCGGTTTCTGAAGAGGGTGAATTAGCGGCTTTTGATGCCGACTCTGGAAAGCTACGCTGGGAAAGTGAGCTCGAGATTCCGATTAGCGGTGGGGTAGGGAAGTACCGAGACTCTTTGTTGCTGGGTGGTGCCGATGGCCTTGTCATGCGCTTAAGTACTGAAGACGGCTCAGAAATTTGGCGCCGGCCCGTAACAGGCGAAGTGTTGGCGGCTCCTCAAAGCAATGGTGAAGTCGTCGTGGCACAAGCCTATGACGGTAAGTTGATGGCCTTCGACTATGAGACGGGTGAGAAGCTGTGGACATTTAGCAACGATGTTCCCGTACTAACCTTGAGAGGTACTTCAACACCCATAATTTACAACGACTTTGTGATTGCCGGTTTCGCAGACGGTAAGGTCATCGCTGTATCGTTGGATTCTGGTAGCGTTGTTTGGGAGGCGCGAGTCGCCATTGCGCAAGGACGTTCAGAAATTGAGCGAATCGTCGATATCGACGGCACGATGGCGGTACAAGGTGCTGAGCTGTACGTGGCGAGTTACCAGGGGCGAATAGTAGCGCTGGAAATGCGAGCGGGGCGCAAGCTGTGGCAGCGCAATGTTTCATCAGTATCTGGCGTATCCGTAGGTTTCGGTAACGTTTACGTAGCAGATGAAGACGGGACGGTTAGCGCTTTTCTTCGCAATGGACAAAGTATTCGTTGGCAAAATATTGAGCTCGGCTATCGGGAGCTCTCTCGCCCCACGCCGATCGGGAGTTATGTCGCGGTGGTAGATTTCGAAGGTTATTTACACCTTCTCTCGCAAGTGGACGGCGTAATTGTCGGACGTGATAGGCCTGACAGTGATGGCGCGCGCGCGGATATGATTGCCAAAGGCAACATTTTATATGTCTACGGCAATAGCGGAGAGCTAATTGCTTACGACATTGAGGTTAAAAACTAAAAAGTGACCGCTGTTATCGCCCTAGTAGGGCGTCCCAATGTAGGTAAATCTACGCTATTTAATCAATTGACTCGTACGCGCGATGCGTTGGTAGCAAATCTTTCAGGTCTCACGCGTGATCGCAAATACGGCGACGGTAAGCTGGGAGACCAGCCTTACATAGTCATCGACACTGGCGGTATTTCGGGTGATGAGGCGGGTATTGACGTTGCTATGGCTACTCAATCGCTTATCGCGATCGATGAAGCCGATATCGTTCTTCTTATGGTCGATGGTCGCGCCGGCTTACACCCAGGCGATGAGGCTCTTGTTAAGCATTTGCGCCAGTCTGAAAAAGCTTTTCATTTAGTGGTTAATAAAATTGATGGTGTCGGCGAAGAGGTCGCTGCAAGCGATTTTTATCGTTTAGGCATTGCCGATATCCACACTATCGCCGCGTCGCATAATCGTGGTGTGACCCAGCTGATCGAAGACGTTTTAGCGCCGTTGCCGCCGGTAGAGTTGCCGGAGCCTTTGAATACAGATGCGATTCGCGTTGCAGTTGTTGGGCGCCCGAACGTGGGAAAGTCGACACTCGTCAATCGCATGCTTGGTGAGGACCGCGTCGTTGTTTATGACCAGCCGGGCACGACGAGAGATAGCATTTATATTGACTACGAGCGTCGTGGTCAGAACTACACGCTTATCGATACCGCGGGCGTTCGACGCAGAAAAAATGTGCGGGAGACGGTCGAGAAGTTTTCTATCGTAAAAACGCTTAAGGCCATTGCCGAGGCGCACGTTGTTATTCTGCTGATGGATGCGCATGAAGGTATCGTTGAGCAGGATCTTCACTTACTCGGTCAGTGCATCAATGCCGGTAGAGGTTTAGTGGTCGCACTTAATAAGTGGGATGGTATCGATGCGGATGAGCGCGAGTGGATTCGCTCAGAACTTAGCCGCCGGCTAAAATTTGTCGATTTCGCCGATATACATTTTATTTCTGCGTTGCATGGAACAGGCGTCGGCAACTTGTACCAGTCAGTACACACCGCCCATGAAGCGGCTACTCGCAGCTTGAACACCAACCGGTTAACGCGGATTCTAGAGGATGCAGTTGCTACTCATCCTCCCCCCATGGTCAATGGCCGGCGCGTCAAATTGCGCTATGCCCACGCAGGTGGTCAGAATCCCCCGCTGATTGTTATTCACGGTACGCAAACCGACAACCTGCCCAATAGCTACTCACGTTACCTCGAGAAGGTTTTCCGGCGGGAGCTGGATTTACAGGGCACA
>Ga0222719_10002924_pt1 | contig 15335 bp, 29 predicted proteins | sample C33_34DmetaG_FD_165039 | JGI IMG/M metagenome (GOLD analysis project Ga0222719, IMG submission 165039) | Estuarine water microbial communities from San Francisco Bay, California, United States - C33_34D | ecosystem: Environmental > Aquatic > Marine > Unclassified | place: USA: California...
CTTGTCCGTGTGATGGCGTTCCACGGAGAAGCCTACACCAGTGCCACACATGAGGATGTACATCGTCTCGTCAAAGGCACGAGGATTATCCACAGGTACATAGGAGCAGTTGTAACCGCCAACGTGGCACCGGTCTAGTGCGGGGCCAGCAGTCATCAACGCCCTCATGCTTGGCATGATGTCTTGGTTTAACACGGCCTCCTCAAGTTCACTGCGCAGTTCATCCGACAGGACGTACTTGTGCTTGGACTTGAGATGCTGTGTCATGTAGTCAAAGTATCGTGCGACTGTTTCTCCCCATGTCTCACGTCGTTGCTCATCTTCCTTCCACCGGGCATACCGGGAAAGGGCGATAAAGTTTTGGTAGTCTGTAGGTAGATAATTGTTCATGTTCTCACTCCTGTATAGTTCGTATGTGTTTTATATCAGCACCGTCTACATCATAAAAGTATTCACGTATGCTGTCTTCAATTTCCGTGCCTACATCTTCGTCTGCAGGAATTGGATATTCCTCTTCGTCAATGTCGATAGTCAGGAAGACTTTAACTCTCATCATAGCAGCCTTCTACTTCTTCTATCAGCTTGTTAAGATACCACTGTGCTTTTTTCAAGTCCTCTGTACCATTCTTGTAGCGGTAACGCCAGAGGTATTTTATGATGTTACCCTGTAAATAATACTCGTAGCCATCACCTGTAGCTGCCTCAATGGCTTCAATACACTCCACACCTCGTTGATTGTAGTGGGGTGGGCTGTTGACCATATCGGTTTGTTGTGCAGCCCAATTAGCGTTTGCCATGCTCTCTTCCTTTGCTTTCATCTTCATGTACTCCTCGTGCCTCATTACGCATTCCCTTTTGTTCTGCTGCCAAAACTAAGATGTACAACATTGCCGTCTTCTTTCGTGACGATCACTCCGCTGTCATCTTCTTCTACATCAGCATAGAACTCGTTGTCAACAACTTCCATAACATAATTGTGTACAATGTTGCGCAAATTCTCATCGCTTTCCATGAGAGGTACAGTGGCGCACATCATCTTACAGAAATGCATAAGCTGGCCGTAACCCTCATCGTTCAGGGGGTTGTCACCTTGTGAAATGATAGAGATGTCAATCTCACCTGTCCACTCTTCGTCGTCTACAGTTGGCCGTACACGAATGATGAAGTCTCCGTTTTCGATTGCGTCATATTCCATAGTCATCTCCTTTTCACTTTAGTTCCACTGAACTTGATAAATTTAGGGTGTCTGTTTTTACCCTTCTCCTTTAGCCAGTCTTCAGGAATGATGCGGTCATAGTATCTGAACCCGTACTTGATACACCATTCACCGTAGGTTGACTTGGCACCCTTGCGTAGCTTCCTCCTACTATTCTCGAAAACAAAACGAATGTCAAGCGTTGGGTGCTGCTTCTTGATTGCTAGATGCTTGCGCCTGTCAGCCGCTGTGAACATGCCCTTCGTCTCAATGATGATACCGTTGTCCAGCACGAAGTCCGGAGTATAGGTGCGGTATGCAAGGTCTTCCCATTCAATCTTAACTTTCTCGTAGTCATACTTGACCTTGAGTTCATCCAGATAGAGGGACACCTTATGTTCTAGACCACTCCTATATCCATACTTCCGTGCTGCACGAAATTGTTTGTGGTTAGGCATACTCGTCCGCCAAACTCACATAGGCTACTGTCTTAGGCTGCTTGGCCTGTGACATGACTGCTGGTCGTTCCTGTATCTCAGGCCAGCACGAGTACTTGTAACGGCAGAAGCCGCACTCTGTACCCAGCATAGTGTTACCGGTAGGCTTGCCCCGGAATGTTTCCGGTACAGGCTCGAAACAACGCTTGAACTCGTTTGCCTCAACAGTATCTGCCGTCTCCTTAATCTTACTGACTTCTGCGTCTACGTCAAGACCTGTAGCTGGCACGTACTTGAACTGGCCATTGGCTTTGTTCACAACCCACCATCCACCGGCACGTTTACCTGACGCCTTGGCATAGCCAGCAAGCTGCGCCACATACCCGAAGGCATCTCCTTTCTTCAGTGTGTCGAAAGACTCAAACTTGTTAGTATACGACCAATTAGATGCTGACTTAACATCGTCAACAGCACCGTCAATAACAATATCGTAGGTGCCAGTGATGGATGTATCGTCATCAAGGTTGAGTGTAACTTTTGCATCATCTTCATACTTTACTCCTGCTTCCTTGAGTAGTCCCTTGAAGACAGCCTCAACGATGTCTCCAAGCATCATGTTCATTACGAATGTTGTTGGCAGGGGCAGTGCTTCCTCTGGCTTGTTCTTCTCAAACCAAAGCTGACAAGTTGGTCTACCTACGTTTGACATACGCAGACCAAACTTGTCTCGCTTGTTGCCCCCACCAAACTGGCGTCCAAGCGCACCCATAACATCAAGACCTACTTGCTGGATGGTCTCCGCAGACATTGTGGACTTACCATTAGCAGCATTCTCCATGTATTGATGCAACGCCAGTTCAGCAGGGTGGTTCATTACGCCACCTCTTCTTCTACTTCGATGTCAACAAAGTCGTCCACAATGTCGCTATCTTCGTCGTCCATGTGCGAGTTAGCTTTCTCTGCCCATGCGTTGACAATGTAGCTATTGTAGTTATCGACCCATGACATAAAATCACCGAACAGTTCCTGATCCTTATTTGTCAGTTCGATGACGTTGGTCACATCAAGAGATGCGATAGGTACGTAGTACTTACCACCAGTCTGTAGACTCCTCTCCTCTGTGTTGAGACTGATGTTATGCTGCACAGGAAGCCGCTGCATCTTAGCCAGTGTTTCAAAGCTACCACCTACTTCTTTGAATGCTTCCCGATTGTCGATCTCCCAGATGAATGGCTCACCTTCAACAGTGACAGACTTGCCTGTCTCGTCTGTGGCGTTCATCATATCGACTGTACCAAGAACAACACGAACACGCTTGATCTGCTTGATCAGGTTCTGCATGTTCTCTGGCAGTGCCTTAAAGTCTTTGATGTACCCTGCAGGTTTGCCACAGTTGAATCCACCAAAGTTGTCCTTCAAGTCGATGTTCAGGCTATCTGCCATGATCGTCTTGACGAAGCCGTCGTTAGACCACCGCTTGTACATGAAGCGTTGCAGATACGGACGAACCTTTACAGATTGGGCGTAGTATGTAGGCCCATCAGGAATGTCCAACTTGAACGTGCCACCCTTCACGAGAATCTTATCGTCACCAAGAATGGGCGAGTGGTTGATGCGCATCCGGGCCAAGCTGCTGGACTTACCAGTACCTGTTCCTTCATTTGCAATACCCATAGCCTTTGCCATAGCGGCGTAGTTATTGGTATCAATGGTTGTCAGTTGTGTCATACTTTTCTCCTTTCTTTGAGTTCAAGAGCCATAGTTATATCACGCCACGTCTTTCGTGTCAAGCCAGTTAGGCCCGATTTTTGCTTCTAAAAGAAGTGGCACATTCATATTGACGCCCCAGCGACGTGCTATCAGATGCGGCAGTTCATCGTTAGTTGACTGTATAATATCAATAACCGCCTGTTCCTCGTCTGGGTGTACATCAATCACGATGCTGTCATGCACGGTGTTTACAATACATGACTTCATACTTTCCAGTAGGCCATCAATGTACAGCAAGACCACCGGCACAATATCAGCCGTTGCGAATGACTGCACCGGGTAGTTCTTGATCTGTGTAAAGTTGGTGACTCTGCCGCTAGATTTTCTCTTCACATCAGGGAAAGAAAACTGTCTGCCTGATGGGGTAGTGATCATGCCAGTAGTCATAGCCTCTTTAGCCAGTCTGGAATGCCAAGCTGCGATCCCTTTGTACTTCTCTGTGAAGTGGCTGTAATACTCTGCTTCCGCTGGAGTTCGTCCAAAGCCCGTTGCGCCGTAAAGCGGTGCGAACGTATGCGCCTTTGCAGTCTGGCGATCCGTAGGTTGACCAGCATCGGTAATAACCTTAGCGGTGTATGAGTGTACATCAAATCCAGTAGATACTTCATCCATTGCTACTCCATCTTGTGATAGGAACGCTGCTGCACGGAACTCAAGCTGTGCGAAGTCAGCTTCCATAATCTTTCCATCTTTCCACCTAGATACGAACACTTTCTTGACAGGGAAGGTGTTGCCTCGTGGCATGTTCTGCATGTTTGGGTCTACGCTGGACAGTCGTCCAGTAGCAGCACGGTGCTGCAGCAACCTGACATGAAGCATGCCGTCCTGCTTGGTGAATGTAGTGATACCATCAACAAAGGATGACAGGTAGGTATCAATAGCAGACAGCCTCCTAATCTTAGCTAGGAACTCCTCTGCATCTGTCATGCCCTTACCACGTGCCACTGCCTCTAGCTTCTCAAGGCTCTGCTTGTTCGTGACAAAGCCATTGGCTGATGCCCACTTTGCGGACGGCGGCTTGAACCGTAGACCGGCAACTTCTTTGGTGGGCCGGAAATGATAGCCAATACCAGAGCATGACTTACACATGGTCTCTCTAGCAAACGGTGTGCCGTCTTTTTTGGTACGACGAACCTTACCTTTGCCATTACACTCACCACATCTCTCAGCAACAGTCTTATACACACGCTCAGTACCTGCACTGACCAGTGAATTGAAGTCGGCCTGATCCATGTATGGGTCAATAGTGTTGGCCCAATACTGTTTGTCACGAACCCTACGGCTATAGATAATCCAAGACAACTGCTCTGGGCTGTTTAGATTGATAGGCGTATCACCCATGAGTGATCGAACCTGCTCACTCAACTCCTTTGTCAGTGTATTCTTTTCATTAACGTAGTCCTCTCGCACAGACTCAAGCTGCTCAAGGTCAACACTGAAACCATTGCGGTATATCTTAGCCAAACACACTGACATCTGATTAGACAGGATGACGCTTGTCATAAGGCTGCTGTACTCAGGGCTGTTCAACTTACGATACTGCAGGTCAGATAACTCCTGTGTCGCATGCAGGTCAGCGGAAAGATATTCATACAGTTCATCTATGGGGATGTCACGTGTTGTATATCCCTTTTTGAAATATTCTTTCAGTGTGTCCTGCTTCTGTGTATCCAGCTCATAGCGTTCAGCACAAGCCTCAAGAGACAGTGGCTCCTTGATACCACGCTGCAGTACATACTCAGCCAGCATCGTGTCGAATACCGGGCCGTCATACTTGAAGCCTGACTCCCACAGCCACAACAGATCGTGTGCTGCGTTGTGCATGATCAGCACAGTAGCCTCGTCAAGAAACATCTGCACACGATCATGGTAGTCGTGCTGACTTTCATGCTCTGCGTGATCGAATGGGAAGTGGTGTTCCACTCCCGCATCCGTCAGCACACCAACCATCGTGAGGCTGTTAGACGGCTCGAATGGGTCGAGGTGCATCTTGCCGCCACGATGGGTTACAGTGTTCTCTACATCAAGAGTTACTTTCATGTCAGCCCTCAACCATCTCCGTCATGTCCAGTGGTATCTGGTAGAAGTACTCACCCTTGCGCACACGCTTGTTAGGAACCTCTACTGGTGTCAGTTTCTTGACATCATCTGACCAGAAGGTGAATGCACGAGTAAGCTGCTCGTTCCAGATGAAGAACAGTGTACGTTCTTTCAGAAACTTACTCTTGCGTTCTGGCAACTGGACATTAGGGAATGGGAAGCTGTCTGTCTTCCAAAGCACCTTCACCTCACACTCGACCATGAACTCGTTCATCTCTGACTTTGCTATCAGGTCTTGTGCGTAACGATTAGGATGCTCGACAACTTGATATCCCAAGCCTCGCAGATATTCTGTAGTCTTGTCCTTCGCCTTCTGGTCATAGAGGGCGTAGTCGATCTGGCTAAACTGTTTACGTATCATACTGTATACCTCGCTGTTTGGTTTTCCAGTTCGCAGTGTACCACACAATGCACCCCGGTCAACTTGTTTTTAACAATATTCAGATGACGCTGATTATCTTCTTCATCAGCCCCCTCCACGATTGGGTTCTTTGCGATCAGAACCATCAGGTCAGCCTCTGCTGCCTTGCCTGTACGTGAACCCTCCATCATGCTCTGGTTGAGCAGTACCTTGCCCTCTGCCTCTGCAGATAGCTGGGACATGTAGAACATGGCACAGTTGTACTGCTTCGCAATCATACGAGCATGAATGGCATTGGCCTTGAGTGCTTCGTCAGTACGAGCAAAGCCGCCTGTCCGGGCAAACTTGTCACCCATGTCAAGCAGAACGATGTCCGGCTTGTATGACTTACAGATGCTTTCTACCCATGCCATGTCCCGGCCAGTGGCATCCTTGATCTTGATACGCTCCTTGACAGGGGCATACAGGTCACGTGCCTTGCTAGGGTTCTTCTTGATCTCCTGCATGGTCATGCCGGTAGCAGCCGTCAAGTAACGTGCGCCGACACGATGGTAGCCCTCCTCATTACAGAGGATGATGCAGTTGGCACCCTGATGTGCGAAGCCACCGGGACTGGCAATCAGGCTGGCATGGAACGATGTCTTGCCTGTGTTTGGCCTTGCGCCAATCTCAATCAGATGGCCGTCGTTCACGCCCTCCACCTTACGTGCGAGGCTAGGGATATTGAACGTCCACCGTGCCTCAAGGTCATTACGAGCAAGCAAGGTTTCAAGGTCAATGTCTTCCCAATCCACATTCAGGTTAGGCGTGAAGTCCTCTGCGTACTGCTCAAGCAGCAAGCGCAGTGGCTCAAGTGTAGACCTGTCACCGTTGACGTAATCAACGCCCAGCCGTGCAATGTCTTCACCGACAACCTTCTGAAACAGCTTTGATAGCACTTCCTGTGCTACGTCGCCACCCATCGGCTGCTCACGCTTGATCTTCTGGAACAGGCCACTGAAGACCTGCTTCTCTGCCGTAGTCATGGCAGGGTTGTTAGACAGCAGCAATGCTTCAACTTCATCCGGTGTCACGGTACGTGCGTACCTATCCATTGCTACGTCGATAGTCTTCTTGATCTTCTGCGCATCTTTGCTGAACAGTCGATCAGGACATCTTGCTCCACGATGATCGTCGTAGAACTCTTTGTCCATCATACTTCTAATCAGTGATAATTCCATTGAGATTCTCCATATCTGTCGGGTTACGATATTTGAGGTCGTCTTCAAGACGCAGGACACGAACATCGTTTACATGTCCTCTGAGTTCCTTACTGAACTCTATTGATTTAGTCAACGCATCGGGGTCAAGTGCGATGATTGCTGTTGAGAACTGCGAGAGAAATCCTTTATGCGATTCCTGCAGAGACGTGCCAAGAAGCGCAACCCCGACAAAGGACGTAGAACCGTAACCAACAACGGCAGCACTCACGCAGTCCTCAACAACTACGGCGACATTACCACGACCACATGTGTATGGCAAGCCACTATTTCCATATCTTCTCCATTTAGGCTGAATATTTTTCATGGCCCGGCCTGTCGCATCGACAAGCTGGCCATCGTGCATGATGGGGAACACGATACGATCCTCCTTCACATCATACATCAACCCAAGTTCTTCAGCGTCAATCTGATACAACTCAGATGCCCACTCAGCAATGTCATATGTACGAGGTATGACAAACTCCGGTAGTGAGAATGGTTCATCCTTCTTTGCGGGACGGCCATCTAGCTTGGCACGTATGTCATCCACAGACATAGGCACTCGTGTTGCTCCCTTGACGTTGCACGAAGCCTTGTAGCAGTTCCAGAGCAGCTTGCCCTCACTATTCGTGATTGTGAATGTCTTGATACCACCACAGTTAGGACAATTCACTCTCTTTGAATCACCTACAGCTAAGTCTACATCAACTATAAGATCACTTACAGTGTTATATATATTATACATGTTATTCACTCTCCTTTGCGGCAGTTGAAGTGCTTGTAGCATGGATTCGACGTTCCGTCAAAGCTAAATTCGCACTCTTCAGTGTATTTTTCATGTACGGCTTTACTGAACTAGGGTTAGCATGTCCTGTAACCGACATAATTTGTGCCATACCGACACCTGCCTCAACCATTTCAGTTGTACCAGTACGACGTAGGTCAGATAGTCGCAGTTCCTGTGGTAAGCCAGCGTCATCCATCACTCTACGTGCATATGTGGGCAATTTGTGCAAGCTGTACGGCCTGAACTCACCCTGAATGGCATAGGGACGTGGGGCAACGTACTTTTGGAAGCCAAAGTCCTCTTCTTGCTGCTTCAACATGTCGCACAGGTCATCGTCAATGGGAAGATGTACGTCAGCTTTACGCTTTGACTGCTCAATTTGTACAGTCTGGTTATCAAAATTGATACTCTCCCACTCCAGCAGTCGCATGTCACCAAGACGCTGACACCATGCATACGCCATGTGTGCAATCAGCCCAATGTTACGTGTGCTAAAATCGCTGTAGGCGGCGTCTAAGAACTTTTGTATATCATCCCTACCCCAGACAGTCTTACGCCTCTCAGGCGTCCTCCTACGCACGTTAGCGAAAGGATTTATGACACACATCTCCATGCGTAAACCGTGATTGAAAACAATACACGTTGCTGACATGACATGATTAGCCATATGAATACCTTTCTCGCACCACTTATTGTACGCAACCTTCGCCACACGTGTTGGCAAAGATGTATAGTCGAAGGTGGACAGAGACTGTCCGTCCACCTCAGTGTTGAGCATTACGCCGATGAAGTATTGATATTGTTTCTTAGTTTCATCACGTAAATTCCTGTAATCATAGGACTTGTAGTAGTCCTGCACGAGACTTGATAACTCCATCAGTATTTCCTTTCGTACACTTCAAAGCCAAATTCTTGGCAGTATTCTTCTACTGTTTTCAGTTTTGGTGGTAACCCAGATTCAAGACGAATGTTCTTTTTCAAATCCATAAGGACTTCTTGTTCTGAAGAATACTCACCATACTCAGAAGTTGTGTAAAGGTAATCGCCAATGCCGTCTGGATCAAAGCCTTCCCCATCATAGTATTTTTTTAGGATAAAAGAACTTTGAGGCTTGACAATAGTGGAGCAAACACCTCTAGGCTTTTTGCGCCATCTAAGGTAATCGTCTACAAAGTAAACTTTGCTTTTAATTACCCAAGGTAGCCAAGGGGAGATGTCTACCCAATCAGCAAACATCTCCCATATATAACTAACAGGATTACGCATCACGCAGCTTGACCTGTCTGAAGTTCAGACAACTGACGGAACTGCGGGGTAGCAATCCACTTAGCTACCTCTTGTTCACGTGACCACATGGATGTGGCAGCAGTGTCATTGCCTGTGTTCTTCAGCGAAAAGCCATTACGCTCGTCTGCATAGCTGGCATAGTTCGTGAAGGCAGAGTACAATGCCCACTTGTTGCAGCCACGGTTGGCAACTTCCTGACACCAGAGACTGTGCATCTTCTGTGACTTACGGTCAGACTTGATGATGCTTTCAATCAAAGCCTTCACGTTGACAGTGGCAAGGCTAGTCTCAGCCCACTCCTGATACAAGTCAGCAGTGTTGTGGAAGTCAGAGACAGTGTGCTGAAGTTCGTCAATGAACGTCTCCAGATCAAAGCCGCTGGTGTTCTTACGTTTGATCTTGTCGTAGTCACCAGTAATCATACCGTTGGTGCAGAAGAAGTCGATAGCACCGTAGTAGACCTGATTGGAGCAGCTACCGTCGATACCGTGCAGGGCAATGAGCCGGGGTGCGATGGTGGTCGCATGCTTGTCTGTCTCAATCTTACGAAGGACGTTGGGCATACGCATATCCATCTTAACCCACGCATTGTTACGTGCGGTATTGTAGCTGATGTTCATGCTGTCACAGAACTCCTCTCCAAGATTCTCAGAGATGGCATTGTGCGCACGAGTGAAGAAGTCACCGTGGCTGGCACATTTGAAGCCGCTGCCAACGATGCCAAGGTATTCACCTGTGTCACCGTTGATGACATACTTGGACTTGTCATACTTGGTTGGTTCAAACTCCACAGGGAAGTTGATGTGATCAGGAACGATCTCGTTTGCAGTAAAATCAAGAGGCATAGCAGTTCTCCTTTCATGGTTGTTAACTGTTGCTCTGTTATATCACTATGATATCACAAAGTCAACGCTGCTAGTACAAAAAAGATGATCAGTGCGATAATAATATCCACTAATCCCACCTGTAGAACATGTGGTCACCTATCTGTACGACAGGCGTCTTGCTATCTGCCCACTCAGGCAGGACATAGGTTGCGTGGTAGTGTGTAGCACCCTCAACAAAGTCATCAAGGTTGCCAGTGTGTACGCCCTGTGCAATCACTAGGGCTTGTTCCCATGCTGTCTGGTCAGGTGTCTTGTCTGACTTACCGTCACAGTACCAGCTAAACTGACAGCGATGACGCACAGGAAAGTCTTGCTTCCATGCGTATGTCGGGCCTTGCGTGACCACATCACATACGTTGTCGGGGTATCTGTCATCCCGCACCCTGTTCATGACCACTTGAGCCACCGCAACCTGCCCAATAAAGGGCTGGTCACGGGCCTCGTGGTACACGTTGAGTGCAAGGCACACAAGTGCTTCTGCAAACATTAGTCAGCATCCTCCTCAATCCACTGATAGTCAGCGTATTGGTTCCTACTGCCGTGTTCACACTGCGGCTGGTCAAGGCCCATAAGGCGACCAAGGAACAGGTCAACGCAGTCAAGGTTCTGGATGACATCGTAAGTGATATCAGCCTTCTCGTCTGTGGTGCGGTTGAAATCCTTAATGGCGTTGATGGCCTTACGCATACGTTCAATCTCGTAGCCGTTCAGTTCAAATGTGATTGTCTTTGTCATGTCATTTCTCCTTTCAGTCACAGGATTCAAGGCGGGTGATTACAGCCACCCACAGCTTCCTATCTTTATCATAGTACGCAGGTTTGTCAAGTCTGGTGTCATACCCTAGCGGATGAAACATGTGCCAGTAATGCTCCACCTTACGAGCAAGGGTGTCCATCTCATCCGCAGTTAGTTCAACCTTTATCGTTCTGTTAGCCATCTTGGTATCTCCCTCAGTTTGTATTTACCACACCACTCAGTCGTGTCGTACTTCCAGCGGTAGTAGTTTCGGTACGCTTCAATAGGCCACTGCTCATCTGTTTTGAAATGGTCATTGCCTTTGCCAAAACACTGTGGATGCTTTTCGATGTGACCCTCTGGAATATGTATAGCAAGTTCTTTGAGACGTGGCAAGAGCAAAGAACACTTGTGTACCTTGCCGTAACGCTTTGTATATTCACGAGACATTTCATCCAGCATCATCCAGCTATACATGTAGTTGCCTCGTGTGTCCCCTGCCCATGTGGTACAGGGATGCTTGGCATGTGCCTTTGGTCCGCCCTGCAAACCCTGAATGTCAGGCACGTAACGCTTGACAGCAAAGGACAGCATCTGTGCTTCTTCCAATGGCATCTTGACAATGTGCTTGTCACATAGCGACTTGGCGATGGCAGCAGGATGATGCTCAATCAGGAATCTATTCATATGTGTACTCCACTTCTGCTTCCGCTTCAAGTTGTGTCTTCTCGAAATCAAAGATGCGAACAAGCAACCTGTCCCCTTCATCTGAGATAACTACGGACTTACGCCTGTGCGGCACAGCCACAAACAGATGGTTGCCGTCATCAACATGATTGGCATCGACAACGTAGGAAGTATCCTCCTCTTCACCGAAGATGCCAATGGCGTTTATCTCAGGGGTGAATTGAATGTCTGGCATGTCAGTCTCCTATCTTGTTCTGCTCAGTCGTGTGCTTCACATGGCAAGGGAAACAAATGATACGACACTTGCGTACCTCTGCCATGAGTTTCTTCAGGCTACCTGTGGCAAGATCACCGACGTTTGCCTTCTTGGTGGATGGGTCGATGTGATCCATCTGCAGCAGCCACGGATGCATATCCTTCTTGCCACAGACACTACAGCCCTTGTGCAGCTTGTATCTGTCCAGCCAACGCTTGCGCCTAGCCCTACGCTCAGAGTTTCGCTTGCGTCTGTTCTTTTCGTGCTGCTTGAACGCTGCTGGTAGACGCCATTCAAGAACGCCATCAGAGCGAATGCCGTGCAGGATGCGGCCATCCTCACGCACATGCCCACGAAAGACAGTCACGTTGTAGTCATCTACGGTGTACTGAGTTACTTGTGTCATCACATTCTCCTGTGAAATGGGGCGACCCGAAAGCCGCCCCGGCTGATGAGACTACTTAGCCTCGTGGATAACGAAGTCGTTGCCAGTCTTGGACACGATGCGGTACAGGTTCCAGAACGGATTGCCGTAGTACCTGACGTGCTTGCCATCGTTCACCTGCAAGAACTTGCTTGGGGTGCCGTTCTTGTTCTGGGTAGGCCCGACGTAGTACTTGCCCATGCGGTTGTAGCTACGCTTGTTCATACGAACAATGGTGGGCTTGATGCCAGACACGGCGTGAACGAGGTTGATAGCTTTGACTTTGATGTATGACATGATATGTCTCCTTCCATGTTGGTTAGATGAGATGGACACATCATTGTGTCCACCTCCTGTTGGTTGTCTGAAGTTCAGACAGGTCAGGCGGCACGTTGCCTGAACAGCTTGGCCTGACGCTGCGCCTTGCGAACAAGTCTCTTACGCTTGTTCTCACGACGCCAGTGGTCACGCTGGCCGTCAGCTTTCGGTGTCACTCGCTTCATGCTTTCTACTTTGATCTGCATGGTTACTCGTCTCCTTTTTTCTGTTGTACGAACCTTTGCCCTTCTTGGGCGGGACTACCTGTGGGCGACGACGATTCGCCGCCGCAACAGGATTATGTATAGCAGGACGCTTTCGCATTGTCAAGCGGTAGCCGGATGGAAATTTTCATCCACCAGCCAAGACGCTTGCTCTTCAGCTTTGCGGAACGCCTCGTCACGGGTATTGTGTGCCGAATAGTGTCCGCCACCGTTGAGATACGTGATGTCCAGAACCCAGCACCCAATGTCCTTCACGACAAGGACACTCTTGGTGTTGTTTGAGTTCATGCCCCGCCAGACGTTCTTGGTGCCTGACACTAACTCCCAATGTGAACAGTGATAAATCATTCTGCCAACTCCTTTCCCATTGCATGTGCAGCCTGATGATAATATCGGGGTGCCTCCTTCCCATCGAAGAAAGCCTGTACGTCGATGCGATTGACAGTCTCCCAGATAAACTCCTGATAGTCCTCGCTGAGATCAGCCAGCTTGGCCTCCCACTCAGCCTGTGTCTCCACGTCTGTGGGTATCTCCTTGACGCCGATACTGTTGACAGCAAATGTCGCCATCACGAATGCCATAGCATCCGCTGGTCGGTCAACGCCTGACACAAGGTATGTATCACCACCCTTGAACTTCCAGTAGGCATTGCCACTCTCAAACTTGCCGTCATCGTCATGTGCGCCATAGTTCTCCAAAGTCTGCATGTGTACTGCGTATGTCATTTCTTAGCCCTCCAATTCTTTGGGATGTTCTTCTCGTTCCAACACTTTGCACACGACAGCAGGTAGTCGTACTCAATCACGTCTGCCGGTGCCTCATTACAATGCCCACACTTGGGGCGGTTGTCAATACGCTTCTGCATTTTACATTCTCCTTGTCTGAACTTCAGACAGGTTAGTTGATAACAAAGCCGGACTTGTCCTGCTTGGCCTTCTTGCCCTTTGCCACAAGGCCAACGACTACACCCTTGGGGTCAAGGAATCGCAGGTCGTCCTTGTCACCGTCAATGACACGCAACCCACGGAAGGTGTCCGGCAAGCTGTGACGGAATACTACAGCCATGTTGACGCCAGTGTCAAGCACAGCCTGATGCACACTGTCTGCATAGTCCATGTGCTTCTCGCTGTACGAGAGCGTCAGGTGGTAATTAGGTGGCAGGTCAGCGTAAGCACGTTTGACAATCTTGGTGTAGTCGTAGAACTGCACATCGGGAAACTGCTCCATGATGCCAGACTTCTCGTACATGATATCGCTAGTGCCATTGGGACGGACGCATGGCTGCACAGCGTTCTTGATACACCGACGCCTGAACACCGTGATGTCATTGACAAGCGCATCCATGAAACCCACACGGTCAGACAGATACCACATGGTCTTGCGTTCTCGCCCACGTTGAACGCTGGACATTTGACCACGGCCAGCCCATCTAAGACACGGCTCTGCACACCCAGCCATGTCAGCCATAGCGCACAGGTTATGCACCTTGCCCTTGAACATAGTCTTGTAGGGCTGCATGTACTTGATAGCAGTCAGATACTCTGCGCCATCACCCTTGATGGTCTTGGCGTTGTTACCCACGCCGATAAGTTGATAAGTCATGTCATTCTCCTTGTCTGAACTTCAGACAGCTTGTCGTTTACGTTGGATGCGTTCTGCCATGTTAAAGGCGCACTGAAGGCACTGCATGACTCGACGTTGAGGCATAGTACCGTCACGCACCACATACTGATGGAAATCAGGCCACACCCGGAACTTGAACGTGTGCCAGTCAAGAGGTGCCACACCATAATGTCGCCGGTTGTTCTCGCAGTCATAGACGTGACCATCATACATGGCCTTGCGCATGCGTGTCTTGCGGTCATCCCACAGCTTTTTAATGTCGTCAGTCATCGTATCTTTCCTCCAGATAGAACGCAGCAGCAGTCCAGCCGCCACCAAAGCAGACACCACATGCCACCAAGGCACAGGCCCAGATAGGCCCACCGGTATCCATCAGGTTGATAAAGGCGAATGGTGAGACAAACGCACTCACCACCACCATGAACATGCACCCCATGATCCTACCCATCAAGCTGCACTCCCCCATTGGCATCCAGCAGCACAGACTGCACGATCACTTCCCACCCACCTTCACGCAGGTTCTCTGCCATCTCAGTCGCAGCCTTGATGTCATGCGTACTGCGGAAGCATATCCAGTCACCGGACTTGTAGTGGGTAGACGTGTAGTCCGCACTGTCGTGCTTCATGTTCACCAAATAAACTTCAGTCATCTCTGTTCTCCTTGTCTGAACTTCAGACAGCTAGTTGATATCGAATTGTGCATAAGACTTAGCACAAACAATCCACAATGTAAAGCGGATGTCAGGAACGATCTTTGTGACGCTCCAGCACCGCTTTGAGATTAGCAGACACAGCTTGTCGCTTTTCCTGATCCGCTGCCTTCAGGTAGGTAGACCACGAAGCATCAGCTTGCCCCACGTCCATGCACGTGTACCCACGCCGGGTGCGTTGGTTCGCCTCGCTAGGCATCCGCACCCACGATGAGGTCACTCGACCCACCGTGATAGGCACCACGTTGCCTCCCTCAAAACCTTTGTCTGTCATGTCTGTCTCCTTCCATCTG
>Ga0222719_10002926_pt1 | contig 15332 bp, 30 predicted proteins | sample C33_34DmetaG_FD_165039 | JGI IMG/M metagenome (GOLD analysis project Ga0222719, IMG submission 165039) | Estuarine water microbial communities from San Francisco Bay, California, United States - C33_34D | ecosystem: Environmental > Aquatic > Marine > Unclassified | place: USA: California...
GGTAACAACGTAAAAGTTCATTACACAGGCACTCTTGAAGATGGTCAACAATTTGACAGTTCTCGTGATAGAGGTGAAACCCTAAATTTCACAGTAGGAACAGGTCAAATGATTGCTGGTTTTGACGAAGCACTAATGGGTATGGCTATCGGTGAAGTAAAAGACGTAACCCTTTCACCTGAAAAGGCTTATGGTGAGAGAAGTGAAGAGGCTGTTATGTCTGTTAGTCGTCAAAATTTCCCTGAAGATTTTGTTGTTGAAATTGGAGCAATGGTTCAAGGTTCGACTGCCCAAGGAATGCCGATTCAAGCACAAATTGTTGGTGAAGATGAAGAAAATATCGTATTGGATATGAATCATCCATTGGCTGGTAAATCACTAAACTTTAACATTGAATTGGTGGAGATAGAAGGATAATGATTTATTGGTTTACAGGGCAACCGTCACACGGTAAGACCGTATTGGCGAATTTATTCAAAGAACGTCACCTACCAAACGCATACCGTATTGATGGTGATGAAATGAGAGAATTGTTTACCAACAAAGATTATTCAATTAAAGGTAGGGTAACTAATGTTGATGCCGCCCAGAAGATATCACATTACCTACACAATCAAGGACACGATGTAATCGTATCATTAGTCTCACCATATGTCGACCAAAGGGAAGAGTTTAAAACTCTTATGGGTGACAATTTAGTTGAGGTTTATGTTCACACATCTGAACCGAGAGAGCGTGACCATTTTAAGTCTGAAGCTTATGTGGCACCAAAAACTAATTTTATTGATATTGATACCACTTTAGATGGTCCTGAAGAATCATTAAATAAACTTATTTCACAACTATAATGGAAAAGAAATCTACCATATTTTGTGATATTGATGGTACTATATTTAAGTACCGAAAGTTTGAAACCTATGAAACTTCAGAACCTGAGGTATTACCACAAGTCAAAGAAAAAATCAAGGAGTGGAAAGAGGAAGGTCATATGGTCGTATTAACTACGGCCAGACCTCTCTATCTTTTTGACCACACCGAACAAGAGTTATCCAAGAACGGTATCGAATACGACCGTTTAATTATGGAAATCGAAAGAGGTCCTCGTATTCTTATTAATGATATGGACCCTAATAAACCAGGTCAGCGTGCAATGGGTGTAAACCTTAATAGAGATAAAGGTTTTGAGGAGATAGATTGGACCGACTATGGATTGTAAAAAGAAATGCAAAACTGGAATAAAAACTTACATGTCAAATCATCTTTAGAAGCTATAGATGGACAATTCGCAATGTTCGTGGGTAGATGGCAACCCCTTCACAAAGGTCATCAAGAATTATTTAAACAAGCAATGGATGAGGGTAAAAACGTTCTTATATGTATCAGAGACGGTAAACCCAACGAGAAAAATCCATTTTCCCCTGAAGAAGTAAAAGAAAATATTGAAAATCATTACGCAGATGAAATTTCATTAGGAAAGGTTAAGGTTATGGTAATACCTGATATCTGTTCTATAGAGTTTGGTCGAGGTGTTGGTTATGATATTATTGAGAGGATACCACCAACAGATATTGGTGAGATATCAGCAACAAAAATTAGAAAAGAGATGGGTCTTTGATTTGTTATTACAGATTTATTTAATATATTTGTAGTACAAAATTAAAAATTATGGGTACAAATTATTACAGAATTCCAAAGGTGGACGATGTTAATCGTTCTTACCAAAAGTTTATGGCTCGTCTTCAAGAAATGGACCGTTGGGACCCTCATATGATAATGAACGGTTATCGTTTTATTGAGACGGATAGTGATTTACCATTATGGGACTCAGTCAGTCCATGGGACGAATTTACTGAGAACATGTCGATTCACTTAGGTAAACGAAGTATGGGTTGGAAATTCTGTTGGAACTTCCATAACAATAAATTTTATAGTAATAAAAAAGAACTTTTAGATTTCATCAGAAAAGGTAGAATTGTTGACGAGTATGGTCAACGGATTGATGTTGAAGAGTTCATTGAGATGTCATTAAGTTGGGGTCAACCTGACGGTATGGTGGCAGATAAAGAATACTTTGATAAGAACGAAAGTTTATCATGGTTTAATGCAGAATCACATTATGACAAAGATATTGACGAACTCAGAGTCTCAAGTTCAACTGAGTTCTCGTAGATTAAAATGGGTCGGACACCCATCTAATAACTCTGATGTAGGGTATCCTGAAGATTGGGATATTATTATAACATCAACAGGACCCTTTAACCCTAATGAAGATAATGAAAATGAAAAAGATTAAATTATTTTATTTTGACACTAACACTCTTGAATATAAACCAATTCAATTAAAATATGTTTTAAGTATTATAGTAATAGTCATTATATTATCTAACTTAACAACACCTGTAATTATAAAAGAGTATATTGAATCTGACCATTATGAGCCAAATACGATGGTCTTAAATGTTAATGACACTACCAATAATTTTAGTGAAGAAAAATTAATTGATTTATTAAAAACATTAAATGTAAAATACCCACATATTGTATTGGCACAAGCCCGTATTGAAAGTGGTCACTACACTTCAAAAATATTCAAAGAGAATCACAATCTATTTGGTATGAAAGAGGCTCGTGTTCGTATCCATACTGCAAATGGGACTCAATATAATCACGCGTTTTACACTAATTGGAGAGAGTCGGTTTATGACTACGCTTTTTATCAATGTCGTTATTTAGGTAGAGTTAATACTGAGCAAGAATATTACACATACTTAAGTCAAAGTTACGCCGAAGCACCAAATTATGTTCAATCATTAAAGGTCTTGGTTAAAAGAGAAAAACTGAAAGAATTATTTAATAATTAAGTCACATGTCTGTAGTAAAAAGATTTTTCAGAAGAGTAAAAAGAGTTATTGATTTCCTCCCAATGATTTGGAAAGGTTTTGATTTTGACTACCGTTATGCTATTGAGTTGTTTCAATACCAACTCAAACGAACTGCAGATTTCATGGAGTCTGACGGAGCAGTGACAATGAATGCAAAGATTCGAGCAAAACGAATTCACACCGCAGTTGAACTTCTTCAAAAGGTTTATGATGAGGAATACGGTTGTGAATACCAAGACAAACTCAAACAGATTTATGGTGATAAGGTTTTGGATTGGGAGTTTGTTGAACTGGATGAAAAAAGTGATTACGATGGTGAACTTCTTTACGAACTCAAATGGGAATATGAAAAATGGGACAACGCTGAAGAGGTGAAAGAAGCCAAACAAAAACTTTATGAAGAGTCTCAAGAAAAACAAAAACGAGCCGAAGAGTTGGTTTGGAAATTTATTTCACACAATATTCGTGGTTGGTGGGATTAATTAAATAAAAATGTTTATATTAGCAAAAAGAAATAAAATGAAACTTACGTTTATATCAGATACTCACACAAAACACAATCAGGTAACATCGTTTTTACCTGGTGGTGATGTCATCATTCATGCGGGTGATGTTTCGTCTATGGGATATAAACACGAACTACAACAATTCCTTAAGTGGTTCAACAACTTGGACAATTACACACATAAAATCTTCATATCAGGAAACCACGATTGGGGATTTCAGGATAATCCTGAGATGTGTAAAGAACTTTTGGAGTTTTACGACAAAGTAACTTACCTTCAGGATGATTTGGAAGTTATCGGTGAGGACTACTCTAGCTCAGTTAAGGTATACGGTTCTCCTTGGCAACCTGAGTTCTTTAATTGGGCGTTTAACTTACCAAGAATGGGTGAAGAGTTAAAAGAGAAATGGGAAATGATACCAATGAATACCGATATACTTATAACTCATGGACCCGCATGGGGTCATTTGGACACCGTTGTTGGGCAATCTATGAACCTGGGGTGTGAGTTGTTGGCCGAGAGATTAAAGGTTGTTAAACCGAAGATACACGTCTGTGGACACATCCACAGTGGGTATGGTTATAAGTTCCATGAAGGGACACACTACTTCAACGCTGCGGTACTCGGTGAGGATTATGTATTCACTCAGAAACCGATGACGGTGGAGTGGGACCCAAAAACTAACGAAATAGAATTTGTTTAATCAAATTTTTTTATTATAATTATAAAAAATAAATAATAATGAAATATAAATTGGAAATGTATGGGTGGGAAGTTGAAGCAACAGGTCACTCGCTAACGGACGAACAAGTTGAATCTATTAAGGAACTAATGGACACCAACGGTGCTGATGAACTATGGGAAGTTCGTCATGACATAGAACTTGAAGGTATTGTTGACGACCTTTATAACCCTGACCTTTATCATATATCACGTGGTTTAGATAACAGTGGTCTGTGGTTCTCACTTAAAGATGAAGACGATAACGAAGTTTTAAGTTTTGAACTGACTGATATGGAAGATTTCTACGAAATGTTAGGTGACTCTGCTGATGACATCCCTTATGAAGGTTATTTAGCGATACCTGGTGATGAAGGTGAGAATGAAAACATTGATAATATACTTGCAATATTTGACGAAAACAAAGGTGGTATTTGTGAATACGAAGTGTTTGAATCAGATGAAGTACCAACAGCAAAAGATTTCTGTGTCCAACACGGAGACATTGGAACCCCCGATGGTGATTGGGATTTTATCTCCAAAGTATTTTATAAAGGAAAAGAGTTAGAGGTATACGACCATTTAGATAATCGTGGTAAAGCTGCAACTGTTGAAATATACCGTAAAGATGGTTCAACCATTAGTTAATGGTGATGTATTAGAGGAAGGTCCGAAGGTTAAGAAGATACACATTAACCAACACCATATTCGGTCCAATAAGACGAAGGAAACGGACCTACCTGTAATCACCATTAAGATTGGTAGTAAAAACTACTACTGTAATGAAATAGAAATAAACGGTCCATCCAAACTATCTTACTGTGGGAGTGGTGACCAAAAACCCCTAATCAGTTGTGGGGCGAGAGTAATCTTGGAAACGACTGCTGAAGTAAAAATTTTAGAATGATGTTAGATTTTGTTTGGATTTTAGTTTGTATTATGGTAACATGTCTGTTTGGGATTATTGTTATTGAGGTGTTCCGTTATGGGGCAAACCTTGAACGTAGGAATAAAAGAACCGATTTTTGGGGAAGACCAAATAACCACATGTCAAAGGATGACATGGACTAATAAATTATAAATAATGATTCCACTACATTACATCGTATTGATACTAACAGGAGCATTAACTGTATATGTGGTTGTTGACCACCTAATCAAAGAATACAAAAGATTGAAAGAAGAATGAGATTTTTAGGTTTTATTGGTATTTTACTTAGTTTTATTTGTATTTTACTTATCTTTGTAATTCAATGTAGTATTGATAAGAACACAACCGTGAATGATAATACTGTTGACTTATCTGAGTTGAATAATGTTGACTTATCTGAGTTGGATAGTGTTTACTTATCTGAGTTGGATAGTGTTGATTGTGTACTATGGTGGGAAATTCAAAACGACACCTTAAAGATTTGGACTGAGGAAGATGAAAGACGAGCCGATATTGAAAGATACAATTACATTCGTTCATTAGACACAACAGGATGGGAATAAGATGAAAGAGAAAGTATTAAGATATAACAACGACTGGAAAGGTCGTAAGTTGTATGAGAAACGTAAAAAGCAAGAGGAGTTAAACAAAACCTTTAACACAAAAGAGAGATGAAAAAATAATAGTTGACTAAGAACTATTTAGTTCATATATTAGTGTTAGTAAAAAATAAAGAAATATGAAAAAATTATTATTAGTATTATTATTAGCAGTAGCAACATTTACAAGTTGTGAAAAAGAAACATTAGAACCTAACTATACAGTAGAAGGTAAATGGCTATGGTCACCAACTGAAAATAGAGTAGATGCCAACACAATGTTTGAGTTTGAAGATGGTACTGTATACACATCTTATTGTAATACATCTAACTGTGATGATGATTATTGGAACTCTTTAGATAGTACAGATAGAATTCCAGGAGTACACATTTATTCTTTTGATGGAGATACTTTAGTATGGGACGGAACACCACAAATAGCTACATTTGAATGTGACGGTGGTAAATTAGAATTCGGTAACTTCAAACTATGGAGATTGAGTTCTAATTGTCAATAACCTTTAACACCAAAGAGAGATGAGATTGTTAAAACGATTGTTTACTAAATCACAAATAAAAGAGGTGTCTTTCCATACGGGAACTGATGGAATGAAGAAGCATAGTCAATTTATAGATTGGGTAAATGAAAGTGGTACTGAGATAATCAACTCATTCATTACCTACCATCAGTATGAACATTCACATAAACCACGCTACATAAATTATGTGGTTAAAATTAAGAAGTAATGGGTAAATACTTAAAGCAAGGATTTGTAAGAGCGTTGGAATGGCAACACGCAAGAGAAGAAATCTCTTACTCTAAAATGGTAGAGTTGATGGAAGAAGAATGCATCAAAAACTATAAAAAAGAAAACTTTAACACCAAAGAGAGATGAAACTAAAAGTCAGAGGAGAAAAATATGATGTATACGGTCAGTTCTACATCATCCCAACCATCAAAGTAACCCACGACAAATTACTATACGGATATTACACCATAGATTTAGTTTGGGGGAAATGGGGATTAAGTTTGACTTTTGAATAACTTTTATTACTTTTGTGATACTTATAAAAACATTATTAACGATGAACACATCTATTAAACATAACATTTGTCTCTCAAACCAAAGATGGTTTAGCTATGTTATGCAAAATGAGTTCGGGGAATAATGTAACATAGAAGAGAAATACAAATATATCTAAGACCCGAACTGAATAAGTTCGGGTTTTTTGTTTTATATTTGTCCCACTCAAGTTCTTTGACATATTGGAAACCAAATAGTCGCGTAGCTCAGTTGGTTAGAGCATTCGTCTGATACGCGAAGGGTCGGCAGTTCGAGTCTGCCCGCGACTACTAATAAGTCTCTTGGTGTAATGGATAGCACGAAACACTACGGATGTTTTAATGAGGGTTCGAATCCTTCAGGGACTACAATGATGGTTAAATAATACATTAACCCTCAAAAATGGACTTAATGATGGATAAAACCATCACAACACGCGTCTGTAGTTCAATTGGTAGAATGTCGGTCTCCAAAACCGATGGTTTCAGGTTCGAGTCCTGACGGGCGTGCAAAATGGTATTATAGCTCAGTAGGTAGAGCACTTGATTGAAGCTCAAGGTGTCACTGGTTCGACTCCAGTTAATACCACAACGGAAGATTGGCTGAGTGGCTTAAAGCGGCACCCTGCTAAGGTGTTGTATCCGCAAGGGTACCGAAGGTTCGAATCCTTCATCTTCCGCAATACGGCTCACAGATGTCAAGTATACGGCTCAAAATACTTGACAAATGAGCCATAAATTAGAACCAATTGAACGATATATGAAAATAAATAGAAAAGACCTTAAATGGTTCATGAAAAACATCCGTTATCATTCGGACGGAAAAGAATTAACGGATGAGGAATTAGTTGAACAACTTGCAACTTACATGGAAACAAATCCACGTTGTATCGACATGGACGGTGTTAACAATCCAGGTAGGTTCTATTACTCAACCGTTGGTTATGGTGTTTTTTCACTTATGGGTGAGAAATACCGAATGGGTAGGATTGAGGTATTCGATAGTGAAGATGAGTCGGGTTACCAGGTCTCGGAAGGTATCTACACAATGCCGTTCATTGCGGCAAGTCAATTTGAAGATTTCATCCAATCTTTGGAAACCGACCTACCCATCAACATTGAGATTGGTTCTCACAAATGGTGTGAAGATGAATGTGCAAAATCTCTCGGTTTTGAAAATGCTGAAGAAATGAGTAACCCTGAAAAGGTTAAAGAATATCGTAATAAGAAAAACGATGAATACGCTCAGGAACGTGGTTACAAAGATTGGGATGATTTGTTATCAAACAGTAAATTTGCACCATTAAAGAAAAAAGAAGATTGACAAAGAATCCTGTGGCTGTGTTCAATAAAACTGAGTGTTCAGTGACAATGAACACTTAAAAATATTGAACAGGGAGGAAACTCAGGACATCACTACTTAAGGTGGAAGGTTATAATCCTCCAAAACTAGTAAAAAAAAGGAGTTTTGGAGGATTATAGAACAGTATCCTGAAATTTGCCGAAGTGGTGGAATGGTAGACACGAATGCCTTAGGAGCATTTGCCATATGGTGTGTGGGTTCGAGTCCCACCTTCGGTACTAAAATTATTATTATGGAACATAGCAAAGAAAACGGTGCAAAGTCTAATAATGGTAATAAACTGGAAAGATTATTTGAACAAGAAACAGGTTTACAAAAAATAAGAAAAAAAGATAAACCTAAGTTCATTAATACACACGGTTTAGAACAAATTGTAGATTTTGACTTTAAAAAAGAAATCGATGGTGTTGATGTATTTTTGGATTTAACAACAACCTATCGTAGTGACCGATTAAAACAAAAGTCTTATAATGCACTTATGTATAAGACTCACTTTGATAAACCATGTAAATTTTATATGGTGGTTCAAAGAATGGTTGAAAACGGGAAAAAGAAAAATCCAAAATTAATTGATGGTATTGATGATGTAATCACATTAGAAGATGCTATCAAAATGGTTAAGGAATAGGTAAATGGTGAATGTAGTTCAGAGGAAGAACACTTGATTGTGGTTCAAGATGTCGTGGGTTCGAGTCCCATCATTCACCCAAAAGGTCCTTTGTCCGAGTGGTCAGGAGTCGGTCTGCAAAACCGTTTACACTGGTTCGAATCCAGTAGGGACCTCAACATTGCCCTGTGGTGTAATTGGCAACACGTCTGATTTTGGTTCAGAAGAGTCCAAGTTCGAGCCTTGGCGGGGTAACAAATTTTAATTATTATTTGACTTATCTTATTATTTAAACTACACTATGTTTAAGTATTATTATAAAAAATTAAACATGTCAGAAATGCTATGAAAGTTCTAATTGTAGTTGGTCATCCCAATAAAGAATCCTTCTGTTACAACGGTATATATAAGACTGTTGTAAGTGAGTTGGAAAAAAATAATCAGGATTATACAACCATCGATTTATATGAGGACAAACTCCATAGAAACAAGTTGGACCTTATCAAGTCTTATCAAAATATGGTGTCAGAGTCCACCCACATTTATTTTATTTCACCCGTTTGGTGGTTCAGAATGGTACCCAAGATGGAAACATTCTTCGATGAGGTATTCACACCTGGATTTGCGTATAAGTTCGTACCCATCATTGGGAAATATTCATATCCAAAACCTTTTTTGAAGGATAAAAAAGTAAGAACTTATATTACTCACGGAGCACCTATGTTACCTGTTGTGACATTGTACCTCAACTCCGTAAAGTTAAGATTGGTTATGGGTGTTTATACGTTTGTATTTGGATGGAAACCTTCACGTTGGTTGAAGACAAAACAGTTTTGGTCTGTTCCTTTTGTGACCAATGAAAAACGAAAAAAATATCTACGTATCGTAGAGAAAGACATCAAAAAAGATTTAAGGAAAACTGTTGTCAGTTAATTATTTTTGACTTACATTTGTAATGTTAAAACAAAGATATGGACTCGTAGCTCAGCTGGATAGAGCATCTGCCTTCTAAGCAGACGGTCACAGGTTCGAATCCTGTCGGGTTCACAAATAGGAGAGTTGGCAGAGTGGTCGAATGCACCGCACTTGAAATGCGGCGTACCGCAAGGTACCTGGGGTTCGAATCCCTGACTCTCCGCAACTGAAACAGAGGAGGCGTAGAATGATAAGCTGGGAGAGCAGTGACGCAAGGGTACACACTAAGGATAGGTATTCAATCTTAATTGTATTGATGTAATAACCCATCTCTCTAATGGTGTGTGAAGGCAAGACCGAGATTCCTGATAAAATCATTCCTGTTTCTTTAACAATGGGAAGTTGAGCAATTGGTTGGCTCAGCAGACTGTAAATCTGCCGTCTTTCGACCTTGGGGGTTCGAGTCCCTCCTTCCCAACAAAGTGAGTTCTTTGACATATTTAAACTTTAACAAATTATGGAAATAACATCATTTATTTTAGGTGTATGTGCGGTCATTGTTCTTATGATGGTCGTGGGTACGTTTGTGAATTATTTGACAACAATGTCCTTGAAAAAGGAAATAAACGGTCTTTATAGAGACCTTGAGAATCTTGAGAGAAATCTCATTATTCAAATTGAAAAAGTCGATGAGTCTCGTGGTAAACAACACTTCGAACATATCAATTATACTGATACTCTAAATAACAATGTACATGATGAGATGAACAAACTATACGGTTATGTTGATTCTCGTAATGACAAACTTAAAGATGGAGTATCCCAACAGATTGCTGACATTTACCGTCAGTTAGATAAATTAGAAAACGAAGGAAAATCCGTTATTAACGGGTAATCCATAAAACGTTAAAGGACTCACTTAAATTCCTCCTTAGCTCAGTTGGTTAGAGCGAATGACTGTTAATCATTAGGTCCCTGGTTCGAGCCCAGGAGGGGGAGCAAAAATTAATTATTATGGATAGACCAGATGTAAGACATATTGACACTTGGGTATTTTCAGATTACGACCACAACATCAAGTGTGAAGGCACATTTGAGGAGGTAAGTAAGTTCTCAAAGAATGCACCTTCTGGTTATATGATGTCTAAACGACTTTATGAAACGTATAATAAAAATAATGGAGGATAAAAAGTATTTTAAAAAAGGTGTGGAATACTATTACCGATTTGGTAGTGATACACCAATAAAATTTGCAGAATCTACAGAACCTTTAGATAGTATGGATGCAATTGAGAGGTCAACATTAAATATTGAAATTGGCCCATGGGAAGATTCAAACGTTAGTTGGAAAAAGGGAGTAAAAAAATTTATGATTTTTGCAAAAGAGAAAGAATAAACTTTTGATTAAAAATCTTCGAATGAATTTGGACCAAAACCTATAAGGTCACGTCCGTACTCATTTTTAATCTTATCACGTAAGTCATCAATTTGGTCATCAGACATCCATGTATTAAATTTCACAATTTCATCAACAACCATAGAGATTATATTGTCGGCCCATTCAAACTCATCAGAAAATGTATCTACATCAAGTATTTCTGAAAATTGAGCAATTAGTTCAGGAACATCCTCAATAGTTTTTTCTTCACCTCCTCTACTCAAAGACATTATTGAATTTAGATATGTAAGTTGAATATAAGGTAATAATTCTTCCCATGAAGGAATGTCTCCACATTCTTCACTTTCATTCCAAATCATTTCAGGGGTACTGTATACTCCGTTTTTATACCCTACAGCATTCTTTACATGGTCAATGAAACGAACATAGGCTTCTTTGTCATTAATTTTTGGAATTTTATTATTGTTCCAAAGACCTAAATCACCACCATCATAGTCTTGAGTCTCCATACCTGTAGTTTTCTTAAAATAGAAATTAGGAATTATACTTAAACATTCAGAATAGTTAACTTGTTCTTGTTCTGTAACAAGACCCATCATCTTTTTGATTTCTTTTATTTCACTTATTACAGATTTTTTCATTTTTAAAAATATTAAACATTTTTTAAGGTAATACTAACACCAAAACCAGCATCTATTTCTGCTGAAGATGAATTTTTTAATTGGTTAATTGCAATATTAATCTTTTTATTAGGTACAGTTACATTTAACCATTTGTCTGCAGTCAATTTATCATCGGGTATTAACTTTGTCATTGCACCATATGCTAAATTATTATCAGGCTTAACTTCAGCATATAAATTACCGTTTGATAATCTTTTAATATTTCTCATGGTAATATCGAAACTTCCAAGGTATGAGTATTTTCCTGAAATTGAATATGTTAGTTTTTCACCCACCACATTACCACTTTCATCTCTTGGAGTAAGGTAAAGTAAGTTTGTTGGTGTTGTAGGATTAATAGTAGCCCCCATTATTGTTGATTTACGAGCAATAGTATCTGTTGGTAATGTGTGGTACTGTTCATTTAACCCCATCATCTTTTTGATTTCGTTGACTTCATTTACTACAGATTTTTTCATAATATCATTAACTTTTAATTATAAATAGTTTGGATAATTGAATTATTCAACATATATTTGTAGTATTAAAAAGAAAGAGATATGACATACAAAAATTCAAAGGGAGAGTCAGAGTACTTGTTCGGTTGGTTGGAAGCGTCACCTGGTTCTAAGGAGTTCAAACCGACCACTGGTGGTAATAGTGTTTGGGCAAAGACAAAACGTGAAGCGATTTCTAAGGTAAACCGTGAGCGTAAAGAGTGGGAAAAACAAAACCCTACCCACGTTCAACTTCGTGTAAACCCTGAAATTTGTCGTAGAGCGAAGACTTATGAACAGTCTGCGGATTTTTCTTACGGTCTTTATATGATGACTGTTTAACTTTTTTTATTGTTAGTTATATTTATAATCTCAAACAGATAATACATTCAATGATTACTATTTCACATATCGCACCAACAACGGAAGGTGATACTCCACGAAAGTCGGAGGTGGGATAGTATTGTGTAAACTTTAAATACTTCAAGACCCACCTCAAAAAGGTGGGTTTTTTTATGTCCGATAGTTTGACAGAAACAAAAAGAGTTGTATATTTGTAGTGTTCTTTGAAATGATGGTTTAAGTAGTATGGCCCGTTCGTCTATCGGTTTAGGACATTGCCCTTTCACGGCAGAAAGAGGGGTTCGATTCCCCTACGGGCTACTAAAAAAAGAGTTACGTCTTCAGGTACCCATACAGCGGTGAGTGGGGCTAAGTAAGATACGATTTCTCGGAGCTGGAAGTAGAATGCCTGTCTGAAGTAACTCAAAATTGCCTCCATAGCTCAGTTGGTAGAGCAGCTCATTTGTAATGAGCGGGTCGGCGGTTCGAGTCCGTCTGGAGGCTCTAATATCGTGGGGTAGAGCAGAGGTAGCTTGCAAGGCTCATAACCTTGAGGTCGGGGGTTCGATTCCCTCCCCCGCAACAAAGTGGACTTTAAAAAGGGCCCTTCCGTCTCGTTGAGCGGCTTAGTTGGGCCCGAGTCCATTCTTTGCGAGAGTAGCTCAGTTGGTAGAGCACAACCTTGCCAAGGTTGGGGTCGCGGGTTCGAATCCCGTCTCTCGCTCACATTCATATTGGTGCGGTAGTTCAGTTGGTTAGAATACAGGCCTGTCACGCCTGGGGTCGCGGGTTCGAGTCCCGTCCGCACCGCCAATGGGGGATTAGCTCAGCTGGCTAGAGCACCTGCCTTGCACGCAGGGGGTCATCGGTTCGAATCCGATATCCTCCACTTGTTTTTTTAAAATATATTCACTACATTTGTAGTATCGGGATGTGGCGCAGTTGGTAGCGCACCTGGTTTGGGACCAGGGGGTCCCAGGTTCGAGTCCTGGTATCCCGACAAAATTTAAACTATCATGAAAGCAATATTAGAATTTGATTTAAATGACTTTGACAACGATGACCGTTCATCGTTTCAGGATGCCGTTAACGGTACAAAGTGGAAGTTGGCTATGTGGGAACTTGACCAGTGGTTGAGGTCTCAATACAAATACATGTCTGACGAAGATTACAAAGAAGGTGCTTACGAATCCTACGAAAAATCACGAGAAAAGCTTTATGAAATTCTAAACAACGATGGATTAAAACTCGATTGATATGGCATACGTAATTTTAAAACATTCATCTGATAACAAACACGTTGTTATCGTCAACGACCCCGAAGGTATTCCTATGGAGTTTGATACTCACGAGGAGGCAGAAAAGATTGCAGACCTTTTTCAGGCAAACACAACACACGATTCAAAATACGAAGTAAAAAAATTCTCATGAAATTAGCACTAATCGCACACGATGGTAAAAAGTCCGATATGGTGGCTTTCGTTATGAAACGATTGGAGTTCTTCAACCGTGCAGATGTTAACATAGTAACCACAGGAACCACAGGTAAAAAGATTGTTCACGCTGGTGTGGATAAAGTGGAATCTGTGGCATCAGGACCATTAGGTGGTGATGCTGAGATTGGTGCTATGGTTACTCGTGGTGAGATTGATGGTGTTTTCTTTTTCAGAGACCCGTTGGATAAACACCCTCACGAACCTGACGTTCAGATGTTAATGAGATTATGTGATGTCCATGACATACCTTTAGCAACAAACTACAAAAGTGGTCACATTATGGTTAAATATTTTGAAAGAAACTAGTGAAAAATATCTTAACTTATATTTGGTTATTATTACATTTATTATTAGTATTGTATTCGACTATGAAAAGATTTTTTATTAAAAACATGGATATCCTAATAATCATATTTTGGTTTATTACGGTTTTATATGTTGCAAAATATTTTACAGAATGAAATGGAACCCCAACGATTGGCAAGGTCGCACTAGAGAACAGGTAGAAAATAACTACAAGACAGGTACCTTTGTTTTCTTTGTATTTTTTGTATTGGTTATTTTTGGTATTACATATAGTATACTCGTATAATGAAAGAAACAAAAATCATTAATTTATTTGGAGGACCAAGTTCAGGTAAATCAACGATTACCTCAGGATTATTTTATGAATTAAAAAAGAAAAACATTTCTTGTGATAACCCCTATGAATTTCCAAAACAAGTTGCATGGGAAGACAATACTTCTCAAATCACAGACCAACTTTATATCTTCGCAAATCAACATCGTGGAATTGTTCGTTCATACGGTAAGGTTGATTATATTATTTTAGATTCACCAATATTATTATCATTGGCATATAAAAATGGATACGATGATGGATATCCATCATCTTTTTATGGTGAGTCATTTGATAAAATGGTTATTGATGTCTTTAACAAATATGAAAACATAAATCTATTTTTAGAAAGACCTGACAATTTCCAAGAAGACGGTAGGTTTCAAAATAAAGAAGAATCTTTAATGTTTGATTCAAAAATCAAATCCATATTAGATGACAATTCAATAGAATATAGAACATTACAAGTAAATGACCTGACTATTGAATTTATACTAAAATTCGTTTTGGGATTGTAAAATTTTTTATTATCTTTGTTTAAATAATGGGGCTCTTAGCTCAGTTGGTTAGAGCAACTGACTCATAATCAGTAGGTCGCAGGTTCGAGCCCTGCAGGGCCCACCAAAAAAAAATAAATAGATGGCAAAAGCAATATTAAAATACGACTTAACAGATGTGGACGATAGAATGTCACACATGAGAGCAGTAAAATCTCTTGATATGATGATGGT
>Ga0222719_10002928_pt1 | contig 15324 bp, 23 predicted proteins | sample C33_34DmetaG_FD_165039 | JGI IMG/M metagenome (GOLD analysis project Ga0222719, IMG submission 165039) | Estuarine water microbial communities from San Francisco Bay, California, United States - C33_34D | ecosystem: Environmental > Aquatic > Marine > Unclassified | place: USA: California...
GCCTCCCTTTAAATTATTATTCTTAGAATGATCCTCCAGTTACTGGGTTTCTCATTACAATTTTAAGAACTTTAGTTGGATCTTTAACCCAAATTGCAGGCATAGTCTGCGACATCATAACTCTGTAACCATTAAAGTTACCAGTTGATTGGAATCCTTGAGTTCTTCCCATGTAGTCCATAGTACCATTTTGGTAGAACCACTTAAGTTGATTATCCCAAGAAAGTTTCAACAAGTGAATGTTGTCGTTTCCTTCATCTGTAACATCAAAGATAATAAAGCTATAAGAACTTAAAGGACGACCATCAATTAATGGATTCTCTATGTCATTAGTGTTTAGATTATCAAATGCAGGGTTAAGAACAAACTTAACGTTAGCAAGGAAAGGAATAGTAAAGCTTGTGTAAGCAAAACCAAAATCAAGATCCATACCTTGTCCTGTTACTGCACCAATGTCAGAAGCATTTTGAACTAATCCAGAACCATATACTTCATCAGCAATAGCTTTGTTGATTAATTGCATACCACCGATACCAGTTTGTACAACAAGTGATCTTTGTGGATCTGGACCTTTAAATTCAACTTTTCCTTGATAGAAATTGTAAAGTTCAGATTTGAACATATCAAGAGTGAAAGAAGATTTGTTATATACTCTCTTGAAAGAGTTATCTAACTGAGACCAAAGTCCTACAGATAATCTAACGTCATCTGGACCATCTTGTTTAATTCTACCTCCCTTACCCCACATTAGGTAAGTTTCAATGTCAGTAGCAATTTTAGAAAGGTGAGCAGCTTCCATATTAGTAATGAAAGTTTTAGTAAGAGTACCATTTTCAAATGCTTCTCTTGCTCCTGATTTACCCATGCTAGCAACCAATCCTTCAATAGAAGCTACTGATGGATTATTAGAATTGTTGTCAAAGTTTCTCCAAATCTCAGTTACAGGAACTGTACCATCTGCATTCAAACCACCCTTGATCATAAGATCAGCACGGCTAGAAATAGAATAATGTACATGTGCTTCAGCTCCTCCTACAAAGTTGTAGAATTCACGGAATCCAGATCCTGTTTCAATGTCAGAAAATCTTTCACCATACTCACCACGTGCAGAACCTTTTCTAAAGAATTTAGTTCCAGAAGCTAAGTAAGCATTGTCTAGAGTTGCTGTGTTGTTGTTGTTTACTAATTGAACTGTGTAAACATATCCATCACCTGCTGGAATAATATCCTCAGCTGTAATGTAAAGTTCTACACCATTGTACTTGTCATAAGTGATAATATCACCATGTCCAAATGTTCTCTTAGAAATTTTAATTTTAAATGTTGTCCCATCAATACCTTTTGAAGTATTTCCTGGATCCATGTCTGCCACAATGTATGGAAGATCTTGTGCGATAGGGGTTTGCCATTTGTACTCACCACGTGCATTGTCTACTAAAATTGTGTTCTTTCCACCAAATGAAGCCATTTGATAAAGAGGCATTTCAACTTTTTGTGTCATTGCCCATAAATCTACTGGTCCCATATCCATTGGTTCTGCTGAACCAAGCATCTGAGTTAAGTGATAAGAATCAACGTGAGAACTTGCACTATAGCTAGTGTCTCTTAGGAAAATCCCATTGTTTAATACTGGAGTTGCCATAATTTTTAATTTTTAATTTTTAATTTATTATACATTTTGATTGATTAAATCCGTTTAAATATGTTGTTGGTTCTCTGAAGTTTTTTACCCGGTTTACTTTTTCTAACTGGCTCAGTTTCTTTTGTACCAAGTGAGTTAGAAGTACGATTAGATTGTTCTGTCTTTAATTTTCTTACAGTTTTTTCAATATTCTGTTGAGCACCTTTAGACATTATTTTTTCTTTATATCCTTTTGGGTCTTGTAATAACCATAATGCTTCTGATATTAAAGAATAATTAGGTTCAACAAATTGATACTTTTCTAATAAATGACCTAGTAGATTTGTATTTTTTCCACTAACTGAAGGATATGATGGTTGTACTAATCCATTATATAACATAGCCTGAGTCTTTTTATCTATTTTAATATCATTTATTTTACCATCTTTTAATGTATCATATACATTTTGCATGTAATGGGCAGATGCTTGTTCTTGCTGTTTCTTTTTCATTTCTTGCTGTTCAAGCTTTTGAGCAATAACTTTTTCTTGCATCTTATCTAACTTAGGTTTAAACTTAGATGCTTGTGCTTCTAACTTACCTAAATCTTTCCAAATTTCAATTTCTTCTTGAATCTCTTCAGATGTTCCATATCCTGTTGCACTAAGATATTCTGAAATAATTCTTTCTTGATCAGATTCTTTACTTATATCTAATTGTTTAGATTCTTCAACATAAGCTAAAGTTGAAAATAAACCTTTTAAATCTTGACCACCATCAGCAACATATCTTGCAGCTACTTGTAATTCTTCAGGTAAACTTTCAAAAAATTGTTTTGGAGTTTCTCTTCTAACTTGATTTGCTTTTTCTTCTAAGTTAGCTTCAATTAACTCTTCCCAATCTTTAGCTGAATATTCTTCTAATGATTTTTCATCATCAAAAGGAACAATTTTTTCATCTTTAATAAGTTTAGAAAATACATCAGATATTCCTGAAATAGGTTTTCTACCTCTTTTTTCTATTGTTTCTTCTTCTGTATCTTCATCATCTATTGAATTAATAATATCATTTGCTTCTGCTAATGTATTTTCTTTTGATTCAACTTCATTAGTTTCTTCTTTTGATTCAACTTCTTCTTCAGAATTTTCAGAAGTAGATTCATTTAAATCATTAACATCAGTTTTAGGTTCAGTAAAAGAAAAATCTACTTCTTCTCTTCCTTTAAAGATGTTATTGGTTTTTGGTTTTTCTTCTGTGGCAGATATAACGTCACTTCCAGCGGGTGCTCCACTAAAAATTTCATCAATATTAATATCTAATGTTTCTACGTTACTTTCCACAATATTTGTTTTTTCACTCATAATATTTGTTGGTTTTAATTATTACTGGTTTCTATGTATATATAATATAATACTTCTTTATTATATAAACTTAAATAATTTTAAAAAAATTAATGTTTTTTGCAGTATATAGCTAACTATGATTTTTTATCTTTGGAAGATTTAACATCATATTTATTTTTATTTTCTCTGGCTATCTCAAGATTTGTATTTGCAATCTGTAAATCAGCAGCAATTTTTTGTTTCTGAACATCTGCTTTAGAACGTTCTACCGTATTTCTAGTAGCCATCTCATCACGTTTAATATTCATTTGTTCTCTATATCTAGTAGATTCTTGAATATCTTTCATTGATTCTCTATAATCACTAACTAGGTTCTGATTAATATCAGATTGTGCTGCATATCCTGCAGATCTTATTTCTGCAATTGTTATATCTTTTTGACGTTCAAGTTCTGCATCTCTTTGTTCAACTTCAAGTTTCATTCTTGCTTCTTCAGCTTGTTGTTGAAGTTGAGCTTCTTGCATCTCACGTTGTTGTTGCATTTCTTGAGTTCTTTGCTGAATCATTTTTTGTTCAGCATCTTTAAGAATATCACTTACTTCTGCAATGTTATCAGATTTAATAATATTACCTAATTCATATATAGATGCACCGGTAGTATTATTAGTTAATGCCATTTGTTTTAACTGTTCTAATACTGCTCTATGATTTGTTTTTGATGTTACAAATACATTAAAGTCTCTTAATAATAAATCTGTACCGTTTATAATAAAATTTACTTTTTCTGCTTCTGTAGTAATATAATTCAATCTAATACTTGGATTTGTACTATGATAATACTGAGCTAAATCTGTTCTCATTTGATGAACCCTTGGCATTAAATGATCTGAATGCTGCGTAAAATATATTTCTGTTTGTGCATATGATTGCTGCATAGCATTAACAACACCAGTAGCAGTTTCAGCAGATACAGCACCGCCTAAACGTTGAGGATTAACACCAATAGCATCAAAACATTGTTGTTTAAAATAATTAGCTAATTGAATTCTAGACATCAATCTACTTGTCTGCTCCATATTAAGAGTTTGATAGTGATTAAAATTAGTAGCATTTTCTGTATTAGTAATAGAAGTATCTAAAGGTAACATCTGAAAATCTTTCATTGCAACCCATGCTTTAGAATAATTATTTTTACCCCAATCTTCACCCATTGAATGTCTAGGTAAAGCATTTTGATCAAACATAATTACAGTACCAAGCTCATCTACTAAGATATCAGCTATTTGATTATTAACCATGTTATATCCAACTTGATATGCTTTCATTAAATCAACTAATGAAGTTGATCTTGTATTTCTATCTGAAAATACTCTTCCCTCTACAGGTAATTTACAACCATATAATGATTTATTACCTTTAAATTGAAAAGGTATTCTTCCAGGAGTCTTTCTATTAATACCCAAATATATTGGTGCAGAGTCATCACTTATACCAGATCTCCATGATGTTGGAATATTTGGTCCAAGTTTAACACCACCCCATACCTCATTAATCCAAATCCAATCTATATGCTCTCCATATAATAAATTTTCTTTTGTCTTTTGTTTATATATGGATGTATCATATACACCTTTTTCAGTTATTTTATAAGTTTCATCAACAATATCTTGAATAATTTCACCATCGTCTAAAACTCTTATTAAATGACCTATTTTTCTTTGCGTCTTCCAATATATAGTTGTAACTCTCATTAAGTTACTATCACCATACTGAGCTAAGTCTTCGCTTTGATCTAATATTTGATTTACAATATCACCACCAACACCTCTATCATTAAAATAATTACTAGTGTATTGTCTATATCCTAGTGAAGGACTTTCAGTGTTCCATGAATGAGATCTGGTTGCATCATAATAAGAACCATCATTTTGATAACCATTAACTTGATATTGTGCTGATCTCGCAGGATATATTCTTTCTAATGATTCCAATTGTTTTTTATTCATTAAATATCCATATCTATCTATAGCATCAGATACAGTCATTAAATCTATTTTACCTACATAATTAGAATCAGATATATATCTCTGATCTGGAGACTTTTCATAAAATGTTAGGACAGGATTCCATAACTCTACGTCATAATCATCCTCCATCATTCTAAAATGCCAAAACTCTCTATCAGTAATAAGCATATCACGAAATGCTCTTTCCTCTAATTCAAGCATTCCAAACTTCTCTTCATCAACAGCATATTGATGAGAAGCCCATTCTTCAATTGAACTTCTATATGACTTGCTAAAATAATCTTCTATTTGAGGTAATGTTTTAATATTTTCTGGAGATAACTGTTGAGCAAATTGTTCTGAGTTAGGGTCAACTCCCATTTGAATCATTTTTGTCAATAGTTGTTTTTCTGCATCAGCAAGTAATGCAGACTCAACTTCAGCTTTTTTAAACTCAAGCATCTCATTATAAGAAGTATCATCAACAGCTCTAAATTGAACTTTATTATATCTTTTAGAAAACTCCCCAGATAATACATTTATAATATTAGGAATAATAGGATAAAATTTAAGTTCTAATGCAGAATCTTCTTCTTTTGTTAGAACATCCATTAAATCCTTATAGTCATTATCAGGTTCTACAATATAATCAGATTTATCTATTATACCTTTAGCAAGCTTATAGTTCTTTAATAATCTTCTTGCGTTGATTTTTAAAAACTCTATACCTTGTAATTCTAGCCAGTCTAAATTCCAGGCAGCCCACTCTTCATTTTTTTGATTATATGGTAAAAACTGAACAGGTTGTGTTAAATTAGAAAAGGTAGGTCCTTCTGTAGATTTAGCACCATTTTTAAGCTGCATTGCATTAAGTACTTTCATTCTTAGTTTATTATCTTTTACTTATCTAAAATTTTTGAAACCTGATCTTTTTATCTTTGAGCTATTACTAGATCTATTACGTCCAATATTTTTAAAGGGGCTATACTTTAATTTATACAAATTTTCTGTATTATCCAAAGATTTTTGTTCTGATTCACGTCTTTTTGCATAGCCTCTGTTTGCTTGTTGAACTTTTACAAAAGCCACTAAAGCAGAAAATGCAACAAGTCTATCCACGTTAAGACCAGGATAATATGCTAACATTTCTTTAATTAACATAGGATCAGGTATTCTTTCTATTCCTAGTATGGTATTTATAATATTACCATTCTCATCTGTATCTTCATATATTGATTCTCTTATAAACTCAATAGCATATGATATGAGATGTGTTTTAAATAATGTTCCTGTATTCTTCCAACCATATTCTTGATATACACTTCTATTACTTCCAATATCCTTTAAAAATATAATTTGATTTTTAGGAACTAAATACTTTTGTTTTTTACGGGATATCATATATTGAATAAACAAACTAATATTATTCTCAACTAGTGTCCATGCATTATACCACTCAATCAAAAGTTCTAAGCGCTCATGTGTTTTATTAATATCATCAAAACGTCCACACCATGATGCCACTAATTTATCTTTTTCAATAAACTGTTCTGTATCTCCGGCTTTATTAATTCTTGTTACTTCAACAGCATTCTTATAAATAAAAATACTACACAATGAATCTGATGTTGTTGTTTTACCTTCACCAACAGGGTCAATAGATCCATAATATGCACCAAAATCAGCATTGGGTGTTGGTCTTTCCCAAACTGTAATTGCTCCAGTTTTATCTTGCATCTTTTTATCCACTGGAAATTTTGATATTGGTAACTTGGAAGTTCTTTTAGCAACAATACCTGTTTGATCTCTTTCTAATTCTAATAACTCATAAGGATATTCTTTATCAGTAATTTTCTTTTCTTGTATTGATAATATACCTTGTGGAAATATAGATTCTTTTCTATATGCAAAAGCTTCTTTAATATTTGTTGGTTTTTGTGAAATACGTAACTGATATTGCTCACCATCTAATTTAGCTTTCCATTCTTTTCTTTCTGTTAAGATAGACTCTAATGCTTCTTTAACTAATGAGTTTCCATATTCATCAATATATGGAGGCATAGACCACTGTTCTGGTATAAATAAACCTGCAATACCTACAGCACCTTCTGCATCTAATAAATTAGTTTCTACACCATATATATCATTTGCTTCCGGATTTAATATCATCTCCTTTAATGGATTACACTGATCTAAATCTCCTACAGAACCAGCAGCAATAAACATACCTGTAGTAATCATACCTGAAGACATTGCAGGACGCAAGTACTCATATGTTTGCATCATCTTAGGAGCAATACCTGCTTCCTCATGAAAGAAATAAGTTGTTGGACCACCAACACCTGTTGTTGCATTTTTCTCAAAAGAAGCACCTTGTATTTTAGATTTAAGACCTCTGGATGTTTTTCTATTACCAACCCTAACTTCAATCTGCTGTTGCCATAACAAAACTTTTTCTGGATTACTAGGCCTATACCAAGCAGTGTGCTCATTTAAAAATGTCTTGTACTCATCTAAAAATTTCCATGAACCTTTATCATTAATATAATCTTTTAGTGACGCACCAATCTTGCACGTACTACCTTCTTCAAACCAATATGTATTAATTATCTTACCCATATGGAAGTAAGAAGAAGCAATCTGACGTTTCTTCAATATTGCAGAATGTTTATAATGCAGTTCTGCTAATAGTTCATATAATGCCATATGATATTGAGCATCTCTAACCTTAGCAAAACCATACTTCTTTTCCTCCTTATCATATATTGGTAAGAAGTTTAACCACATATAATAGTCTCTGGTTAAATACCAAACCTTACCATTATCTTTATAAATAACTCCGTTGCGGCACTTATCTTTTTCTGTTTCCCAATATGTTTTAAAATCTTTTGATCTAAAAGGTTTATTGCAATAAAAACCTTGATCATTAAAAATTCTAGCCTGTTTATTAAATTCATAAGACATACTTGTAAACCCGTACTCACCAGGTTCACTAAATATACCTAATATAAATTCTTTAAAATGTTCATAGGTTAAAAAATCAGTTGTAGACCATTCATTATTTTCATATGTCAATATTGATTTATACATTCTTTATAATTGCAAATACATCTCCTTCATTAATTAATAAATGTTCTTCATTATCGTGCATCATTGTTGTTGGTAAACAATGATCACTATATTGAATCATATCACCTATATTAATTTCTGTAACAGATTTACCTACACCTACAACTATACCTTTATATTCTTTTTTTCTAGCTGTATCAGGAATAATAATTTCTGTACCTGCAAAATATTTTTCAGCTTCTTTTTGTTTAATTAGAAGTTTTGCTCCTACTGGTATTACTTTTTGACTCATTTTTATTTGGTTTTTTATTATTAACTTGTTTTAATTCTTTTTTATTAAATTCTGATTCATCCCAATAACAGAAAAACCATTCATCTTTTTTACTATTCATGTTACATTTGATCATAAGCTAATCCTGCACCTCCACGTACTTGACTTTCTTGCTCTTGTTTCATATCACTAAATGCTCCTTTATAAGATTGTCTTATTTGTTCAAACTTAGCGGCAGCATTAACCATTGAATTAATATTTCCATCTCTACCATGTTCAATAGCTGTAGTTTCCATATACTTAGCTAATCTATCTAACATAGATTTAATACCTACATATGCTCTGTATGTTGGTGTTTCATAAAGTTTCTTACACATGTCTAATGCATATCTTATTTTACCATCTTCAGGAGATTCTTCTAATTGAACTTCTTCAATTATAATATCTTCTTTTTCATGCTCAGGTAAATTAAAAAATGGATTCATGTCAGGATTAGGACAAGACATATAAAAGATATATTGATAAACTTGTAAATAGTTATCTGGATATTCATCCATTATAACTTTTAAAAAAGGTAATGCATAACAATGTTCTGTTGGAACTACTTTATTATTTTGTATATCAAATAATTTTACTATCATAATTTACTATCTTTTAACCACATTATTAAACTATTAACTTCATCTTTTAAGTATGGTAAATCATATATCTTGATTTCTTCTAACACAGGTTCACCATTAATATGCTCATTAATTGGATATCCATTTGCATCCTCACCAACTTGTTTAAACTTTACATGTTGAATTGTTAACTTTCCAATCTTTAATTTAGGATTGTGCTTTTTAATAATATACGCATAAATACTCAATTGTAAATTATAATGATTTAAATTACAATCATCTAAATGATTAATAGGTTTATACATTTTTTTAGTTATACCCTCCCAATTAGTAAATCCTTTTTCTTTAATTTCTTTATTTGTTTTATAATCATTAATGTTTATATATCCATTTACAACTTCAACAACATCTGCTTGACCGCATAAACCAACAGACTTTAAATATACTAAATGCTCAGGATATACCCCTTCTTTTAACTTTTGTTCTGGAGCCATTTTTATACCTTCCTCATTTACTAAAGGTTTTATAATAGGTACTTGAACTCCTTGTCTTTCAATAGTTTTAAAATCAAGCATATCAGCTTCTCTTTGATTATGATAAAAGTTACCTAACTTAATTGCTCTATTTGTTTCATTGTCCCAAGCATCTAGTATTTCCTTTGGAGTCATACCATACCACTTTGACTTTTTATTTTTAGAAGACTTTTTTGCTTGTCCTTCTCTATCAAATTTAGGTTTAAACATTCCTATAAATGAAGTAACACTTGTCCAATCAATTTTATCTTGATCAATACTTTCATACAAATGTCCTTCTTCTTTAAATACTATTGCCATTTTGCTATATTTAATTTGTAAAAGTTGTATACCAATTATAATAATCTTCTATACTATAAAGATTTGATGTTGATATATTTTTTTCTACTTTGTTTTTTTCTGTAGTTTTACCTGTCATTTCTTTAAACGCACTTGCTTCTGCTTCTGCTTTTAATAAAACTATTGCAGCTTCACATGTTATTAGTTCGTACTTTAAAAGATCTTCTACTATTTTTGTTACAGTCATAATTTTTAATTTTTTTATTGTTCATTTATTTGTTTTACTATCATTTCTTCTGCTTCTTCTGTAGTAACAGCATTCCAAAATTTTTTAGGACATTCACTAGATAATGATCTTAGCTTAAATTCTAAACTACACCCACAATCTGAACAACATGGTTGTGTTTTTGGAACAGCACATTGTGTACCTATATCATCATAAAAACTACAATTAACACATATCTTTTGTCTTGATGTTGCTATTGCTTCAATATGATCTTTTTTAAATGTATTGTTCTTAATACCCTCAAGTATTTTATCTGCGTTTTTAAAAGCTCCTAGTAGTTTATTTACTCTGTTTGCCATATTTCTTTTCTATAAATTTTCTTTTATTATCTTTATCTTCTAAAAGCTGTTCATAAGCACTTGTCATAATATTAATATTTTCTTGTATTAATTCACTCTTAGTGTATCCATTGTATGTTCTTTTTGTAAGATTACCCAGTTTGCTTTTATATACTTTAATTTTATTTTCTAATTTTTTATTTCTCAAATAAAATGTTCCTAAATTATCTATATATATTCTTGGATAAACTAAATTAGATAACGAACTTCTAACTTTAGAATAATAAAAACTTACAAAGTCATCAACAACTTGTTTATGAACTCCTACTTCTTCAGCTATTCCTTCTTTAAATATTTTATGACTCTTGGGGTTCACTACCTAATATTTTATAATCTAATAATACATAACCATCTGTTTGAACATTAATAATATCATTAATTGATATTGTCTTTTTGTTCTTACCTTTTTTTAAAATAAGTTTCTTTTTAGTAATTTTATTTATTGCATTTCTAGCTGATTGTGAACTTTTAAATATTTTTTTATCAGTAAGATGTATACAAAATTTAGTTATTTCGGTATTAGGATTTTTTGCTAATTCAGCTATACAATCTAAATCAGAAATACTCAATTGTATACCTTCAAAAAAACAATATGTTAATATTTGAAATTTTATTGTTTTATTAATATCAACTTTTAATTTTATATCTACTTTGTTTACTGTTGCCATAATTATAATCTTAATATCATTTCAACTAACTTGTCATGAGGATAACAATCTGTTTTATCTTTTCTTACATTAGTATGAGTAAGTAAACCTTTTACTTTTCCTAAATATGCATCTTCATGAAAATCAAATGCTTTATTAGCACCATACTTCTTAATCCATTTTTGCAATCCTTCTCTAATATCAATATTGTCTCTATCAGCAATATACTTTAACCACTTCTCAGTTTCTTCTATCTGTTTATCTGAGTAATTATGCCACTTTAAATATCCTCTAAAAGGTTTATCTAATGTATATATTTCAGAATCATTAACTAAACTTCCAAAATATGTTTTGTTATTTTTATCTAAATAACCAGTTGAACATAACTCTAAACCAACTGAATGTCTATTCATGTGTCTGGATCCTGTTTTACCAAGATGCCATCCTTGACCGCCATCAGGAAATGCTTGAACCATAACACCATCATATTCGTTTATATCAAACTTGTTATGTGATCTACCTCCTAATACAAATTCAGTGGCTATTCTACCTCTGGAATCTTTAGCCCAATGATCAATACACTTATATGGATTATTCCTACCAGCTGTATGATGAATAAAAACATATTCATTCTTTATAGGCCCATTTATATATTCCCCTTCAGGTAAATAATGTTTATGGATTAGTTGATTATACTCTGTTATAAAATATTGTTTAGAAGTATCACTGTCTAATTCAGATTCTAAATCTAATATAAACTGCCAAGTTTGTTCACTTGGATTACCTGTTATAACTAAGTTATTTTTTTTCTGAAACTCTTTTACTTTAGCAATAGTATTAGGCCCATACAAACCATCTGGTTTAGCACCAACAACTTTTTGTAAAATCTTAATATTTTGTTTAGTAAGATCCATCTTAATCTTCTTTAAAGTTTTTAACAGCCTCCATAAATGCTTTAGCTTCTTCATTAGGTTCTTGACCTTCTGGAGTTTCAGCAAAAGCCTGCGCCATAAATTTTTGTGCTTGTAATCTTTCAGCTCTAGATTTTTCAATACTAGCTAAAAGCTCTTCATACTCTGCCTGAATTTTAAGATGTGGTAAATTATCTTTGTAAAATTTTGTGATCTCTTCTCTACGTTTCTTTAATTCTTCCGGAGAAAGATTTGAATTTTTTTCATCTAATTTTTTACTCATAATATTTTTATATAAACTTGTTGTTTACAAATCTATACAAAAAATATTTAAATAAAAAAAGTTTAATTTAAAATTGATAATTTCTTAAACCTCCTTTACACCCTCTTTTACTTCCTGAAGTACACTTATTTCTTTTTAGTGGTTGAGGTTTACTTGTATCTGGTTTTTTATTACCTATATTATTACCTAAATTTTGAAAAAATTTTTTTATTGTTTTTCCCATTTGAGCTTTCTTAAGATCTCTTTGGTCATTGTAATATTTTAACGGATGTACTTTTTTATTTTTCATAGTTTTACCACTTTACTTTATTTGCCCAATAAGCCGCAGACATTTTGCCTTTTTTTATATTTTTAGCATGTCTAGCTTTAAATGATGCTCGTTTCTTTTTCATTCTTTCAGATTCACCTGCTTTTGGTTTACCTGCTGTGCTTGCACCCTGTTCTCCAAAACGAATGGTCTTAATTTTATTTCCTTCTTTAGCTACAACAATGTGAGACTTCTTTGGGTGACCTGGGGTACGCTTAGGTTTATTAAACCCTGCCACACCTGCTCTTGTTAATCTGCTATCTTTTTTAGTTGCCATAATTAATGTGCTTTAGCTTGTATAACAATCCACTCTGTACCATCAGACCAAATAGATATACCTTCAAATCTTTTAGAAATCTCAAAATTTGCTCCACCATCTATAGTATCTCCTGGAGCTGTAGTAATAAAAATCTTATCTTGTGCACCATTATCTAAACTACCATCTGTAATAATTCTAATATTTCTATATGTTAATGAAGATGCAAGAGGTAAATTAAGAATATAGTTTCCATTTCCAAGACCATCCCAAGATATATCTATTAAGTTATAATTAGTGGGCATTGTAGAAGATCCTCCAGCACCAGCTAAAAGATTAAAAGGTTCTAGTGTGACTAGTTTAGAAGTATTATTGTTTACAAAAGATACTAGGTCTTTTGCTAATATTAATTCTGTATCTACCTTTGGATTTGGTTTTAATCTTTCATGAGGTGTTTCGTATCTAGATATAATAAAATAATCATCTAGTTTAGGTGTCTTAACTTTCTTTCTTGAAAGCATACCCATCATGTCTTGTAATATTGTACTCATCTTTTCTTTCCTTTATGCAGACCATGTTTAGCAAATTGTTTACCTTTTTTAGTGGCTGCTCTTTTCTTTTTGTTAGCCGCAGCTAATTTCTTTCTACCTGCTGCAGTACTTTTTAATTTAGAAATAGTTCTAGAAGGTGCATATACCTCACCAGTTTCAGAAGACTTTTTACCAGAAGCAGTTCTCCATTTTTGTTTGGTCCATCTATCTAAACTCTTTTGTCTTTTAGTTTTTGTAGATCCACCTTTTTTATAGACACTTTTAGCCATTGGCTTTGCTGCTTTAGTTTTTTTAGCTTTCATTATTATTTCTTTTTACTTTTATATCCTCCACCAGCAGCTTTATATTGTTTAGCTAACATTTGAGCTTTACGTGCTGACCATTGACCAGGTGCACCACCTTTACCACCAGCTTTGATAGAATTAAATAATCTCTTACGCATTCCAGGTTTAGTATAGTTACCTGATGCATTAACCGTACTTTTTTTCTTTGTTGTCTTTTTTAACGCCATATTATTTTTTCTCTGTATCAAACAATGCGTATTGACTAATTCCTTTCTTAGCCTTAAAAACATTATTGTGTTCGACCAGTTTATAACTATTCTCACCAAGCTTAACCCAGTAATGATTATTTGGAGCCTTCACCCTTGTCTTCATCATTTAACTTTTGTTGTAGTTTTTGAATCTCAATTTTATTCTTCCCCTGTAGTTTTAACTTTACGATCTCTTTGATTATTTTTTCTTTTTTCATTTCTTTATGTATTCTTTTATTTCAACACATTTTTCATAATCTTCTTTATCTTCATAATGCTGCAACATAATCTCTACAATCTCATCTTCTATTTCTGATTCTGGATCATGTGCAAAGAAATTTACATTATAATTCTCATCACCAAATTTATCACCTTTCCCATCCATTATCTCCTCAAAGGTATATTTTTTAGTTAAAACCAAATACGAATTATATAAAGCATTATCAACTATAAGATCCTCATATTCCTGAATATCTATAAACTCTTCATTTGATCCTCCAATAGGAGGGATAGGCATTCCGTTGTTATCTTCAAAATTCATATTCCCTACTACAATAATATACAATTTTTTTTTCTTCTTATCAAGAACTATATCCCCGGTATACATATCGAAAAACAATATCCCCCGTGGTACACCTAGCCCATGTAAATAAACACTCACATAATGGTACTGGTAATTATTCATGTATTGCATTGGCGTTGGGTATAACAAAACTAATCCCCAACAATTTTTTGAGACACCTATACCCCCTATGGTTAGGTTGTAACAGAAACAAAATGTCAAATAACAAGGCACTGTTTTTTGTGTGTGGAAAATGTAAGTATTTCTACACTACTCTACAGCTTGGTTGTACACTACTGCTCCCAAGCTATTTTTTGACGGATACATGCAGTCTCCACAAGCACTGCTACAAAATTAAATTAACTATATAAATCAAAATGAAAAGTTTATTCTTTAACAAAAAAAATGTTTCTGCTAATGGTAAGATTAGCTTTGTATTCACAGATCGTCCAAGTGTTGTAACTGAATCAACCAAGACAATCAAAATCACTAACCCTGAAACGGGTGAGGTGACTGAACGTACTATTGGTGTTAAGTCTGCCAGTACTGATGGACCATTAACTTATGGTGTATTCTATGTACGTGATGCTGAAACTAAAGACGTGGTGCATGATGAAAACCATGAGGAAATTCAATTCTTCTCTTCATTGGTTAAAAACACTGAGGTGGAAGGTATGACCTTCTCTGAGGAATTCATTATTGACCAACGTACTAATGAGCCTACATCACTTAAATGGGTTCGTACTACATAACAATACTAAATGGGAGAGTGTAAAAGCTCTCCTGTTTACTTCTAATATGTTTATACTTACTATATAGCAGAATGATTTATTTCCTATATAGAAGAAAGTGTTTTCCCCTTATATAAAAATGAGACTCAGTGTCTGATTATCAGCTATTTACAAAATA
>Ga0222719_10002929_pt1 | contig 15322 bp, 14 predicted proteins | sample C33_34DmetaG_FD_165039 | JGI IMG/M metagenome (GOLD analysis project Ga0222719, IMG submission 165039) | Estuarine water microbial communities from San Francisco Bay, California, United States - C33_34D | ecosystem: Environmental > Aquatic > Marine > Unclassified | place: USA: California...
GTTCTCGGCGAGCGGGTTCCTCCCTCAGGCTGCTCGGCACCGCGCCACCTGCGCGAGCCTCTTCGCCGCACCGATGAGAATGATCCTCGCGAGGGGGGAGAAGACCGATGGTGTCGCGCTCCGGCACTGTTGGTTCGCCCAGAACATCACCGAGGAGCAGCACGCGACGCTCACCGAGTGGCTCGGATGCGAACCGCGTCAGCTCTACGGGATGACCGAGACCATCCCTGCGGTCCTCACCGACACGGACCCCTCCCCGAGATGCGACTCCATGGGGTTCGTCACGCAGGGGTGCTCCGTCGAACTCCACGGTCCGAGTGGTGATCCGGTCGGCGTCGGCGAGGTCGGCGAGATCGTGGTCGGGGGAGTGCGCGGACGCACGCTCTTCGCCGGCTACCTCGACGATGCCGACACCACCGAGGCGAGCTTTCGCGACGGCTGGTTCCTCACTGGCGACCGCGCCACCTGTGACGCCAGTGGCCGCTGGTACTTCGACGGCCGCCGTTCCGATGTGCTCAAGGTGTCTGGCGAGAACGTGTCGACCGTGGAGGTCGAGGGGGTGCTCTCGTCGCATCCGGGGGTGCTCGAGGCCTCCGTAGTGGGGGCGCCCGACGAGGTACGCGATGAGGTTCCAGTCGCGTTCGTCGTGCCCAGTGACCTCGATGCACCCCCCACTGCCGAGGAGCTCACCTCCTGGTGCGCAGAACGGCTGTCCAAACCGAAGGTTCCCAGGCAGTTCACATTTCTCGACGAATTACCTCGAACAAGTGTGGGCAAAATTAGGAAGTTCCTGTTGAAGGAGGAGACCACCGCATGACCGCGATGACTGAAGAGCTGTTGGCCTCTCTCGATGCCTCGTCACAAGGGGTCGGGGAGGCTGTCACCCTCCCTCCCGCCCTGTACACCTCCGAGGAGGTGCTCGAGTTCGAACGCGATGCGATCTACGCGAAGGAATGGCTTTGCGTCGGCCGCGCCGAGCGCATCCCCGAAGCCGGTGACTGGTTCACCGTGAACATCGCCCACGAGCCGATCATCGTCGTGCGCGACAAGGAGGGCGACGTTCGAGCGATGTCCGCCGTGTGTCAACACCGCGCGATGCAGGTGTGCGAGGGCCAGGGCAACACGACCACCTTCAAGTGTCCGTATCACCACTGGATCTACGGACTCGACGGTCGGCTGCTCGGAGCGCCTGCGATGGAGCGGACGGAGAACTTCGAGAAGTCCGACTGGGGTCTCCCGCAGATGCGCGTCGAACTCTGGATGGGCTTCATCTTCGTGAACCTCAACGCCGACGCCGCCCCGCTGTCGCCGACCCTCGAGCGGTACTCCAAGTACCTCGTGAACTACGACCTCGAGAACGCCGTGTGCCCGGGCACCTTCACCTTGGAGGACATGCCCTGGAACTGGAAGGTCATGTTCGAGAACTTCAACGACGGCTACCACGCCAACCGGCTGCATCAATATGTCCAGGACTTCTGTCCGTCGAACCTCTCGGCGTTCCCCGAACCGTGGAGCGACGACTCAAACGTGATCTTCCGGACATCGGGCTACACCCACCTCGACGGTGGCTTCAACGCCACGCACCGAGTGATCATGCCGGTGTATCCCGATCTCACCGAGGAGGAGCGCTCGCGCTCCACCTTCGCGCTGGTTCCCCCGACTCTGTGCTTCGGCACGGCGCCCGACCAGTGCTTCTTCTTCCTCGTGCGCCCGAAGACGGCACAGACGATCGATGTGGAGATCGGGTACATCTTCCATCCATCGGCGCTCGAGGATCCTCTCTTCGAGGAGAAGGTCATCCTCTCCGACGCGGGCGTTCAGGTATTCGTACGCCAAGACCAGGACGCGACCACGAAGGTCCAGATGGGTCTCAACTCCAGGTTTGCCCCGAGGGGTCGCTACTCCTGGCAGGAGGAGAGCCATGTTCAATTCAATCGATGGCTCACCCAGCGCTACCGCGCCGGATGGTCCAACTGAGCAGTCGCCGCCAGTTGACGGCGTCGTAAGTCACCAACAACAGCAACGGGGGAAATGACAATGATGAGAAAACGGTCCACCAAGATGGCGGCTCTCGCCGCCTCCGCGGTGCTCTTCGTGGCCGCCTGTGGCGGAGACGACGACTCCGCTCCCGCGGCGGAGCCTGCCGAGGAGCCTGCCGAGGAGCCTGCCGAGGAGCCGGCTGAGGAGCCGGCTGAGGAGCCTGCCGAGGAGCCGGCTGAGGAGCCGGCCGAGGAACCGGCTGCGGAGCCCGAACCCGAGGTTGACGAACTCGTCGCCGCGTTCGATGCCAACGGTGACGGCACACTGACCATCGGTGTCGCCGCCGCCGGCCCGCGCGATGACGAGGGCTACTACCAGTCGCTCGTCGACTTCGCGGAGACCTTCTCGGCGGAGAACGGCTTCGCCGCGCCAATCGTCAGCGACATGATCGGCGCCGAAGAGGCTGCTCAGAGGATGTCCGACCTCGCCCAGCAGGGTGTCGACATCATCTTCGTTGGCGCTTCTGAGATCGCGGAGCCGCTCCCCGACCTCACCGAGCAGTATCCGGACATCTTCTGGTACTGCAACTGTGGTGCCGGATTCCCCGAGTTGCCGGGGCTCGCTCAGGCAACCGACTGGGGTGCTGCGATCCATTACACCGCTGGTGTGGCCATGGGTCAGATCCTGCTTGAGCAGGGGAGCACCAAGTCGGTCTTCCTCGGGTGCTGTGAGCTGAACTTCGAGATCGAGGCCTACGAGGCGATCCGATTCGGTCTGCAGTCGGTCGATCCGTCACTCGACATGGAGTTCGTCTCGACGGGTGACTTCCCGTTCGACTTCGACAATGCGGCGAACGCCACAGCCGCCCTGTCGGCGGCTGCCGCCGACGGTGTCACCCTCGCTTACGCCTACCTCGGTGGTGCGCTCAACCCGGTCGGCCAGCTCGCGACCGAGGAGGGCATCGCGGTTTTCGCCGCCGGCCCGGTCGACATCTGCTCCCGAGACGATGGGATCGATTGGACCGGATCAGCGGTGTTCGACGGTGGTGTCTACGCAGCGCAGGCGATCCGTTTGATCCTGTCCGGTGATCTCACCGAGGGAACGACCTTCCAGTTCCCGACCGAGGTAGGTCTCAACGGCATGGATGTCTGCGATCCGTCTGCTGAGACCGAGGCGGCCCTGGCCGAGGCCTTCGGCCTAGTCGCGTCCTATGACGAGGACCTCATGGGTGCCCTGGGGGCTATCTCGGGAGCCGCCTACTCCGGGTGACCGGACCTGGTGATGCCGTGACCGAGTCGGGGGTCGGCGCTTCGGCGCCGACCCCCGCGGTCAGCCTGCGCGGAATCGACAAGAGCTTCGGCGCGGTCCGCGCCTGCAACTCGGTCGATCTCGACCTGCACCGAGGGCGGATACACGGAATCCTCGGCGAGAACGGCGCCGGGAAGTCGACTCTCATGAAGATGCTCATCGGGCTGGTGCTCCCCGATGGCGGCCGCATTGAGGTCGACGGGTTCGAGCGTCAGATCCACGAGCCGATGGACGCTGCGCGGCTCGGCATCGGCATGGTGCATCAGCACTTCAGCTTGGTGGATGCCCTCACTGTCTGGGAGAACGTGTCGCTCGGTGAGTCGGGCCAACTCGACTCGCGGTCCATCAGGAACCGGGTCGGCGAGATCGGTGAGCACTACGGCCTCGAGATCGATCCCGACGCGCGGGTCGGGGAGTTGACGGCGGGACTGCGTCAACGGGTGGAGATCATCAAGTGCCTCCGACGCGACCCGTCGATTGTGATCTTCGACGAACCCACCTCGGTGCTCACCCCCGAGGAGTCGCACCAACTGTTTAGAGCCTTCCGCGATGTGGTGGCGGCCGAGGGACGGGCGGTTGTGCTCGTCAGTCACAAACTCGGCGAGATCCTCGAAGCCACCGATGACATCACGATCATGCGACAGGGCTCCGTCGCGTTGAGGACGTTGACCGAGGAGACGGACGCGCCGTCCCTGGCCCATGCGATGGTCGGTAGGCCGGTCTCGCTCCGAGCCGAGGGGGCCGCACTCGGACTGACCGAGGCGGTCGCCGATGGCACGTCCGACGAGTCGAGGGACGCCGTCGACGACACTCATGCTCCGGTGCTCCGGGTGGAGGGCGCGGTGGCCACCGTGGGCAGAGGAACCCGAGTGCTCGACGATCTGTCCATCACCGTTCGGCCTGGGGAGATCCTTGGAATCGCCGGGGTTGAGGGCAATGGGCAACGGGCCCTCGGAGATCTCCTGTCGTCGCTCCTGCCGCTCGCCCGCGGCTCCGTGACTGTTGACGGCGCTGAGGTCTCCACCAGTCGCCCCGGAGCCATGGCCCGCGCGGGGATCGGTGTGATCCCCGAGGACCGCCATGACTCGGGTGTCGTGCTCGACATGTCAGTCGCGGAGAACCTGGCGATGGTCGATCCGGGTCGATGCGCGACCAGGGGTGTGATCGACCGGGGACGCCTCCATCACAACGCGCTCCGACTCATCGACGAGTTCGATATCCAGTGCTCCGGCCCCGACGCGCCACTGTGGTCGCTTTCCGGGGGCAACCAGCAACGCGTCGTGCTCGCCCGAGAGCTCGACCAGGGCCCCCGGGTGCTCGTGGCCTCCCAACCGACCCGAGGCCTCGACGTCGGCGCTATCGAGTACATGTCGGAGCGGCTCCGGGCCGCGGCCGCATCGGGGGTCGCGGTGGTGCTGATCTCAAGTGAACTCGAGGAGATCCTCGACCTCGCCGACCGGATCGCGGTGATGTACCGCGGCCGGGTCGTCGGTGAGATGGCGCGTTCCGAGGTGGACATCGAGCGTCTCGGTCTCCTGATGGGAGGTGCCGCGGCATGACTTCGCGAGCGGCCCGGTACCTCACTCTCTACATCGCGAGCGTCGCGGTTGCGCTGAGCGCCTCCGTCGTCTTGGTGCAGGCAACCGGTGGCGAGTGGAGGACCGTCCTGTCCGCCCTCCTCGATGGGAGCATCCTCGGTCCCGGTCGCTGGGGGCAGACCCTCGGTGCGGCAGCACCGATGCTGTTGGTGGCTCTCGGGACGATCGTCGCCGGCAGGGCTGGCCTCGTGAACATCGGTCAGGAGGGCCAGTTGTTGATGGGCACCGCCTTCGCCGTCTACTTCGGCTTCCGGATCGGTGGGCCCGGTCCGTTCACCATCATCGTCCTCCTCGTCTTCGGAGCGGTGGGCGGAGCTGTCTGGGCGATGATCGCGGGTGGGCTCCGCTTCTGGCGCGGTGTCCCCGAGGTGTTGACGACGCTTCTGCTGGTGACCGTTGCTGCGCAGGCGGTTGCGTTCGGTCTGAAGAACCAGTCGCTGCTCCTCGCCTCGGAGGCCTCCCGCGGGAACCGGAACCAGGTGAGTGCGCAGCTTGATCCGGACAGCCGACTGCCGGTGCTGAGACTGTTCGGCAACGAGATCCCGAGCGCGGTCTTCATCGCTGTCGGCCTCGCGCTCATCCTCGGCTTCGTCGCCGCCCGAACCGTGTGGGGGTTCCGACTGACGATGGTCGGTCGCAACACCCGCGCCGCACAGAGATTCGGCATCTCACAGTCGCGTTACGGGATGTGGGCGATGGCGATCTCGGGTGGGTTCGCCGGACTCGCCGGGGCGGTCATGTTGGCCGGCGGTGGATTTCAGTTCGGGAACTTCCGGCTGGTGCCGGGGTTCTCGGCGAACATCGGCTGGACCGGCCTGCTGGTAGCCCTCGTGGCCCGCGAGAAGGCACTCGCTGCGATTCCGGTCGCCCTGGTGTTCGGAACGCTCCGGACCGGTTCCGGGTTCGTGTCGAGTACCGGTGTCGAGGCCGAGATCACCGAGGTCATCCAGGGCTTCCTCGTTCTGGCCCTGCTCGTGCCCCCGGCGGTCGTCTTCCTCCAGGACCGCCGTGCGGCGCGCGCGATGACGAAGGCGAGGACCTAGGTGGACTTCCTCAACGCCGTCCTCGACATCTTCACGAGCCAGTCGACTTACGTGAACGCTGCGCTGTTCGGTGGACTGCTGCTGTTCGCCGCCTCGGGTGAGTGGATCGCGGAGCGAGCGGGCACGATCAACATCTCGGTCGAGGCGATGCTCCTCGCGGGGGCCTTCACCAGCGCGATCGGATATCACCTGTCCGGGAGCGCGGCGGTTGGCCTTCTCGCCGGTGCCGTGGGTGGTGTGGTGATCGCGACGGTGCAGGCGGAGATGAGCCATCGACTCGCCGCCGATCAGTTCGTCGTCGGCTTGACCCTCAACATCTTGACCGTCGGACTGGTCGGTTTCCTCGACCGGCAGATCAGTACCACCACCCAGAAGGCAGCGGTCTGGGAGGTGCCGCTGCTCAGCGACCTCCCGCTGGTGGGGACGGCGCTGTTCGGCCAGCCCTGGCCGTTCCTCGTCCTCTACGCGATCGTCCCGATCTCCTGGTGGCTGGTGTTCCGCACCAGGTGGGGGCTCGAGGTGCGCGCCTCGGGGGAGGATCCCCAGGCGGCAGATGTCTCGGGAATTCACGTGAACCGCCGTCGCCGCCAGTCGATCCTCTATGCAGGTCTGACCTCTGGGCTCGGCGGCGCATTCCTGATCTTCGTGCAGATCGGACGGTTCGAGACCGGCATCGTCTCAGGGCGAGGCTTCATCGCCATCGCCGCGGTCATCTTCGGGGGCTGGACCCTCCGAGGAACCGTCGGGGGCTGCGTGCTCTTTGCGGGCGCTCTCTCATTCCGGCTCTCGCTGCAGGTCCTCGGTTACGACCAGATCAACAGCGAGTTCCTGCAGGCGCTGCCGTTCCTCTTCACCATCGTTGCCATGGCCGTGTTCGCGACCCGCGTCCGACCTCCGTCGGCGCTCGCGAGACCGTTCGTGAGAGGTTTGAAGTAGACAACTGCACTGTCCGGCGCCCACCGCCGGGAACCCGGTAACCCAAGAGGAGAATCAGATGAAGGCAATGCTCTACAACCAGCCGGGCGGAACCGATGTGCTCGAGTATGTCGACGTGCCCGACCCGGAACCGGGCGCAGCGGATGTGATCGTCGACGTCGGCGCCACCTCGCTGAACCGCCTTGATGTCGTCCAGCGCAACGGCTGGTTCCAGATGCCGGGCTTCACATACCCGCATATCGCCGGCATGGATGTCGCTGGAACGGTGAGTGCTGTCGGTGCCGACGTCACCGGGGTGTCGGTCGGCGACCGTGTCGTGGTCGACCCATCGCTGGCCGGGGTGTCCGACGGGTCGAAGCTGGCTGGCATGGGGGATCTGTTCGGCGAGCTCGGGATCATCGGGGGGACCGTCGCCGGTGGTTACGCGGAGAAGTGCCTGGTCCCGGCCTCACACGTGTATCGAGTACCCGACTCGATGCCCATCGAGCACGCAGCGACCTTTCCGACGTGCTTCCTCACCGCGGCGCACGCGCTCTTCGATGTGGGAGGTCTGACTGCCGGCGAGTCGGTCATGATCCACGCGGCCGGCTCCGGGGTGTCGACGGCTGGAATCCAGCTCGCGAAACGCGCCGGCGCCACGGTGTTCGCGACCGCCGGCAGCGATGAGAAGTGTGAGCGAGCGCTCGCACTCGGCGCCGACCACGTTTTCAACAACCGATCGGGTGATGTCGCCGGTTGGGCTCGCGAGGTGACGGCCGGTCGCGGTGTTGACATGGTCTTCGACCACGTCGGCACTGCACTCTTCGGACCGTCACTCTTCGCCCTCGCCGTTCACGGACGCCTGGTCAACTGCGGTAACTCGTCAGGAGACGAGGCAGTGATCCCGTCGCTCGGCTACGTGTTCCACTCGGGCATCACGATCAAGGGCTCCGATCCGTACCGTCCCGAGGAGTTCGGGCCGGTCTGGGACTCGTTCTGTGAGGGGTACGCGGCGGGCGAGATCGACGTCGTCATCGACTCCGAGTTCGCGCTGTCGGATGCCGCTCAGGCGCAGGACAAGATGCTGTCGAGTGACTTCTTCGGGAAGATCATCCTGAAGCCGTGATCCTCACGATCCACACGGTCGACCCGTCGTCTGACGGTCCGAGGAGGGTGTGCTAACACCGTGTTCGAACCCCGAGATCCCCCGTATCCGGAACTGAAGAAGACCCACACCATGGCGCACACGGGTCGGCCATGGACCGACTTCAAGCCACCGGCAGCGGCGCCGGTGTGGGCTGCGATCGAAGGTCTCGGCCGCTATTACATCCTGCTCGCCGCCCTCGAGATCGGCGTCTTCGACGGCCTGCAGCGCCTCGGCCCGAGCTCGGCCGATGCGCTCGCGAACGAACTCGGGGTCTCGATGGATCACCTCGGTTCGCTCCTCGACGGCGTCGTCGCTCAGGGCCTGCTCGATCAGGTCCGTGACATCTACGAGCTGAACGACACAGCCAAGCGATATCTGGTCACGGACGGTCCCGCCTCGATGGCGTCGTTGATTCCCGTCGCGCCCGGTCCGCACGAGAACTGGACCCGACTTGCGGACACGGTCAGGCGTGGCCGGCCGGCCACCCCGATCGAGGATGATCCGGTGGCGTTTTATGTCCCCCTCGTCGAGGGAACGTTCACCACGATGTTCCGGTGCGCGACCCGAGCGGATCTCAAGGTTCGGTACTCGGCACGGCCCGATACCCGGGTGCTTGATCTCGGAGCCGGTGGCGCCCCTTGGTCGATTGCAATCCTGAGCGCCTGCCCGCAGGGGAGGGCGGTCGTCAACGATCTCGACGGCGTTATCGAGGTAGCGCGTTGCAAGGCAGCGGAGCACGAGGTCATCGATCGCTGCGAGTTCCGCACGGGCGATTTCCACACGATCGAGATCGAGTCGTCCTCCTACGACGTCGTGGTGCTCGGTCACATCTGCCGAACCGAAGGCGCTGACGGTGCGAGGCACTTGATCTCACGGGCCTTCGAGGCGCTTCGACCTGGCGGGCGCCTGCTTCTCGCTGACTACTTCCCGGATATGGAACGCAAGTCGAACCCGCACGCGGTCATCATGGGGACCACGATGATGGCGAGCACCGAGCGAGGGTTCACCTTCACCCATCGTGAGTTCTTCGAGTGGCTGCGCGAGACGGGCTTCGCCTCCATCCGCCTGATCGAACCGATCGGCTTCCAACAGACCTTCGTTGCCGAGCGACCGCTCGTATCAACTGACCAGACGACTCACACAGGAGGCTGACCCATGGAGAACATTGACCTACTCATCCGCGGTTGGTACGTCGTGACGATGAACGAGCGACGTGACGTGATCCGTGACGGCGCTGTCGCCGTCCGCGGCGACCGGATCGTTGATGTCGGCAAGCGCGCCGACCTCGAAGCGCAGTACGCGGCGTCGCGTGTCGTCGGAGGAGATCACTTCGTGATCACCCCCGGCTTGGTGAACACCCACATCCACATCACTGGCGAGCCACTGACCCGTGGGTACGTTCCCGATGACACGCCGTTCGAAGAGAACGTGTTCATGTGGCTGTGTCCGCTCTACTCGGTGCACACCGCTGAGGAGGAGCGACTCTCGGGGCAACTCGCGGCGGTCGGGATGCTCAAGTCGGGGACCACGACCTTTCTTGAGGCCGGCACTATCCGATTTCTCGACGAGGTGCTCGACGGGCTTGTGGAGGTCGGTATTCGCGGCCGTGTCGGCCGGTGGGTGTGGGACCTCCCACCCGAACCCGACGTCTATCAGCAGACAACCGATCAGGCCATTGCCTTCCTTGAGCACCAGTTGACCGCTTACAAGTCGATGGCTAACGACCGCCTCGGTGCGTCATCGATCCTGGTGGGCCACACCACATGTTCAGATCCCTTGTGGCGGGCCGCGCGCGAGCTGGCCACCGAGCACGGAACGGGAATGAGCTTCCACATGTCGCCCGCGAAACTCGACCCCGAGGGATTCGTAGCCGAGTTCGGTCAACGCCCCATGGTTCACCTAGCAGAACTCGGCGTGCTCGGCCCTGACGTCGCCATGACGCACTGCGTGCAGGTCGACGATCAGGAACTCGCCGTCATGGCCGAAACGGGAGTGAGCGTTGCTCACTGTCCAACGACTGCGCTCAAGGTGAGCTACGGCGTGACCCAGGTGGGCAAGATGCCCGAGATGGTGATGTCGGGCATCAATGTCGGCATCGGAACCGACGGCAACAACGCGTCGAACTACTCCGATCTGATGCGCGCCACGTACCTCGTCGCGGGTCTGTTCAAGGACGCTCGGCAGGACCCGCAAATGTTCCCTGCCGAGAAGGCCTACGAGATGGCGACGCTCTCCGGGGCACGGGCGATGGGCATGGAGGACCGGATCGGGTCACTTGAGGTGGGCAAGCGGGCCGATGTCGTGGTGCACGACACCGACCGCCCCGAGTGGAGGCCATTGCTCAACGTCATGAACCAACTCGTGTGGTCGGCCGACGGCCGCGGGGTGCACACCGTCATCGTCGATGGCGCGGTCGTAGTCGAGGGAGGTCGCATGACGACAGTCGACGAGGAGGCGCTCTACGCCGCGGCTCAGGAGGCCGGCGAGGCGATCACGGCGCGATCAGGTCTCCCGGACAAGGCGAAGTTCCCGGTCTTCTGAGGGGCTCGGCCGCTGGGTCCGCAACTGCTCCAGACAGGAGCGGGCGGCCGGGGCGTCATCAGCGATGACCTGAGAGAAGGATCCTTGCCGGTGGATCGGGTTCCGAGAGCCCCGGGCCGTCGACGATGACAGGGCTGTCGGAGGCTCGATGGCGACGTGGGGGCCGATACTCAGTTCGCCGGCGACGATCTTGTGTCCGGCGGTGATCGCGGGGCCCGACCACACGGCTACCTCAGTTGGTATGCCGACGTGCGTGGTCTGGTGCAGGACGACCGATCCGTCGTACGAGACGCGGACGCTGCTCTCCAACTCTCCGGGGCGCTCACCGCTTCTGCCGAGTACCAACATCTCGCTGAGGTGGATCGAGGAATCCGCAGCGGCCGTCACCTTCAGATGTTGGATGTGGTGGCTGTCGATGACGCTCACCAGCGGCTCCGGAATCCAGTTCAGGGTCGCACCTGCCTCGACGACGATGCTGACATCGAGTCGTGACGGTTCCGGCCCCGGCAGCACGACCATGGCGGCGGTCGTTGAGATATCGAGCCGAGCTCCCGACCGGACGCGAATCACGAGCTCGAGTTGGTCACCGCCGATCGGGCCGGCCGCACCGGCCTGCAGCGTCAGACCGGAGTGAGTCGGCCGCACGAGGAGCGGGGGGTCACTCCGTAACAAGGGATACGCGACACGTCCGTCACACGACTCAGCGATGACCTCAGCGCGCGCTTGCATCACTCAGCGGCCACCCGGATTCGAGTCGCCGCTGAGGGTCCAATCGAGCACCTCGCGGCGCACCCAATTGGCGATCGGTTCAACGCCGCCCGGGCTGCGAACAGACGTGGCGACGACCGGGCCATCGCGCCGCTCCGTTGCATCGGAGATCATGCGCTCGACGTCAGCCCCGACGTGAGGGGCCAGATCCACCTTGTTGATGACGAGCAGGTCGGCCAGTGCTAGTCCGGGTCCACCCTTGCGGGGCACGTCGTCGCCTCCTGCGGTGTCGAGAACGAAAATCTGGCGATCCACGAGACCCTGGCTGAACAGTGCCGTGAGATTGTCTCCGCCACTCTCGACGAGTGTCAGCTCCACATCGCCGATCCGTCGCTCGATCGCCTCGACGGCATCGAGGTTTGCCGCGATGTCGTCGCGAATAGCGGTGTGCGGGCAACAGCCCGTCTCGACCGCTGCGATCCGTTCCGCTGGAAGCACATTCTCCCGACGGAGCGCCTCGGCATCCTCGCTGGTGAAGATGTCGTTGGTGACCACCGCGACAGAGAGCTCGTTTCGGAGCGCTGTGCAGAGCTCAGCGACGAGTGATGTCTTCCCGCTGCCAACCGGCCCGCCGACTCCGAGTCGAAGCGGACGACCATCGCCCCGAGGGGCAGGATGCTCGTGACCGTCGTGATGTGCGTGATCGTGGGAGTGGTTCATCAGTGGGGTTCAACCTTCCGTGTGATGTGGTTCTCCGGCCTCACGACTGGAAGAGCCTTCCGTCGATGTCAAGGTGCAGGCTGGCGCCGATCTCAGTGGCTGGGCCGGCGACAGCCGGAACCGCCTCCCAGGCCTCGCCCCCGACCGCGACCGCTCGGTCCGCTATCACGGCGCATCGCTCAAGGAGGTCGAGATGAATTCGCTGAGCGACGTATGGATCGAGGCCGGAGAGGCGTGTCGCCGCGCTCGTGATCATGGCGCACAGATGATGAAGATGGATTGACACCGCCGAGTGCGCGTCGAGCTCGAGGTGGTGGGCCAGCGCGCCGAAGACAGCGGCCTGATGTGGAGCCTCGACGATGTCACGGAGTGAACGAGTCGCCTCGGACATCCCGAGCCGGTCTGCCGCTCGAACCCAGTGTCGGCCGAGCATCCGACTGGTCGCTCGCTGCGCCGCGCTGGGAGTGCGGGCGTCGATCTCGCGGTCGATCTCGCCCCAGTCAGGTTCACCATCGGCGGAGCGAAGAATGATCGCGGCGATGAGGTTCGCCTCGGTTGCGCCGGTGGCGGTCAGACGACCGGTCAGGAACTGCCGCACCTGCTCGGCGTCGCGGGTGCCGTCGAGATGTTGCGAGATCTCGAGACCCGAGGAATGGGCGTGGCCGCCGACCGGGAGGCGGCCGTCGGCGAGAGCTAGGACGATTAGGAGTTGTTGGCTGGGGAGCATCGCCGGCTCAGAAGAGGAAGTAGCGCTGGGCCATCGGCAAGGACTCAGCGGGCATCTCCTCGACGCTGTCGCCGTCGATGGTGACAGCGAAGGTGTCCGGATCGACATGGATGTCCGGCATCGCGGTGTTCTCCGGAAGGTCGGACTTCGTGATCGAACGACAGTCACGCACCGGTACGAGCGACCGGGAGATCGCCAGGTCGAGGTCAGCCTCCAGCGCGACGGGAGAGACCCAACTGACACTTGTTCGAGCCGCGACCGCGGGCGCGGCTCCGAACATGGGCCTCGGAAGGATGGGCTGCGGCGTCGGGATCGACGCGTTTGCGTCACCCATGTTCGCCCATGCGACGAATCCGCCTTTGACCACCACGTGTGGTCGGACGCCGAAGAACTTCGGCTCCCAGAGCACGAGGTCGGCGAGCTTGCCGACCTCCACCGACCCGACATCGGCATCGATACCGTTCGCCACCGCAGGGCAGATGGTGTACTTCGCGACGTAGCGACGCGCTCGCGCGTTGTCGGCCGGGCCGTCTCCCGGAAGCGACCCTCTCAGCCGCTTCATGACGTGAGCCGTCTGCCAGGTACGGAGCACCACCTCGCCGATCCGGCCCATGGCCTGAGAGTCCGAGCCGATGATCGAGATGGCACCGAGGTCATGGAGGATGTCCTCCGCCGCGATCGTCGATGAACGGATTCGACTTTCCGCGAAGGCGAGGTCCTCGGGCACCCGGGGATTGAGGTGGTGGCAGACCATCAACATGTCGACATGCTCTGCCACCGTGTTCGTGGTGTGCGGGCGCGTTGGATTGGTCGACGAGGGAAGCACATTGGGGAGCGAGGCCACGGTGATGATGTCGGGGGCGTGCCCACCACCCGCCCCCTCGGTGTGGAACGTGTGGATCGAACGCCCCGCGATCGCATCGATCGTGCTGTCCACGAAACCCGCCTCGTTGAGCGTGTCCGTGTGGATAGCGACTTGGACGCCGCTCGCGTCGGCCACTCGAAGACACGTGTCGATAGCAGCGGGGGTTGTACCCCAGTCCTCGTGGAGCTTGAAGCCGGCAGCGCCACCGCGGAGTTGCTCCCAGAGCGCCTCCTCCGACGCCGTATTTCCCTTGGCGAGCAGGGCGATGTTGACCGGCGCGCCGTCGAGGGCCTCCAACATGCGACCGAGATTCCAGGCGCCCGGTGTCGCGGTGGTGGCCTTGGAGCCCTCCGATGGGCCGGTGCCGCCTCCGATCAGCGTGGTGATACCCGTGGCCAGGGCCGTCTCGATCAGTTGAGGGCAGATGAAGTGCACATGGCAGTCGATCCCGCCGGCGGTGACGATGCGGCCATTACCGGCGAGGATCTCCGTGCTCGGCCCGATGACGAGCGCGGGATCGACACCATCCATCGTCTCGGGGTTTCCGGCTCGTCCGATGCCGACGATCCGACCATCGCGGATGCCGATGTCGGCTTTCTGCACGCCCCAGTGGTCGAGGACGACCGCGCCTGTGATGACGAGGTCAGGGGTGCCCTCGGCGCGCGTCGCCGTCGACTGGCCCATCGACTCGCGGATCACTTTGCCGCCACCGAAGACGGCCTCATCGCCTCCGAAACAGTGGTCGTGCTCGACCTCGATGAGCAGGTCGGTGTCGGCGAGGCGGATGCGGTCACCGGTGGTAGGGCCGTAGAGCGCTCGGTACGCGCTTCGTGAGATCTCAGTCATCGTGATGCCCCGTTCTTACGCTCGCGATCATCCAAGCTGCCGGCCACGAGCCGACGGAGTCCGAAGACCTCGCGTCGGCCAGCGATCGGGATCAGGTTGACGTCGATCGCGATACCGGGTTCGAAGCGAACGGAGGTGCCAGCAGGGATTCCGAGGCGTTGACCGCGCGCTAGGTCGCGGTCGAACGAGAGCGACGGGTTCGACTCGGCGAAGTGGAAGTGGGATCCCACCTGTATCGGCCGATCGCCGAGGTTCTCGACCCTGATCGTGGTCGTGGGCCGCCCGGCGTTGAGTTCGAGCACATCGTCAGGGCCGAGGGTTTCGCCGGGAATCATGGGATCGGCTGATGGAGGGTCACGAGCTTCGTCCCATCGGGGAACGTGGCTTCTACCTGTATGGCATCGATCATCTCAGGAACGCCGTCGAGCACGTCCTCGCGCGAGAGCACCCGTCGCCCGGCATCCATGAGGTCGACCACGGTTCGACCATCACGGGCCCGCTCATGAACCCACGAGGTCAAGAGGGCGACCGCCTCCGGGTAGTTCAGCCGGAGGCCCCGCTCGCGTCGTTGGCGGGCGAGCTCGGCCGCGGTGAAGATCATGAGCCGCTCCTGCTCGTGTGGGGTGAGATGCACTTCGGCTCCTTCAGTTCGCGTCGGTCGAGACGAAGATGGACGCATCGAGGATCGCGTGACAACCGACGACTCCATCCACCACCTGGGTGACCCCGAAATCGACCGCCACTGAGCACAGCGAGTACGCCTCATCCTCGCTCAGACCAATGGAACCGGTCATCAGTGTGAGCATCTGCTCGGCGGCCATCCGCATCGCTGTATCCAGATCGTCGCCGAACCCGTGGGTGATCCACTCGTCGCCGAGCAGAAGGATCGGAGCGTCGACGGATACGTCTGGTACGCGGAACACC
>Ga0222719_10002931_pt1 | contig 15315 bp, 19 predicted proteins | sample C33_34DmetaG_FD_165039 | JGI IMG/M metagenome (GOLD analysis project Ga0222719, IMG submission 165039) | Estuarine water microbial communities from San Francisco Bay, California, United States - C33_34D | ecosystem: Environmental > Aquatic > Marine > Unclassified | place: USA: California...
CTGGTGCGTCTGGCATCACCATGACTCTTGAGGAGGCTGCTCAGATTAGGGAGCAGTGGTTGGATACGTACCAGGGGATCCGGGCATGGCAGCGGGAAAATGCGGACAATGCTCGGAAGACTGAGGGGGATCGGTTTGCGGAGATTCGTATCCCTGGCTCGCGGATGCGGCGGTTCCTGCCTGGGGATATGAACCGGTTGACTGTGCGGTGCAACACTCCGATCCAAGGCGCTGGTGCGGCAATCCTTAAGTGTGCGCTGGGCAACTTGTGGCCCGTTATTGAAGCTGCGGGGGAGCTAGAAGTCAGGATCGCAGCTTGCGTGCATGATGAAATTTTGCTGCTGGTTAAAGAGGACAAGGCCCAGCATTGGGCAGCAGAGCTAAAACGGATAATGGAATCCGCTGAGGCCAAGTGGCTGGGTGAAATCCCTCCGCTTGCTGAACCTTCAGTGGGTAAACGGTGGTCTGAAATTCATTGATGGCTAAGAACGAGCATCGCAGCTACACCGGAGCGGATAACGGTAGGGCCAAACTCACTGAGGATTTGGTCCGCGAAATCCGTGAAAGGTATGCCCTAGGTGCGAGCGTCACAGCCCTCATTGATACCTACGGTTTATCCCGCGTCGCTGTGGAAAACGTTGTCAAGTATCGCTCCTGGAGGCATGTGGTCTGATGGTCAGTGTTTATCGCACCAATGCCGGGTGGGCGTATCACGTTCCAGCAAAAACAGGCTATTACAATAGTCTTGGAGAGGTGATGGATGCTGCCTATGCAGCCGAAAACAGGCAGGCAGATCATCATGCGATACCTCAATTACGAGATCGCCCGTGCCACAACTGCCGATTTGCAGCGGGCGGCTAACTTCCTGGAGCGTGCCAGGGAGGTCAGGCGTGGTTGTAGCGAGCAGCGTGCAAAATCGCGGCACGATCAAAAGAGCGGTTGGCGTAAGCATGTAGACGACTCAATTAACTGGTAGCACATCGCTAGAATAGTACAAAGTTCTTGTGTGCTACATGGCGATTCGCCACGGGAATAAGACATACCTCCAGATTCTTTTGGATCCCAACCGTGCAGAGCTGCTGAAAGAGGTGGCGGAAAATAAGGGTATGCGGCCCACCGCTTGGATTCGGGATGCCGTGTACAAGATGCTGGAGCTCAACGTTCCAGCGGATGTCTATACAGCAGCGGCCACCAAAGATGAGGCTGCTTGGCAGGCTTCTGTAAGAAGACGTGTTGAGGGTCGGTTGAAATCCCGAAAACAAACGGAAGACTCGGGAGAGGCTGCTGACACCTGAGTTAATGGGTGATAATTTAGCGCCGTGGTCAACAAACACCCATGCCACGGTACGCACTTTCCATCACACGCCCAGAAGTCGATCCGCTGTATCTTGCTGCTTCTTATGAGCAGACAGGCAGCGGTATTCGCATCACCGATAAGCGTGAGGACGCCTGTTCTTACGTGACCATTGAGCAAGCGTCAGCGGTAGCACGCGCGCTACGTCACACGTTTGATGCAACACCCAACGTCATCGAGGTGGAGCACTGAGTTGGACGGATTTAGTCAATACATCAAGGACATTCTTAGGTACCCGCTCCTAAGTAAACAGCAGGAAATTCTGCTGGCACGTCAAGTCAGGGAGTGGGTCAACACTGAAAACCCCACCCCAAAGCAGGCAAAGGTTGGGCAGCGGGCTTATCACAAGCTCATCAACTGCAACCTTCGTTTGGTGGTATCTATTGCCAAGCGATATACGCCCCATGCACGCCGGACTGAAATGTTCGACATCGTGCAGGAGGGCAACATGGGTCTTGCTCACGGCATAAAAAAGTTCGACCCAGAGCGTGGGTATGCGTTGTCTACCTACGTGTACTGGTGGATTCGGCAGTCAATTACCCGTTACCTCAGCTGCAATGACCGGATGATCCGTCTTCCGTCCCATGCAGTGGAGATGATGTCCAAGTTGCGGGCGTGGAAGCCTAAGTTCTATGCGGCGCACGGTAGGTATCCGACGCTTGAGGAGTCTGCGGAACACTGCAAGACAAATCCTGATCGGTTGAGGGATTACCTGGAACGGTCGGAGGATGCCATGAGCCTGGATCGGGTTATCAATGGCACCGATGGGGATGTCACCCTGATGGATGGCATCACTGATGGTGAGCACCCGATGGACAAGCTCGACATGCTTCTCTCCGCTGATGAGGTGTTCGACATGCTGGAGCGGTTGGATGAAACTGACCGCAAGATCGTCATCAAGGTCTTTGGTCTCGATGGCAAAGAGCCTGAGACATATATGAAGGTCTCTAAGGAACTGGGTATATGCAGGGAGCGCACCAGGCAGAGGTGTCAGAGGGCACTTAACAAGATGCGCGTTATGGCTAACCAGAACCCACTGATGTCCCGCTGATGGCTAAGAAACCTCCCGTTCCATGCCCCAAGTGCAGCTCCAACGAAACAGGAGTTGTCTCTACATATCCGGTGTCTACGTCCCAAGATGTAGTAAGGCGCCGGGTCTGCAGGGATTGTGACCATCGTTGGTACACGATCCAGCATCCCGAAAAAGCGCTCCAGGTGTATCAGCTGGTTTTTGAGCGCCAGTTCCAGAAAAGTGTTTGTGTCAAGGAGGTCCGTTTGTGAGCAAGGTTGAGTTGGTGTGGGCAACGCCCGATGCCGAAAAACTCGTTGTCAAGATGGCTCGTGTGAGCAATCCGGCTAACGAAGATAACTGGGAAACGGGCCCTAAACTTCTCGGTTATTTGATGAAGCACAACCACTGGTCGCCGTTTGAGATGGTGAACATGTGCGTGAAGATTGAAACAGAACGTGACATTGCGGCCCAGATTCTTAGGCACCGCTCATTCTCGTTCCAGGAGTTTTCAACGCGTTACAGCAAGACGCAACCTGCAGAGATGCCGACTTTTCGGAGGCAAGATACAAAGAATCGTCAGAATAGCTTTGATGACATCCACCCCACGCACCAGCAGGATTTGCAGATTGCAGCGGGGAGGGTAATCAAGGATGCTTTCATGCTCTATGAGTCATTGCTGGAGCGCGGCGTTGCAAAGGAAACTGCGCGGCGAGTTCTCCCGCTCTGTACTCCGACGACAATGTACATGCAGGGAACGGTTCGTAGCTGGATGCACTACATCCAATTACGGACTCTCAAAGACACCCAGCTTGAGCACCGAGTTATTGCAGAGCAGTGCCAAAAGGTCTTCTCCCACTGCTTCCCAGAAATAGCAAACGCAGCCTTTGAGTTGGAGCAGTCATGAGCAAAGTCCCTTTCCTTAATTGGCTGGAGCGTCGGGCGCTGTGGATTCTTGTTCGCAGCTCCAATGTCGGCATGATTGCCGTCAAGCAGATGGACGGGCCACTGTTATTTATCGCTAACTCGCCTTTTGATGAAGTCCCCATAGCAGGATCCAACCCCATGGCGGATCAACTAGAACGGATATACCGCAGTTCTGCCAGCGATGGAACGTACCAGGGGCCGGATTGAACGTTTAGGTAACGGTATTTATAGGGTTTGTACGCCCGGTGGTGGTATGTGCGTGGATTGCACAAGCCGTCGTCGGGCTCAATCAATTGAACGGATCTGGTTTCCCGCTGAGGATTGCTAGGGCTCGTTTGTAAAACATCGAGTCGGTTTTGCCCGCTTTTTCTAGGGCTTCTTTTACTTTCTGCCAGTTCAAAAAAGTGTGTCTATCCATGAGACTCATGAGTCTTACCTTGTTACGTTACTGTCGATCCAGTTCTCGATTGCGGTTTCTCTAGCTTCGCTCCAGTATTCGCGGCCTCGGAACCACTCGCGCCAGGGGTGGGCGGATTTGTGTGAGTTGCAGTTCAAGCAGCAGGCCACGATGTTGGATTCGTGGGTCGCACCACCTTTTACTTTGGGGTGGACGTGATCGAGTGTTGCGTTCTTGCCTAGGGGCTCGGCGCAGTAGGCGCAACAATAGTTCCAAGCGGTCAGAACTTTTTCACGGAAGCGCACCTTTGCGGCCTTCCGTGTGACGAGCATGGTCTCGTCGATTTGGTGGTCCACTACCACCTCGCGTCAAGCAATACCAAAAGGTTTGACTTGCGGCTACTAAAACTGTATCTCCTTTTACCTTTACTTTTTATTTGGGATCAACTAGGATTGCCCACCCCGTTCCAGGGCCGTCGCACTCCCAGCGGCGTAGCCAATTGCTACGACTGTAGTACACAAACTTGCCGCTTTCTTGGGTGTTTGATTCATAGCCGCCCTTCAACATGTCGGCTTTACCGTTTGGATCGTGGAAAATAAATGCTTCCGGTGTGTAACCCACACAGCAGCTCCAGTGGCCCCCGCCTTTTGGGTCACCGATTGGTCCGTTGTGTAACCAACCCACTGCAACGGGGCGGCCTGCGTCAATCTCCCTTTGGAGGATCTCAGCCGTTCCATTGGTGATAAATCGGGGCCTTAAGCCGCACTCTGTAAGGGCATCGAGCTGCGCTCCAACGGATGTTGTGTCGCCAAATTCGCTGCGGATGGTGTTGTAAGCATCGTCGCTGCTGACTTGGCCGTAAAACTTGGCGATCATCGCGCAGCTACTTGAGAAGCATTCTCGATAGCCCGTGCCGGATGCGTTGTCCAGCTGATACTCGTATGGAACGTCCAGGGTCTTTTCGCTCGCTCCAGTAGTCTCGTTCTCGTTCATTAGGCGGATAAGTTTTTCGCTGTACTCTGGATCAGTTGCATAACCTTCGCGTACCAGGGCGCGGGCGCATTCTTCGCGGTTGGGTGCGTTGTTCACGCCCCAGTAGGTTTTATAGTTTTTGTACCAGTGCTTGATCAGGTATTGGACGCAAGCGGTGATGCTTGGGAAGTCGATAAAGCTATCTGTAATTTGGATCCAGGTGCCGTCGATATATTCGGAAGTTGAGGTTTGCGTTCCATCGCCCTTTAGGCCGAAGAAGTTGTTCTTGCCGGAGGTGTGGCGGCCCCAACTAGATTCGAGCGCCCACTGCGCTGCAACGCATTCCGGGTATCGGGCTCCGGCTTTTTGAGCCACAGCCTTGATACCGTTCCAGCTGTTCTCGCCCTTTGGATCGACCGCAGACTTCCACGTTGCGTACCAGGGCTGGTCGCGGTTGAAGGCGGTTGGGTTGGACTTTACGATGAGCTGCTCTAGTTCGATTAGGGCAGCATTCTGGTGCGGTAACGCTTGGTAGTAGCGGAACAGATCACTCAGGCGGATCGGTTGTTGCGTCATCGCTCCAGGGGGAATGGATGCTCATCTTCCACCCGTCCTTTTTGTAGACAGGTAGCGGGGTTTCGTCGGGCTGGGTCGCGTGCCAGATTTGGACGGCGGTGTCCAGACGGTGCTTCAAGGTTGCGTGGAATTTGCGCTTTGCGATGGCACGTTCCACGGCAGACCAGGGAGATCGGGTGCTGAATCTTACGATCCAACGACCATCCGAAGGAATCAGCTCTTTTTTGCCTTCAATGCTCGCAACGCAGTGAACACAAGCTGAATCACTGAATTGTCCTTTAGCTTACTCATGCCGATAAGCTCAGATGCCGCTGCCACGACAACCCAAAAAGCAGGGTGAGCCAGAATTTGTTCAAGGTGCATGATTAAAGTGCTTTGATTTAATCCTAATGCTATTGGCTGACTTTGCCTTCAAGTGCAGTAAGTCTTACGTCATGGTTGTTCAGCTTTGAATACATCTCACGTCGATCTTCCTTCATATCCTGGTGCAGCTCTTCAAGCTTGCCAGCAATACTCTCTACTGCCATTGTCAGTCTGATCACGGCTTCGCGTGATTCGTTGTTTCGTTTGCTAAAACCTGTTGCCGATAAACCAACTACACCAATGGAGGCACCCACAACTGCAGCAACTAACTCAATCATGGTGGGCCTCCTTCATTTCGATTCTATCGGCAAGGTTGCGATTGCCTTAAACGTTCCACCTCAGCTTGCAATACATGAATTGCGCTGTCTTGCTTCACGTCATCAGGCAATGCGCCCATCTCGCCACGAGGCCATTTGATACGAAACTCAGTATTCTGATCGACGTTCATATGCATCTTGGTGATTTCATGCTCCAAGTGATAAATCTTGGAGTGGATGCCGGATGCCCACCAGACAGCAATGCCCGCCTGAACAGCAAGCGCAAGGATGCCGCTTATCAGTTCAATATTGATTCTTTCCATCTAGCCTTTACAGCTAGAAACATTTTATCGGCCTTGGCCACGAGGAAGTTTGCGGCTTCCCCGTGGTCGGCTGTGCTGCCCATGACCTTGGCGCGTGCGCTTTGGTTTGCCTTGCTTGTGGTCAGTACGTGCCAGGCCCGTGCGAGACTTTACTGCCATGGCATCCCACTAGCTTTGGTTGGCGCCAGCTTTTCGTCAATCTGCGCATCAAGTGCCGCATCAATTTCGGCCACTTTTTCTTCGCCAAGTTGTGAAGTCACCCAGCCCACCACAATCTCTTCGGTGAGGTCGGCGTAAGGGATCAGGTTGTCAGGCTCAGGTGCTTCGAAACCAAGGCTGCCATACGCTCCAGCCTGTTCGCCATCTTTGAAGCGGGTGACGGTGTAATGCACAGTGAACACCACGCCGTCGCTTAGTTCACGCTCCATGTTGGCGACCTTCCATACGGTGAAAGGAAAGTCGATGCCAGGTGTTTGGTTGGAGTCAGCCATGAGAAAAAATGCCTTGTTAGCAGTGTATTAGAAAAACCCCGTTGTGACACGGGGCGGTTTACGCGCCAGGGAGAGCAGTGAGTAGGTCTTGTGCGCCTAGCTCGTTATCACTCAGCCCAAGCAGCATTAGCAATCGCCACCACCTTCGGGTCTTCATTAGTCAGATCATCACCAGGCTGCAGCACATGGCGGTGATAAGAAGAAGACAGCACTTCGCCATCTTCCAGTACTCGGACAGCAGAACGCACTTGTATGGCGTTGCTTTCCAGTACTTCGATTTTGTCAACAACGGTTTCTTTTGAAAGAGCCATGATTAGGAACGTCCTCCAGACGTAACGGGTTTACAGGGTTCGTAGTTTTGAGCCGTTGCGGGCTAATTATTGATTAATGTCGAAGTTACACGGTTTTGTAAACGAAGTGTCCTCTAATTGTTGTTTGGACAGAAGGATATTCACTACCTGTCATTGGTCCTGGAGAATTTGTATCTTGACTTTTAAAAACATTTAATGTTGTACCTTGATTTGACCAAGTAAGATGATATTGAGTATCATCTGCACCACTTTTTAAAAAAGCAATATTTATAGCTTGGGAATTTGTGGCATTACTTGCCCCGCTAAATGGTAATCCTGCTAGATAACTGTAATAACTTAAATTTACATTTGAAGGAAGACCGCTGTAAACAATACGAAAGAAAACAGTTACTTGTTTGCCTATTTTAATATAGGCTCCTTCTTGAGTCGTTAATGTATTCCATATTGCACTATTTCCATTTTCTCTAAGGGTCGGAGTCCACGTCCCCTCCTCATAATCATCCAGCGCATTAGCCGCTGCGGTGTCACCGTTGAACTGGATGCCACCAGTGCCAGAGGCGAGGCGGACGTAAGCGTCGGATGTAATACGCAGGCGTTCGGTTGGCGAACTTGCCGAATTGCTCGTAGTGGAGAACACTAGGCGTCCTGGACTATCGCCTGAGGCAGGAGATTGACCATCGCAAACACCACCTATCCAGGCAAGTGTTTGAAAATTGCCACCGCCGTAACCTTTGAAGGTAAGAAGTCCACCATAGTCGTTATTGTTTAACGCTGTTTTGCTGCCTTGAGTTCCACGAGAAGAACCAAGAGCTAACTCTGCCCCATCTGATCCATATCGTGTAAACTGAGCTACTTTGTAAGAAGCAGAATCAATCTGAAATTTATAATCATCGGTATTACTAGAAGTCCCCACCAACAGCCTGCCCGAGGTGTCGATGCGGGCTGTCTCGCTATAATTCGCGTAGCTACCATCTGTATTGCCAAATACTATTTGACCTTTTGTAGATACATTTCCCCTTGCGATTAAGGCGCCACCTTCTGATGTCGCTCCTATGTGAGCCGCCCAACTTCCTGAGGTACCCCGCACGGCAAGAGTGTCGGCTTGATTTGTCGTAGGGCTGTTGTCTACGCTTATTTGGACTTTGGCTACAGGACTCGCCGTGCCCACGCCGACGCGGCCTTGACCAGTGAGGGTCATTGCCGTTGTCTGACTCGTGAACGGGCTGCTTGCGCTTCCGTCGTGAACGCGAAATTGCAGGTAATTGCTGGAGCTTGTTGCAGAGTGCTTACCGTAAATGGAATGGTATCTAGCAACACTATCGGTACGTCCAACCCTTAGGAATTCGCCTTCGACATCAATAGCGGAGTGATTGATTATTGAAGTTGGGTAAGTACCACTTACGCCTTGAACGTGCAGTAAACCGCTAGGGCTACTGGTCCCCAGACCCAAGCGACCCGAGCTGTCGATGCGGACGCGTTCTGTACCATTAGCACTAACGCTTGGTGCGGTATAAAAAAGTACACTTGTTGCAGATCTTGCTGAATTAGTACCACCACCAATTTGCAGAAAATTAACTGCTGAACTTGCATAGGCCATCACTCCCCTAAAACCTTTAGGGTATGTATCACTAGCATACATAGGGAATGAAATAGACCCTGATTTATCAGCATTCTGGCTCATCCCAGAGCCATTATAATCAGCACCAACTAAAATACTTCCATCGGTTAAACTTCCAGATTGAACGGCTAGTTTAGTCTCAGGACTCGTAGTGCCGACCCCTACTTTCCCGTCCTGATCAATAGTTAGCCTTTGAACAGTTCCACCACCATCTTTAGTTGTATGGAAGCTAACAACAGAATCGCCAACGGAACCCGCTCCCGTATCACTAACAGCAATACGCATACCACCACGGAAGGTGGATGACTGACCTACGCCAACTTCAAGCGTTGGTGATTCGTTGTTTCCGTACTGTCCAAGAATACGCGAGGTTGTGGCTGTAGGCAGACCCAAACTGAATAGATTTTGAGGGTTACTAGTCCCCAGACCCAGGCGGCCAGAGCTGTCGATGCGGGCGCGTTCTGTAGCACCTGCTGAGGTATGGAATGAAAGATCGTTTGTTCTTGATGCAATATAAGCTCCACCTGCACTGTTTTTTATGTAAAGATAACTATCAACACTGCCACTATGCTCAAAAAGCCCAGGAGTATTGGTTGTACTGGTAAGAACATGAAAAGGTACAACAGGACTCGTAGTGCCAATCCCTACATTGCCTGAGCTAAGCAGAGACATAACAGTTGTATCTGGATATGCCTGATCGCCATGTCCAAGTGCAATGTCAAGGCGAGTTCTTGCAGCGGTGCCAGCATCTTGATACCGTGCGATTCCAAACTGAGCACTTGACCTAAAGGTGACTCCAGACTTTCCAGCCCTGGCTAACTTCAGAACGGGATAAGCAGTTGTTGCACCACTGTCATAGTTATTTAAGGAGTTTTCTAGGAACCCAACACCCGCGTATTCAGTCGTCGCGCTTACAGAAGTAGCTCCGTGTAGTAATACTTGCGGGCTACTAGTCCCCAGACCTAAGCGACCCGAGCTGTCGATACGGACGCGTTCGTTGTCATTCTGCGAAAATACAATGTTTTGGCCAGTCGCATCTCTTACGGCGTCAATACGAGCAGAGTTTGCTGTTTCAGATGTCGTATTGGTAAAAATAAGGGAAGTAGTCGAGCCCGTAGTTGTGGACGGATTTACAAGTCGAATAGAGGCACCTGTACCTCCCGCATTAAGGCTTTTGATTGTTAACGGCAAGTCTGGTGTCGTAGTGCCGACCCCTACGTTGCCTGTATTGCTAATTCTTAATCTCTCTTCCGGTGCAACAAGTGCAGAAGCATCGTCAGCAGTAAAAAATGCTAAGCCTTGCCGATCCACATCACTACCTTCTTGAACAGGAGCTATTGCGGTCTTGAATCGTGAGTTATCTTCAGGCCTACTCCATGCAAGTGCTGAACCAAAATTTCCATTTCCAGAAATTCCGCTGGGGCTTTGAAGAAACAAACCTACGCCAGTAAAATCAGAAACATTCGTAGGATCAAAACTTGCTGAAGCAACTGTATGCAAAATAGCGCTAGGACTCGCCGCGCCAATCCCTACGCGCTGTGATCCATCAATAGTTAAAGCAGTATTTCCATCAGTTTGGAACAGCATTGTTCCATTGCTCGCACCACTTTGCACGTCAAACGTGACTTGGGCGTTATCCCTACCAGAAGCGACATGCCGACCGTTGTAAATAAAGAGACCGCGAGCCGAGTAAGCGTTGTAGTTGTAAAGGTGAGCAATAATGTTATTTGTGTTTGCACCTCCATTAGCTAAAACGGTTAGAGGATAGCCAGGCGCACTAGTCCCCAAGCCTAATTTCCCGTTGTAGGTGATACGCAGCCGTTCTGTTGCTGAACCACCGATTCCAGTACCAAAGACAATATCTGAAGCTGCATTAGTGTAGCCATATGTGTCGATATAAGCAGTGACTCCAGGATTGTCGGCATCTGAAGTTACAAACTCAATCCGCCCTGGCGATTGTCCAGCAGAAAACGAGCCGTCGGTATCAATAAACCGTAAAGTGTTATTTTGCGTGACTCCATTATTATTGGCGGAAAGTTCAAGCTTGGCTGTTTGAGTTGCGGTGCCAAGACCAACATTTCCATTCGCATCAACAAACAACCGCCCAGTGCCATTAGTCGAGATGGCTAGTTGGTTCGCTCCAGGGCGATAAATACCTGTATTGCTATCCCCGTCAAATGCAATGCCCGGTGCAGCTGCCGTACCACTGCCCGCATTCTCCAGCAGGTCCGCAATACTGACCTTCTTTGTGATGTCAGCGCCAACGTCAACGACTGCCAGCACATCAGTGCTGACTGGATCGGTGTAAGCGACCAGATCCGTAATCTTGACGTTGGCCATGGGAATCCCTTCAATACTTCAATTTTACTGTGATGCTCAAGTCTTGATGCATCCCAAAAGTGCCACGTTCCTGGGACGTGATTCCGTTCCACCGTCGTTGGAAATGGTGTGGCTGTGCGTGGCATCAAAGTCAATTCCACCCGCATCGCTTGAGTCAACACTGTCGGGGGTATCGCCAGCCCTGAAACCTGTGACCTTGCTGAATACACCAGTCGCTGTACCATGATCGTTCCAAGTTTCTGCGATATTCCGCAGTTCTCCTTGTAGTGTTTCGCTATCGGTTGATCCGGTATGGTTGTGCTGCTTGTTTTGATCTGCCTGTGTGCTACCTAATGTGCGCCCTGCGTCGATGCCGCGCCCATCATCAAAACCACGAACGAACTCACCACGAAGATCGGGCAAGTTAAACGTGGTTGAGCCGTCACCAGCACCAAACTGCGTTCCAATAGCGGAAAATAGCGTTGCATACGTGGTACGACTGACCGCTGCGCCGTTTGCCTTCAGGTAACCCGTTGGAGCACTGCTGCGTGCTGTCCAAATAACCGTTCCAGTGGGGACACTATCGCTAGATGGAATTGCAGCAATTTCATCATCAACGTACTTCTTGGTGGCCGCCATGTTGTTGGTGGTCGGCGCACCAGTTAGCGTCAAGTCTCCGGTCAGCGTGCCACCGGAAAGTGCAAGGTACGTTGATGCCGCTGCTGTGATTTGCAGGTAACGCAGATCGGCTGCAGCCTGTGTGATTCCGTCTGGATCGACACGCACCCAATTGCTGCCGTCATACATCTTCAACTCATCGGGCGTTTGGCTTGTGTCTTGCCAAAGCTGACCCAGTACCGGATTTGAAGGTGCCGTAGCACTGGGACTTGTGATTACGGACGATCCGGGTTGGAAACTAACAACAGAAAATGTCGCACCGTTCCAGATTTTGAGAATAGGTGGGTTTGTACTTGTATCTACCCATAGCTGTCCGTTATAGGGAGTTACGGGAGCGCTCGTTCCAACGGTCAGGCCAAGTTGCGTGAGCACCAGACCTAAGTTGTTTGCCGTAATTTTTCGGGTCTCGCTCGCGCTAATACTTGTAAACGGAACGATGTCCGCGCTGGCCAGCGTTGTGGCGGCTGGCAGTTGGGAAATGCGTGCGTCAGCCATTAGTATCCAATAACGGTGATGTCAACAAGACCGGAAACAGCTGTACCGGAAGCGTTCAGACACTTAATCGTAACCGAACTGGTCGATTTGGCTGTAACCACTGCCGTGACCGCTGACGATCCACCCGTTTGAAGCGCGGTGATCTGGACACTTTCTACGCTGCGGAAAGTTTTTGTAAGCGCCACAGCAGTCCCTGCACTGGATATGGTCACATCGTTCTGCTTTTCAATCACGTCTGGATAGTCAAGTTGCGCCGTAAGCGCTGAAATGTTGCCAGCGGTCGTTCCACCGTCCGGGCTTTTGAACAATGTCTCTACCCGGTACACGTCACCGAGAAGCTTTTCATACGGGGCGTAGGGGTGGACGATCCCGCCCTCAGCCAGTTCTGTAGGGTCATAATAACGCTGCTCTGAGAAGATCTTGTCGTCATTTTCCTGCAGTAGGTTGAAGTCATCCTCTTTGGTTATCTCAATAGCCTCGCCTGTTAGGGCAACCAACTTGTGCTGGTAAGTTGCGGTTGCAGTTGTGCTTAGCAACAAAGCGCTTTCAAGATTGTTGTTGTCAAAGTTCCAAGTAAAAATACTGTCCTTAGTTGGATCGGTTTGAACTAGGTTTCCGCCCGATACTGAACAGTTGTCATAATCTCCGGGCCAGTTGCCTGCGCCTTGTGTTTTGGCGTTTACCGTCTGCACAGCATTGCTGATTGGCGGTGCCCCGATATTTACAAGTACGTAGGCAGGCGCATCAGAACGCCACTGCGTTGCATCGACGGCTTTGACCATTACGACCCAAGAATCTACGTCGAACAGGCTCGTCTCAAACCACTGCTGCTGAGCCGGTAAGCCGCCGGATTGAAGTTCGATTCCGGCTTCCCACGTTTCGGATGGGCTGCTATTGACAAGCGTTCCACGCTTAAAACGCACCTCATAGCCGATAATGTCGGCGACAAGGCTTTGATCCCATGCGCCATATTCACTCAAGGGGAGTTGCCAGCTGAAACGCTTACCGCTGCTGTTCTGGTTTTCTACAACACTGAAGTTAGACGGTGTTGGCGGGACGATTTCATCACGCTCCACGAAAGTCGTGATGTAGTCATCGGGGTCTTCACCAAAAATCGCGCTAGTAAAGTTGACGCGAACGTCGTAAGTGTCCGGAGCGTGGAATGCAACCGTGTAATAACCCGTTAGCGGAATATCAGCCAAGAAGTACCAGCCTTCGGCGTTAGGTTCTTTTACGCCTGGGACTTGACCTGACGTAAGATTGCGCGGCTTTGCCCAGCACTTGTAACCCCGTACACGCTCAGGGATTGGGCACGTTCCAGCGTCAACGATCAATAATTGTGTGCCGTCTGGCTGGTTTGCGTGTCTTACGGTTGCTCCGTATGCGGCATCGCTTAAATCTGGGATTGCTTCAAAAGGATCTACGTCATACACAACCCATTCAGACTGGCTGCCTAAACGGTTTACCGATGCCACTCGTACTTGATAGGTGTTACCAAAAACATGTAGTGCAAGCGGAATTTGCACGTTAGTCGTACTGGTGCTTACCACCTCGGACCATTCAGTATCGCCGTTCTTTCGCCATTGATATCTGTAGGCGCGAATTAACAGATCAATGGCGTTGTTTTTCTGGGGTGCCTTCCAGTTTGCGCGAATAGATGTTTGACCGTTTGAAAATTCAAGTTCAGCTACAACTTCTGTTGGTACGGTTGCCTTAGAGATAGTAAAGCGATCTTTTGGTACAGCGACGGGCAAGCTATTGTCTACATACTCAAATTTGCTGTCGTTGTATTGAACGGCTTCGACCTGGTAAACAAGGGGTTCGACTTCAGCGACAGAGATGATTTTGTACAGCGCGGCCTGCATAGCGCTCCATTCCAGTACCCACAGAGACCCAACCTGAGAATCAATAACAGAGCTAACTTCAATTTGAGTGTTAGTGTCATCCGCCGAGACGACCCTAGCCATGATGAAATCTAAGGATTGCGTCATTAGAGGATCGACGTCCTGAGACACTAAGTTTTGTTCTGTAATTTGCGATCCAGACCCAGCAAAACTTACTAGGTTGGTTACCTGTAACTTGGGTCTTGTAGTAGTTGAGCCGTCCGGGTTAGTTGTTGTCTCGCCATCGGGGATAACGAACGTCAGTGTGTAAGCAATATTCGGGTCAAGGTTAAGAACTGCATCGAGCGTTACGACGTTGCCGTTAATAGCTGTAATGCGACCACCAAGGCGTTGACCTTGCTTAAGTGGATCGGCAATTTGAATTACTTCACCGACACCAGCAGCAAGACCCTCGGCGCCGATGCGGAAACTGACGCGCTCGGTTTCGTAACGGTTACTGAACAGCGTGTGTTTGGCAGCCCTCAGCGCTTGGCCTCTTGAAGTAACCCCGATTAGGCGAAGATCGATGGGGTTGTATCCAAAACGCTCCAGCAGTTGGTCATCCTGCAGGTATTCGGTGACGCTGGAGTAAACCTGATTTGGGTCGTCCCAGTTAGCTAAGACGACGCTTTTTCGTGCAGCACGCGCTGTGCCGGTGTACGTAAAGCAGGGCGAGGAGACTTCACCGTTTTCAGCAACATCTTGGATGACGTTGGCTTCACTGAATTGCTGAACAGGGAGCTGTGAACGGTCCTGCGTTAAATACAGCTGGCCTTCGCTGTAATAAATCAGACCACGGAAGCATGAAGCAAGTGCATTGAGCACTTCATACACACCGCCTGGGTTCTGCAAAAACAGATTGCAGGTGAAGCGTGGTTCGTATCCACCTGATCCGTTAGGTACTAATTCGTCGCAATACTGGCTGACGGTATAGAGGTACCAAGGATCGATTGCAATCGAACTGACGTACCGCTTGACGCCAAAACGCTCGTTTAGAACAATGTCACGAAAGATCCAAGCGGGGTTATCGGTCCATGCCGTCTGGAACGTACCATCCCAGATACCTGTATATGTACGGGTTTCGGCGTTGTAATTAGTAGGTACTTGGACACGCTTGCCGCGTAGCTTGACTGATACGTCGGGGATTGCATTAAATTGACGCGCATCTACCTTGACGGCGACAAGGGCGGTATTTGGATAGGCAAACTTCTCGTCAATAATTTCGGCGTAGCTTTGCCAAAAAATGTTGTTCTGGATGTAGGGAGATGTGTTGTCTGCGGTTAGGCGGGAGACGCGTACATTCCAGGGGCCCGTTCCAGGGAGATCAAACTCGTATGCACGC
>Ga0222719_10002933_pt1 | contig 15311 bp, 12 predicted proteins | sample C33_34DmetaG_FD_165039 | JGI IMG/M metagenome (GOLD analysis project Ga0222719, IMG submission 165039) | Estuarine water microbial communities from San Francisco Bay, California, United States - C33_34D | ecosystem: Environmental > Aquatic > Marine > Unclassified | place: USA: California...
ACTCTTTACGTGCCTCTTCTTTTCTGGTTTTGCCGCAACCCCGGACTTGCTCTTCCTTTGATTGCTCTTCAATACCACGAGGTTAAGATCAACATTGACTTCCGTCCTATTGGTGAGTGCTTGTGGGCTGTTAAGTCCATGACTGAGACCACTGGTTCCCAAAGCGTTGCTATGGCTTACCAACAATCCCTTGTTGCTGCTTCTCTTTACGTCGACTATATCTTCCTTGATACCGACGAGAGACGCAAGATGGCCCAAAACCCTCACGAGTACTTGATTGAGCAACTTCAATTCACTGGTGACGAGTCTGTTGGTTCTTCCTCCAACAAGATCAAGCTCAACTTCAACCACCCTTGCAAGGAGCTTGTCTGGGTTGTCCAACCTGACGGTAATGTTGATTACTGCTCCTCTTTGGAGGGTGGTGAGCTTCTTTACAAGACTCTTGGTGCCCAACCTTTCAACTACACCGATGCCATCGACGCTCTTCCCAATGCCGTCCATGCTTTCGGTGGTACTGATTCCACAGATGGTGCTGCTAAATTCATCAATGCTGAGGGTCTTTTCGAGTCTGCCACAGCTGGTGATGCCGGTAATGCCGCTACAGCCGACGCTGCTGGTGTTGTGACTGGTTCTTCGCTCTCTGATGCCGGTACATTCGTGCTCGCTGAGTCTGCCCTTGACATGCACTGCTGGGGTGAGAACCCCGTTGTTACCGCTAAGCTCCAACTTAACGGCCAAGATCGCTTCTCTGAGCGTGAGGGTTCTTACTTCGATGTTGTCCAACCTTTCCAACATCACACACGTGCCCCCGATTGCGGTGTCAATGTGTACTCCTTTGCCCTTCGCCCCGAGGAGCACCAACCTTCTGGCAGCTGCAACTTCTCCAGAATTGACAATGCCGTCCTTCAACTCGTGCTTTCCTCCAACACTGTGTCTGGTGTGAACACTGCTAAGGTCCGTGTCTATGCCGTGAACTACAACGTTCTCCGTGTCATGTCGGGCATGGCGGGCGTGGCTTACAGCAATTAAGCACTGCATTATGCAGTAAATATTATTTAAACGGGTTTTTCTCATAAAATCAAATAAAAATTATAAAAAAGGGTTCGCCCACAAAACCAAATAAAAATTATAAAAAAGGGTTCGCCCACAAAACCAAATAAAAATTATGTAATTTTAGAATTACATAATTGCAATAATCAATAAAATAGTTCAACGGTTTCTATCGTTTTATCAGGAATATTACTTATCCAATATTCCACCTGTTGAAATAATGCATTTATTCTATCTTCCCATTCTTCTTTTTTTTCATTAGCTATTTGTAACACTCCATATCCATTCAAATTCCAACACGACGTTATTTTATGACCGTCATTGTTAGTATATGCATCAGGATTAAACCGAATGAATATCACCGGTCTATGACATAAATCCTGTGATATTTCCATCACTCTTTTATTATGACAAGAACAATCATATGAATTATGTTTGTTCTCGTCAACTTCAACAATGATTACATGAGTTCCTAATTCCAACAACATATCTGGGCGACGTTGTGAACAGCCATCTTGAATTTTTTTATCAGTAATCCATCCAAAATCTGGAAATTTGTCCATAATTCGTTCAACAACATCATTTTCTTTCGTCTTGAAATTTCGGGATACCTGAATATCGGGACATTGATGAATGCAACATGGTAAACAATATCCATCGTATTTCTTAATTCCTCGCGTTTCGCACATAGGTGATTTACATAGTTCGGCTCCGTCACAGAGTTTACACCTAGACTTTTTTTTATTGTGTTCACATACTCCATTCCCACTGCATTGAATGCAGTTCTGTCGGTTCTTATTATGCTCGCAGATCGCTGCCCCGCCACATAGAATACATCGTCTTTTGCGTTTACCATGTTCACAAATTGAAGAACCTTTACACGGTACACAATTCGCCAACTCACATCCATGTTCACATATATCTTTCCCGCCACATTCTTTACACCGATATTTTCTTTTGTTATGTTTGCATATACCGCCGCCGCAACAGTCTACACAATAATATTTTCGTCTATAATGAATGCACATCGGTGGAGGTCCTCCCATTCTATATACTAACTAAACATTTTATATTTAAGTAATTATACGCATTTGTGTATTATTCCTAAATATTCTCAGTAGTTTCATTCTTATTCTTTCGTTTTTGATATGCTCGTTTGTTATACTCGGCTCGTTGTTCTGGTGTAACAACGGACGAAGCGTACTTTTTCTGTTTGATATCTTCTTTATTATTTTCATAATATTTTTTATTTCTCGTAGGATTTGTATATTTTTTGAGATGTTCTTTGGTAGATTGAAGTTCTTGTTTTGTAGATAGTAATTCAGCTTCTAATGCCTTAATTTTCTCTTCATAATCCATTGCGATACTATATATAACCGTATGTTTTTATTATGATTTCAAAAAACATTCTCAGTTCTCATACTATGTTCTAACGGCAATGTGAATTTAGTATCTTCCAAATAGAACAAAATATATGCAGCTAATGATAATGATATATTCTTAAAACTTATTATATACGTCTTTACCATATTATAATATAGAATAGAAAAAAATTATATACAAAGATATCTAAATACTATATTACATTGTAATGACAGATTTGATTCAAACACTTCATTATATAACTGTAGCAACGAAACCGCATCCCGTATTAGAAGATATAAAATTACATGTAAATAAAAATAAAGAACAACTAACAATATTGGGTTTACATGAGAACCGAAATATAGGTTGGGAAGGAAATGCAAATTTTGGTATAAAGTTGAGAGAAGTACAGAATTATTTAAACGATAAAAGAATTAGACCACAGGATATAATTCTTTTGACTGATGCATATGATATAATATATTGTGGTTCATTAAAGGAAATAATGAAACGTTACCTAGATATGGATAAACCAATAATTTTTGGTTGTGAAACCAAATGTCATCCAGATAAAGACAAATCATCATTATATTCAAAATTAGATGTAGAATTTCCATATTTAAATAGTGGCATGTATATAGGACAGGCATGGGCATTACGTTATTGTTTATCTGATTATAAATATAATGATGCAGATGATGATCAACGATTTTGGACTCATAAATTTTTAAATTATCCATCATTAATAGGATTGGATTATGAGAACACATTATTTTTGAACACAGAGGGTGTAAATTTGGAAGAGATTATATTAAAAAATGATGTAGCTAGTTATAAAAATAGTAACCCTCAATTTATACATATAAATGGACCAGATAAAACAAAAATTAATAATTTCAGGAATAGGTAATAATTTTATGTAGGTTTCGATGTACTAAGTAAAATGATATAAATATTTTGGCATGTTATAACGTATTAGAATGGATGATAATTATTTAACAAATATAGATAAACAAAGTAATTCTCGATATTATCACGGAGATTGTAAATGTGAAAAAGTAGAATCAATAACACGTATACGTATACAATGTGAAAAATGTATAAATAAAATAAAAAATACAGAATGTAAGTGTTGTGAATATTCAAGAAAATATACATATTGTGTAGTATGTGCGAAATATAGAGATGAAATAGATTTATTATATGAAGAGTTGGATACAACCATGATGTATATGAAACAGGATATTAAATCATTTGTAGATTGCGAAGAATATCTCAAAGAAGTTGAGTTAATTTCGCGTAAATTGCGAATTCTTAACTCAAAATTATTAGAAAATATGTAAATATATAAAAGTATGAAAGTAGATAAACATAAACTCATTAACTAGTATATAAAGACAATTATCTCTTATAATGTTTACAGAAAATTCACATAAAACTCATGAGACCACAGAAGTAATACCAGAACCAGATGTTATAAAAGAAATGAATGAGAATAATATAGATGATATGTTAGAGCGAGAAAGGCAATTTAATAAGCGAGATACATGGGTTAAGTTAGGTAAACCTGCAAAAATACAACGATTACATGCATATGCTGAAACATATGGTAAAGAGCACGCGCTACCAACGAAAGACATTAAACAATTGAAACTTTTTTTTATATCATGTCTTGATAAAAATAAGTTAGATAAGACAAAAGATGTAGTATATAATAAAGATGAAATGAAGATTATTTCAATTCCTGCGTTACACTATAATAAAACTACACATAATTATACATTAAAAATATTAGACAATAAACGTGTATCTACATTAAAATCATTAACGCCAAAGCGAACAAAAGTAACGTCTGATCTAAAAAGTGATAATGTCTAAAAAGGACAATACAAGTTTTTTAATGATATAGATATAATTGATGTTATATCTATAGATATATAATAGAAAGAGTATGGATAAATCAAATAATATATTAGATACAGACTCAGTTATTACTGATTCTACATATTATTCTAGTTATTCTTCAAGTAATTCTTCAACAGATTTATCTACTATATCTATCATAGAAAGTACAGATGATACTTATGATAGTGATAGTGATAGTGATAGTGATAGTGATAATGATTCATGTGATAGTGTAGAAGAATATATAGAAATAACAGAAGACGAATTATTTGAAATTACACAAACTATATATCAATTAATGGAAGAATATATTACTGTAAATATATTATCTTTATCATCTGGAAAATTCTATCAAAATATGATAAAATATGTAGTAGAATTAATATTTACTGATATATGCGAAATGTGTATGATAAAACACGATGATTATGATAATGATTTGTTTGAAGAACTAACCGAATTTGTAGAACAAGTTGCTGAAAATTTTTTAGATATATACTACTATCAGCATAATATACCACGAAGATCTTTATTACAAAACAATAATGCTATAGTTAAATACACACGTGTGCAGATTAATCAATTACATGATAAAATTAAATTATTACAAAATATAAACCTACCAGAACAACGTACAAAAGAATGGTATGAATTTAGATATCAACTAATAACTGCTAGTAATTTGTGGAAAGTATTTGGCACAGAATCACAGGTAAATAGTTTAATTTATGAAAAATGTAAACCATTAATACTAGAAAATACTAACCATGGAAATATATCAACAGATAGCCCTTTACATTGGGGTATAAAGTATGAACCAGTTACAATAATGTTATACGAACATAAATTTAATACAACTGTTGGAGAATTCGGCTGTATACCTCATCCAAAATATTCTTTTATTGGTGCATCGCCAGATGGTATTAACATTGATATTGATAGTAGTAGATATGGACGTATGGTGGAAATTAAAAATATAGTAAATCGTGAAATTACCGGTATACCCAAAGATGAATATTGGATACAAACACAAATACAAATGGAAACATGTGATTTAAATGAATGTGATTTTGTTGAAACTCGATTTAAAGAATATGATAATGCTAGTAAATTCTATCAGGATAATGATCATGAACATAAAGGAGTTATATTACATTTTATTGAACGACCACAAAATATAGAAATATCTTGTAAACCGCATTATATTTATATGCCAATTAATACTGATGTAAATGAAGTTGATCAATGGGTAAAGGAGCAACGAGATATTATGAATAATTCTAATTATGTATTATTTACCACGATTTATTGGTACTTAGATGAAATTTCATGTGTATTAATACAACGTAATAGAGATTGGTTTTCATCCGCTGTTCCATTAATTAAAAATACATGGGATATTATAGTAAAAGAACGCGAAGAAGGGTATGAACACCGTGCAAGTAAGAAAAAACAGAGAGAACGGGCATTGTCTCTATTGAGTGATGATGGCATTCAAACGAATGTATCGTTTAAAATAGATAACCCTATATGTTTAATTAAATTAGATGAAAACGGAAATGTTTTGTAAAATCTAATCTAACAACAAAATAAAAACAATATAGATATAAATATCTAATTTATATTATATAGGATTATGAGTGATATATCAACAGATGAAGAAATGTATGTAATTAAACGCAACGGCACACCCGAAATAGTTTCTTTTGATAAAATATTAACACGAATTAAAAAAATTGGACTAGAAGCTAATATTAAAATAAATTATACTACTCTAGGTATGAAGGTTATTGATCAATTATATTCTGGTATTTCTACTACCAAAATCGATGAATTGTCCGCTGAACAATGTGCATCCATGTCTAGTATTCATCCCGATTATAATACACTTGCTGGCCGGATTACGGTTTCTAATCATCATAAAAATACTAATGAATCTTTTTCCGTAGTAATGAATCAATTATATAATTATCGTGATAAACACGACAAACATAGCCCGTTACTGACCGGCGATTTTATTAATATTGTCAATAAAAATTCAACAGTATTAGATAATTTGTGTGACTATACTCGTGATTATTTAATCGAATATTTTGGATTTAAAACATTAGAACGAGCGTATTTGATGCAAGTTAATAAAGTTATTGTTGAACGTCCTCAACATATGTGGCTAAGAGTTGCTATTGGGATTCATGGGAATGATATCACACGCGTTCGCAAAACTTACGATTTAATGTCCAATAAATATTTTACACATGCTACCCCTACATTATTCAATGCAGGTACACCTCATCCACAATTATCCTCGTGTTATTTAATCGCCATGGAAAAAGATAGCATTGATGGCATTTATAATACACTTTACGATTGTGCGAGAATTTCAAAATGGGCTGGAGGTATCGGTCTACATATACATAATATTCGTGCATCTGGCAGTCATATTCGGGGAACTAATGGGGTTTCTAATGGTATTGTACCCATGTTAAAGGTCTTTAATAACACTGCTAAATATGTTGATCAAGGTGGAGGTAAACGCAATGGAAGCTTTGCCATCTATTTAGAACCATGGCATGCCGACATTGAACATTTTTTACAAATGCGGAAAAATCATGGCGATGAAGAAATGAAGGCGCGGGATCTTTTTTATGCATTATGGATGCCCGATTTATTCATGCAACGTATCAAAAGTGATGGAAACTGGACACTCATGTGTCCCGATGAATGTCCCGGATTGGCTGATGTACATAACGACGAATTTGTAACATTATATGAATCCTATGAAGCCTCTGGACGTGGACGAAAAACTATGAAAGCTAGAGATCTTTGGTTTCAAATAATGGATGCTCAAATGGAAACTGGTACACCATACCTTTGTTATAAAGATGCTGCTAATCGCAAATCAAATCAACAAAATCTAGGAACTATTAAATCGTCAAATCTATGTGTTGCTCCCGAAACATTAATACTTACAGATAAAGGCACTATACCTATTCACGAGTTAAAAGATAAAAAAGTTAATGTATGGAATGGGGAAGAATTCAGTGAAGTTACTGTACACCAAACTGGTGTTGATCAACCAGTAATTACCGTGGTTACTGACGATGGTGGAACATTACGATGTACTCCATATCATCGATTTTTTGTACACAGTGAGATTGGCAATTTTATTGATATGCGTGAAGCTAAAGATCTTAAAGCGGGAGATCAATTAATGACATGTAACTTTCCCATAATAAAGGATTGTCTTAATTCTTTTTCTACATTTTATAATTCTAAGGATATTAATAAAACAATTATTGAAGGGGATGTACATATATATGGACAGAATGCCGATGAAATGTATAAATATAAATGTATATTGCAAGGCTGTGGAATTAACCCTTGTCTAAAACGAAACCAGAGGAATAAAAGATCATACCTCTATATTTCACGTGAAAATATGCATATTCTTATAAAGTATGGGTTTTCACCCATTGAAATGGTTACTGATCCATCCATTTTTGGTGATGTACCTGATACTGTCAATGAAAAAATTGTACGAATATCTGCGATTGCTGACTTTGAACGGAGTGATGATACATACTGTTTTAATGAACCTCTTCGCAGTGCCGGGGTTTTTAACGGAATATTGACATCACAATGTAGTGAAATTATTGAATATTCTAATGAAGAGGAAACTGCTGTTTGTAATTTGGCTAGCATTGCATTACCGGCATACCTTAAAACAACCATTAATGAAGAAGATAATAAAGAAACTATATCATTTGATTATGATAAATTACACGAGGTAACCAAGGTTGTTACCTATAATTTGAACCGAATTATTGATGTTAATTTTTATCCTACTGAAAAAACTAAACGAAGCAATGTGAGACATCGGCCCATTGGAATCGGCGTACAAGGATTGGCTGATGTTTTTATGCGAATGGACCTACCATTTTCCTCTGATGAATCGAAACAAATTAACCGGAATATTTTTGAAACTATTTATCACGCTGCTCTAGAACAAAGTTGTGAAATAGCAGAAGAAAGATATGAATTATTGCAAAAATTAGCTGACTCCGATAACTTCAGTGAATCAATAACTATTGATGAAGATTTCGAGTTGAGGAGACATATGAATAAGGACGAAGAACCATTACTTCATACAAAATATCGTGGTGCATATTCTAGTTTTGCTGGGTCTCCTGCTTCGCGTGGAGAATTACAATTTGATTTATGGGGCGTTGAACCTAGTGACCGATATGATTGGACCTCTTTGAAATCCAGAATTCGCGCTCATGGTATACGCAATTCGTTGTTATTGGCACCCATGCCCACTGCATCTACGTCACAGATATTGGGATTTAATGAATGTATTGAGCCAATTACTAGTAATATTTATAATCGTCGCACTATTGCCGGAGAGTTCATTTTAGCCAATAAATATTTGATGTATGATTTGTTGAAATTGGATTTATGGAATGAGAAAATGAAGAACAATATCATTGCAAATAATGGTTCTATTCAACATTTAGAACAAATTCCTGTTGAAATTCGTGAAAAATACCGAACGGTCTGGGAAATACCTATGCGCCAATTGATTGATATGGCTGCTGATAGAGGGGCGTTTGTGTGCCAAAGCCAGAGTTTGAATTTGTGGTTGGAAGACCCCAATTATTCTAATTTAACGTCTATGCATTTTTATTCTTGGTCTAAAGGATTGAAAACGGGGATTTATTATTTAAGAAGAAGAGCAAGACATCAAGCTCAACAATTTACTATTGAACCTGAGAAAAAAGATTTAGGGGGAAAAATGGAGGTAGGAGTGGAAGATGAAATCTGTGAAATGTGTTCAGCTTAATTTCTTACTATATTATATAAATTATGAGTGATAACGATATGAGTGATAACGAAGATTTTGATGGTCCACCAATGTCGCCATTGTCGCAATCGCAACAAGAAGACAATGACAGTGACTTTGAAATTGCAGATCCAAATGAAGAGCCCGTCGCTCCAAGTACTGTCACTCGGGCGGATCTTCATAAAGTAAAAAAAGCAGAAGCACACACCAAGAATAGCAAGGAAAAAAGAGAAGGGGAAATTGCTCGTAGACGTGGTTTAGCAGATGGTGATGATGAAAATGATGCCGCTAGTAGCGTGAGCGGTGCTAGTACAGCTACTAATTTGTCTATTGATAGCGATGCTAGTAATTTGTCTCGTGACTCACAGACCAGTATAGCATCTATAGCTAGTTCTGTAGATGAGCTACCGCTACCAGATGCGGAACATATGTTAATTGAATTTGTTGACGGTGTTCGTACATTGCTTCCAGCCGGCATGGCTTATTTCAATCGGGTCGCGGAAAATGCTGGTGGATACGGACCTATCGCATCTATTGCGTTTATTTCATTATTATCAGCTAACTCTTATTTGTTGCCTACTATGGATTTAACTCATATAGCTTCACAAATTGGTTTAACTGCTCAAGCTGCTGAAGCAGCTGTTGCTGCTGCTGCTCCTGCTGCTCCTGCTACTCCTGGTATTTTTAGTAGTATTACTGGTGCTGCCACTAGTGCTGCTGCTTCGATAGGTCATGGCATTACGGCTGGTGTCACAGCGATTGCTGTAGCGATAGGGACAAATGAAATTATTGATAACCCACTTACAATAGATCATATAGCAAGTATGATTGAATCTGCCGGACGTAAAGCAATAGGAGCTGCCATAACAGTTGCACAATTTCAAAACAGAATCTCAACCAGTTTTAAAAAACTTAAAGCAAATTGGACTGTTCAAAATCTTAGTGTGGAAGGAATATCTATTAGGCAAGATGAAAATATCCGGGCGTTGGTAGAAAGAGCGGTTGAAGCACATGGTCAGGTTCTTGCTCCAGATAATGATGTGCCACGTCTGAATGTAACTGAACTGAGAACTATGTATACCGGTATAGTAAACGAAATAAATAATGTTGCTCCCACTGAACCTGCTAATCAATTAAATCCTGCTGATCAATTAATAGTAAATGCTGTAGAAAATGGTGCTGCTGCTGCTCCTGCTCCTCCTGCTGCTGGTGCCGATCGTAATACCGGTGGTGGAAAGAAAAATAGAAAATCCCAGAAAAAGCCCCGAAAAAAGGTAACCAGGTCTAAACGTGGAAAGAAAGCTGCACGAAAGACGAAAAAACAGTCTCGCAGAAAGTCTCGCGGAAAAAAACACGGAAAAAAACATTAAGACAATATATAACATAATTTTTATCATTTTTCATTGATATAAGCAATTCAAATGCTTTTATCAATCTTTTTTTACTATAATCAAAGCGTTGTCGTCATATCCATGACGCATTTTTAAATAGCAGCGTAAACAGGTAAGTACATCGATCATGGAGTTATGTAGACCATCAACTGTCGCTCCGTCAAACAATTTTCCATATAATTCGCAGAGTTTTGGCCATTTCTTAGACGGAGGTCGTCCAGGCATTTTGGATTCTACCAAAATATTACATAAATCTGTACCTTTCTTCATGGTACAATAGCGATCGATACCATGTACTTGCTCGTACATAGGATTAAATGTCATGAAGCAATAGGGTGCCTTTTCCATAATAGCTGGACGATTACGCTCCATTTCAACCATAATCATTTTTTCGTCATAATCCATGTTATGAGCAACAATACCTTCACAAAACATATAAGCCTCGTAAAACTGCTCTAATACTTCGACGATGGGTCTACCTTTGGTTTTGCATAATTCTTTTGTTGCACCGGTAAGTCCAGTAATAAATTCGGTAATCTCTACTTCGTCAGGTACATCGATATAGGAATCGTACTGACGAATGATTTTTTTTTGTGACAAATCATATATTGCGAAACTAAGTTGCAGAATATAAGGATATTCCGTAATAGGAGCAGCATTGGTAGTATTGCGACGTGTTTTCGGTAGAAGACCAGTAGCTTCTACATCGAATACCAGGTATCGCCTACGATAGGTAGGCGCTGGTACAGAGTATGAAAGATCAGTATTTCTTTGCATGATTTCTTGTGTTAAAATACGTAAATTCGTATAGAAAATATCAATTTTTTACATTATTCTAGTTTATTATCATATATGCTATCACATACTAAACGCACCTTATTATATAAGTCAGTAATTCTTTTAATGTGTGTTTGGTCAACATAATCTATTATTTTATAATTATCCCGGAATTCAAGTTGTAATATTGCATCTAATTTGAATCCAACTATTGTACGCAAATAGGTATCGTGTAAAAAAATATCTATATTTTGATATAAATATTCATTCCAATTCAATACATAATCTAACCAATCATTGTCACCGAGTGGTGGTGGGCTAGTCATATTCGCATATTTTTGTTGAGATGACTGGATTATACCAGTTACTGAATCTGTATTGTTATCTACACGATAATTATACATTTCCTCATGTATTCCTATATATACCCATTTTGATGATTTTCGTCTTAAATATTCAGCAAATAGTACGTCACAACATCGATCATTTACTACTTCTGGTATTAATTTTATTGAATCCATAAATTCTTTTAATAGTTGGATTTGCACACAATAACACCAATATTCATGTCGTTGAACATTATGTGGTTTTTTTGATACATTCTCATAAATTCCTGCTAAATTAGATTTTATTGGTTCAACTTTGTTGACTATATCTTCCATTGCATTTATAGTATTTATTATTGTTTCCACACGGTTTATGTTATATTTATCGTCATCATCACAAAACATTATCCATTTATGTTTTAACTCTAATTCTGGTAATAACAATAGATAATGTCGCATTTGCGGGGTTATTTCTTTTTGTACTTTAATATTTAGCATATTATTATTCATTTCTATCTCTTTATTCGTTTTTATCATACGTAAGCATTCTGTACTTATTGCATCATTATCAAATGATATTGATAAATATATAGGGATTTTTATACTTTGATTTACTAATGATGTTAATGTTTCTAATAAAAATGAAACGCGAGATATTTCTCTAATATGAGAAGCTATTGCAATACAAAATTGGGATGATGGAACTGCTATTGACATACTTCTCCTTTATTATACATATAGATTGTACTTATGTGAAATATACGAAATATACATACGTAGAAGTTGTGAATAGAAATGTATACATAATATATATTATACATAATCTATGTCAAATCCTGAAGAAAAACCAATATTGACGTCTCGGTCTGCACCTACATTATCTAGTTCTATAGATTCGAAAGGTGGTCCACCTTATGTTAATCATATAGTTGCCGTATCACTGCATATAATCCAGTAGATGATATAAGTGATATTGTAGAAAAAACCAATAAAGAAGAAGAAAAAGCATTGGAAGAGAGTAGGAAAATGGAAGCTGCTGCTGCTGAGAAGGCTGCTCATCATGCAGAGTTGAGAAGAAAAATCAAGACTTCTGATGGTATAAGAAGAGATAATCTGAATAAGAATAATAAGGATACTGCTATTGAGTATGCTAAGAAAATTGCTGATGCTAAGAAGGCTGATGCTAAGAAGGATGCTGCTGAAAAGGCAGAGATATTTGCTGCTGCTGACAATAAAGCTAAAAAGCTGGCTGCTAATGAAAAACTAAACCAAACGTTAGCTAAAAAGAAGGCTGACGCGAAAATGAAACAGAAGGTTGAGGCTGAAGAGCTAGCTATAAAGCAAGCAGAGGCTGAAGAGACAGCTAGAAAGCAGGCTGATGCTGAAGAGCTAGCTATATTGAATGCTCGGGCTAAAGAGATTCAGGATCAGAAAAAAATAATAGCTAGAAGGGAGGCTGAGGCTAAAGAGGAAGCTGATCGTATTGCTGCTTTGGAGCAACAAGTCAAAAATGAGAACGCAATTGAGGAATTAAACGAGGAGGTTGCAAAATTCACGGATAGTGTCGTGCCTCTTCCAGCACCAGCACCAGCACCAGCACCAGCACCAGCACCAGCACCAGCACCAGTAGAACCACTTCTTCCACCAACACCACCAGTTACTAATAAAAAATTAGATAATATAACTGCTGCAGTAATTAAAACTATATCTAACAATCATAAAAAGGAAGAGGAAGAGCGAGTAACTGCTGAGAAGGCAGAGGCAGAGCGAGTTGCTGATGAGAAGGCAGAGGCAAAGCGAGTTGCTGCTGAGGAGGCAAAGCGAGTTACTGCTGATGTTGTAGCTAAGGCTACTACAGATGCTTTTAACGAAATTCAGGATATAAATCAGCGTAAGATTAACGACAGTATATCTACAGTAGTTGCTGCTATTGCCAAAGAACAACAGGAGGAGGCTAAGCATTTGGCCGAGGAAGAGCAAGTTGCTAAAGAAGCAGAGAAGGCAAAAGCAGCAGAGCAAGTTACCAAAGATGTAACAGCCGCAGCTGTTGCAGCTATTGCCAAAAAACAACAGGAGGATGCTGATCGTGTGGCCTATGAAGAACGATTTACCAAAGCAGAAGCAGATGAGATGGCAAAGAAAGAGCAATTGGTTAGAGACGCAGCAGCTATTGCCAAAAAAAAACAGGAGGAGGCTGATCGTGCTGCTGCTGAGGAGGCTGCTGCCACTGAGGATACTAGCAAACGAGTAATTTCTGCTATTGCCAGCCAACCGAATACGGATGATGATGGCGATGATGGCGATGATGGCGATGATGATGATGGTGGTGATGATGGTGGTGATGATGATGATGATGGTGGTGGTGATGATGATGATGATGATGATGATGGTGGTGATGATGATGATGATGATGATGATGGTGGTGGTGATGATGATGATGATGATGATGATGATGATGATGATGATAATGATGATGATGATGATGATGATAACAGTGGTGCTAATAATGAGGATGATGTAATTACTCAAATAATAAAAACTATAGTTGATGATAAGGATAAAAGTGAGGAAAAAAGTGGTACAGAAAGTGATGAAGAAGATGATGCGGAAAGTGATGCAAATATTGATGCAGAAAGTGAGAAAGGAAGTGAGAAACAAGGTGATGTAGGAAGTAAGAAAATATTAACTAGACAAACTACGAAAGCAAATAAAAATAATTCAAAAACGTCTAGACAAACTACGAAAGCAAATAAAAATAATTCAAAAACGTCTAGAAAATCAACTGGACAACCAACTGGACAACCAACTGGACAACCATCTAGTGATAGTGATAATGATAGTGACAGTGATAGTGGCAAAAATATAATAGGAATATCCACACAAACTAGTGGCAATAAAAAAATACAAACCATCTATTATTTTACTGATCAGGGAGAAATAGTAAGTGAAGAAAAACCACTACAATAATACGATATTGATAATGGGAAATCGATAATAATACTATAATATGTATTATTATAATCAAAATACAAAATATTTAGTAAAATAATAAGTTCTATGCATATAATATATTATTATGGCTGAACAACTTTTAAAGAATACATGTTTTCACGAAATAAATGTTGCCGGTATTCCTGATAATACTAATATAACCAGAATTGTAAGTGTAAATGGCAACGAAGCTACAATGCATACTAGACTAGCCAATGCCGATGCCGATGCTTTTGAGCCCAAAATAATAAATGGAGCACGTTTGTTTTTAATAACATCTTACAGTGAAGATAAGGCAGTTATTGATGCTGCTACTGATATTAAGGCTAAGACAGATGAGCGTCAGGATATTAAGTTAGAGCAGACTAGTGCTGCTGGTGGTTATGATATTAAGGCTTCTAGGGATGCTGCTCAGGATGCGTATGTGGCTAAGAAACAACAAGTGGATGAAGCAGCACGTGCAGTTGGCATGACTGAGGTAGACTTAGATGAAGCAAACAAATTTTTAGGTACCGATGAATTATTGAAACTTTTAACAGTGGATAACAAAACTAATGAAGAAATAAAAGAGTTAGTTGCTGCTGAGAAGGCTGCTGCTGAAGCTTCTGGTATGGCTGGTGGTAAACGAACAAGACGTAGAAAAAACCATGGTTCAAAAGAAGG
>Ga0222719_10002934_pt1 | contig 15307 bp, 13 predicted proteins | sample C33_34DmetaG_FD_165039 | JGI IMG/M metagenome (GOLD analysis project Ga0222719, IMG submission 165039) | Estuarine water microbial communities from San Francisco Bay, California, United States - C33_34D | ecosystem: Environmental > Aquatic > Marine > Unclassified | place: USA: California...
AGTAAACAAATGTGGAAAATAGTTGTTACTATCATTTTGACGAGTATATTCTTCGTTTTGTTTTTTGAACCGTATTTAAAATTCAATATTGACTTCAATTCAAAAAACAAAGTGAGTACAGCAAAGGGTTTTATTGAGGATACTAGGGATGCGTTCATAATGCCGAGATATCCCACTCAGGTCATGGATCGTGATATAACAGGTGAATTACAACCCGTCTATGGTGATATTGGGTCATTTGAACCATACTCAAGTGTTTCTGATGACCAGTGGTTATACGGATTCCCTCATGAGAGCGGTAAAATAGAAGTTCCAGATGAAACGAGAGAACAAAAATTACAGAGACGTTTAAACGAAATTAAGCGTACTTAAGAATAACAGGTTGCATGGTTTTCCCCATGAAAAAGCCCAATAAGAACACGGCAAAGGCTATGATCCAGGTAGACTTGTCAACGTTGGATAAAAAATCGTTTTTCTCCGGTTGTTGTGGGTGATACATCATTTCCGAAGGATGAACATAGTATGATTGGTCATGGACCATTGTATCATTTATAGGTGTACTATCTTCATGTTTCTCTTCATTCTTATTGAGAGGATCCATAGTTGGATCGTAATCAATTGGATTTCCTATATCAGTCTCCATTTTTTATATAGACATTGTTTTTTTTAAGTGTCTTCTTCCTCGCTTTCCTCATCGTCATCTACGATGAAATCCTTGAGACTTCCATCGTCTTCATCGTCCTCACTGTCATCATCGGAATACAGTTCATCTTCTGTATCAAGGTCGGATCCAAAATCGGAATCATGCTCTTCTAATGTATAGTCATCTTCCAAAACAGTCTCTTCTGGAGTGTAAAGCTCAGGCTTCTTTATGTTTCTACCGGTGCGAGTACGCGTCTGTACCATTATATACATAAAGACTCTTGTTTTTTAAGTATCTTTTGATGAAACTTAATATTTGTATCTAGGGTGTCGGTTTGAGTCCCTGTTTGACACTACCACTCAACTCATAGGTTCTTGCTGTACTCTTTTTACAAACCGGACATTTTTGTGTTATCTTGGTTCCTTTTATGACATATGACATCGTGCACCCCTCATGCTCACCTTTAATAGTTTCACAATACGTAGCAGTCGTTAAAACCGACAATGTATTTTTCTGTCGCGAGATACTCACGACACGTGTGTCTTCTGGACATTTCATACATCTATGCATAAATGATTCCAACGGTTTCTTCACATCGGTTTGTTTGATTTGAGGCTTTTCTTCAAACTTTTTAATTTCGGGACACTTCTTGAGGTCCTCCTTTTTTGGGTACATTTTTTCAACTATTTTGATGGGTAGTTGATGTTTACGACCATAGAAGTCTTTACAAAAACCATCCCTCCTACCCCTAATAGTCTCACATCTACAGAAACATTTTTGAGCAATCACGGAACCACTGATATGAAACCACACATGGTTTGAACTATGGGGTCTCTTTAGGTTTTCACAATATTTGGAATTGGTTGAAATGAGGTACGTCTCCTTATGTTTGAATATCTTTGTCACCACTGATATACGTTGCCCCTCCATATTCTTCTGGATGAATTCCTCTATATGACCCCGGAGTTCATCGTTTTGAACCTCATCCTTTGTCTGTGTATCTGTAAATGTACCCTCCTTGATAACTTTAGAAGGGGGTTCTACAGTTATGTGTTGAGGTTCATTTGTTCGTATAGCGGACATCTTGAGGATATCAATATTCGGTTGCTGATCAATCTTGAGAAGGGTGCTCAAAGGTCCATGTTTATACATGAAAACGGGGAGATAAGCAACCTGAACGATTTTACCCGTACGACCACACTCTTCACAACCCTGACCACCACACAGTTGATGCTTAGCCATCTTGTGGGACCACGGCATACGAAATCCACTCCCTTTAGACTTTCTCCTAATGTCACCGTACACTGCCAAATCCACAATCTCATTCCAATCCATCACACCTTTTGCCTTTGAGAGTGCCACTAATATATGTTCTCTCAACGCCAAAGCTGAACCCTGATCTACAACAAAACCTGGCCAGTTGAGATGTACACCCGTTTTTACGAGGGTACCCGCTTTTTTAGGAGGTGAAATAGAGATGAGACACTCTTTACCACCGTGGCGTTTCACTTTGTCACAGATGACTTTACAGATGTCTTGAATCTCCTCTAGGGTTAAGGCTCTCTCGTCCTTATAGTCAATATCAACGAAGAAATTGTACGTCTCCGTCTTCTGTTCAACCACGTAGAGTTTCTCACCCTTCTTGACAGCTTCTATGTACTTTTCATAGAAGTCATTCAATTTATCGAATGGCACAGAAAGGACACCGCCGTCCATGAGCACATGCGATAGATTGGTTGCATTGTTAAAATTATTTTGACTGCACCACTTTTTAAACATACCTTATTATTGCGTCTCTTCTCTAAACCATCTCACACAAGATACATCTTGGTACTCCCGGCTTTGAGAGAGTTCTTTTTTTAGTGTTAAAAGTTCATATACGGTTTTACCTTCATTTTCCCTGATCCACTCTTCCACCTCTTCATCACAGAGACCTCTATTCTTCACGAGGAGATCTCCAATCTGCATTAAAATGTAAGCCTTGGACTTCATTCTACTTAATAGAAAAGGTTTTTCTATTGAGGGAACTTACACACGAATAAAACTTTGGATTCCTCACAACATTTTCAATTATGAGATTCCACTGTTTACGTGTGTTAAACTCTTCTAGAGTGTCAAAACTCATGTAATCATTTTCATCGTACGTCTTCTTTATGGGTAACTTCTGAATCTTTCTCAGATTCATCTTCTGCTTCTCATCATAAAACTTCTTAACTAAAGAGTTTTGTTGACTTCTACTGTAGTCAACGAAGAATACAAATACGTTGTATTCCAAATCCACCGTAGGACTCTCCTTCACTGTAAACTTAAACTCTGTGTATTCCCCACTTTTCAATGAGACTACACCACGGGTTTCCTCCTCTAATTCCCTAAGGGCACATCTAATGGGATTGAATATCTCCCTCCTTCTGCACCCGCCTGTGACAAAAATCCAATCCTTAAATCTCCGATCCCTAACTGTGAGGAACCGGGGTTTTTCGTCAGTAAAACTGACCGGTATCGCTATAGCTTTGTATTTTTTCATTGCGCATTCGCAAGTTATAATATCCGGATATGTTTATTCCTCCTTCTTTTCTTCAGTAACCTCCTCTTCATCCGTGGGTTCAACTTGAGGTGCGGGACTGGGCATGGGCATTGGGGTGCTCAACTTTTGGATGAGTTGGGCCGAGAAGTTCTTGAGGTTATCAACATCTTGCTTCTGTTTGTTCATCTCCCTAAAGAGGAAGATAACACCAGCGATAGCTACAATAGTAGCCACCATCATAAGGGTTTCACGGTCCATTGGAATCATTATACAGTAAATAGAGGTCTTCTTTTTAAGTAATTACACCCATTTGAGTCCTTCCTGGAGTTGGACATTCATAGGGGCTCTGGGCAAACTGGACGGATTGGTAATGCGCATCTTCACAAGACTTCTGGATCGGCGCTGTAGGCTGACCAACAAACTTCTCGAGTGTCCTGGATTTAGGATCATACGTCAATACAAATACGATGGCGATGAGGAAAATAAGTTTCCACATGTGTGTGTTATTATTTAGTTAGAATATAAAAGTCCACCCATACCATTCTCAATACGGAGAACGTTATAGTTGACCGCGTAGATGTCATCATTGGAATCCTGGCGATCGTTCACGATACGAGCGGTGTCGAGGCGGGAAAAGTTGAGGGTACCTGTGGGCTGAATCTTACCAGTCTCAAGGCAAAATGGGTACACGAAGAGTTTCTCAACAGTGGGAGAAGCGACCGCGGAACCCGAGTTCGTGGTGTGGTAGTAGAGAGGCACGGTGTTGAAGTTGGGGTTGGCAAACTTGTAGTCAGCAACGTCGGTACCGTTGATCTGAAGCTTAACCTTGTTATCGTAGGTACCGTCATCAGCCAGGATGTTCACACCAGAGGCGTTAGCAGCCGCGAGGTACTTGATGGGATGGTTGAAGTTGAGCTCCTGGATCTTGGCACGAGAGGCAGTGGCCTTCTGCACCTGGGTGATGATCATATTCTGGGGGGTAGAGGCGAAGTAATCACGCTCGTTGGTGTCAAGAAACGCGTAGTTCGCGTAGATGTCCCACTTGAAGCTGTTATCAGCCGCCGCAGAACCCCAAGTGATGCGAAGCTCCACATCGTGATACTGGAGGGCAATAAGTGGAAGGGCAGTCTGCCAGTTCTCACAGAAGGCGAAGCGGAGAGGGTAGAAGCTCTCGGAGGCGGCACCAGTGTAGAGACCACCCGCGACGGACTTGGAGGAAGAGGTCGCCGAAAGGGTGGGGGCGATGAGAGTAGAGTAGGTAGAGTCCTGCTCATCAATCACCTGACCACCAATTAGTAATTCGACCTTGGAAATCATCGTGGTCCAATCCGCCACGGCTTGGGTTTTGAGACCATTGTTAGGAACAAAGTAAACATAGTTGAGAAGGTCACCTTTACGCTCGAAGCGCACGGTAGACATACCGTTGTTGGAGACGTTACCCTGGATCACTTGACGTTCCACGGTTTGGGAGAAATTAGTATGACGCTTGTAGGTAGAGCGAAAAAAGCTGATTTCGGGCGAGCCGACGAGGTGGGCATCCTGAGCACCGACAGCGACGAGTTGGGCAATACCACCAGACATTTTATATTATAGTGAGAGTTTTTTTTAAGTTCACTTGTGTATAAAATTGAATGTTTTCTACGGACTCGGTGGTTCTGGGAATATTATGTCATTTGTATCTATACAACCATGTTCTGGTACATCAAATGTAAAAGTACTCATATAATTACGTAAAGTACTGCGATAAGCCACCCATTCCTGTCTCTTTTCTTCTGAAACATGAGGGAAATCTGGAAGTGCGTATCTATCAGTATCTTTTAGTTTTCTGTTTCTCAATTCTCTCACTAAATTTGTGACGTATTCATTCATCGCCGCATCCCACTCTTCACGTGTTGGGGTATTGTCAACCTCCACCCCATCTACATTCGTGAATGTTTGTATCTTATCATATACCGAGTCTGTATTTTCCATGTTTAGCGTGCTACGGGTACATTGGTGTCTTAATTTTATCATAGTGAAATGATATAACTCGTCAAAGTTACATAATCCACTTCGTCTAAACGTTGGCATATATAGTTGCTGTACAAAAAAAAATGTTATGTTGGCTGCACCAAGTAGGCATATATTTGGGTGTGATAGAAAATACCTTCTGATTCATCAGGCTCCACGTAGGTAGCTATCTTATCATCTGCTTCAAATTCACCATAAAGTGATTGGGCATGTTGTTGGTAGGTGTTTGTATTGAAATAGAAGTATCCATTCGTTGAAAATGTACCCACACTCGCCTGTGTCCATACCGATCCATTTTTATAGATATATATATCATACCCACGTGAGCTACCACCTGTATCATAAGTGGTCATAGTGTAGGTGATTTCGTATATACCTTTCACGGGGAACACGAAAGAAGTGTCATTGTCGTCAGTTGTGAAACGATTATTTACCGTAAAACCATTCCAATCATAGGGGTAGTATTCTGTGTTTGCGTTGTGACCTCGTACGGCACTAGTAACGTAATTTCCCATGGCTGGAAGATTCTGTCTTACGAGACCGTTAATGTATACGGGGTGAGAGGAATTTACAGTATTAGTATTAATTCCAATTTTTACGTCTGACGACGTTGTACCCTCGATGATATGTTTTGTAGTCCCGGCTTCTCGTATCTCCGTTCTGTTCCCGACGTTATTTATGAGGGTAGTACCACCACTGGCCTGTAGCAAAGCCCATTGGTTTGTACCTGTATTATCGATATGACCGAACGCGGCATGATCAACATCGTTATCCATATATCCAATTCTGGTACACCCGATGATGGCTGTCACATCCGTATCCGGGTGAACTTCCAATGTCCTAGATGACGCTGCTCCACCTATACCCACGCGACTATTCGTAACGTCAACTGACAGATTACTCACCGTACCAACATCAAAGTTACCGGATATGGATAATGTACCAGAAACTTCTAAATCTGAATTGGGTTGTGTACTACCGATTCCAACACGGTTACCTATGGTATCCACGTGAAGTGTGTTTGTATCAACCACGAGATTTGAAGTCACTTCAACATCCCCTGAAAACACTTGAAGCTTTGTTTGTGAATCCATTTACTATTAATATCTAACAAAATTATGTTGGACATATCATTCTTACGTACCAAAATGTATTAGGGTCGTGAATTTCAGTACTACCACCCCAATCAGACATTATAAAATGTATGGTATCACCTCCCTCGCAATCTATTAACTGATCAAGGTGATTTTGCCTGTAACTAGAACCGCTTACATTGTCTATATTATTACCGGCGTTACCAAACGTGGTCTCCGTATTACCGCGTGTTCTTACCGCGAGGGTAGCGTAACCACGACTCTCGTAACTAGTTGATGGACTGTGTGCACTCGCTAACAGAGAAACGTGATAAATACCATTGTATCCAGATGGGATGTTTATTTTGGTACCCGTACGGGACAAAATATTACTACCGAGACCATCTAGATAAATATCACCAGCGGCATCACTGAAACCAGACTTACCCCTACCCCATATATAAGGTAGCCCGTCTTGACGTATTTCACCGTTGACATCGAGTTCACAGAGTGGTGCATTCGTTCCCACACCAAATCTACCTCCTTTAAATACAGACTCCATCGAACCGGACTGATTTTGTGACCTGAGAATTACACTTCTACCTGTTGGGCAATTGAGGGATGTATGCCTACCGGCATCGTTTGCTTCTTGGAATAACCCAGTGTCTGTACTATTAGCGTAATTTTCAGCTGCCATACGAGCTATGTCATCGGTGTTAAATACAACTAGGTTACCGAATCTCGCCGATACTAAACCACTGGTCTGATTAGGTTTAACTTCCATCACTTCAGTTGGTCTAGTAGTGCCTATACCTATTCTCTGTGTCTCCGTATCTACATGAAACGCGTCTGTACCGACGTTCAAATTTGACGATATTTTTCCTGTGCCCACCACGTCTAAAGTTTTTGATGGAAGTGTGGTACCTAACCCCACACGCCCTGCTACAGAGTCTACATGAAGTGTGTTTGTATTCACGGTCAAGTTGGATGTTACGGTGACATCTCCTGGAAACGTTTGTATATTGGTTGTCGCCATGTATTATTAGTACACTATAAAATTATACTAAATAGAAACTGCGTTTATCATAAACATCGTCATAAAGGAATTTGGGTAATGAATTCCAGTAAAACCCGTTTTATCGGGCGTTATACCTGCATTAATTACATCCCCAACATCCAATTGAAAAGTACCGGTTACATACAGTCCAGTGTACGTGGTACTAAACCTCCAATTTACATTGGTTTCTATAGAAGCAATTACAGTGCTTCTATTGTAAATCGAAAACCTAACACCTCTAGATTGAGTATCCCCTGTTGCAAGGTTGCAATGTGCATGTATACGATACCACCCCTCATACCCACTTGGGATGGTGACACTTTCCGTTCCATCGCGGCTGTAAGTTAGGATATTGTTTAGACGAGCTTCGTAAAATCTAAGTTTTTGATAAGTGCCCGCCGCACCCAAAGCATGAAAGTTGTTAGCACCATAACTCGCAGAGGGGGAATGCAAGGAAATATACGGTATATTCCATTTCATAGCTTTAGAATTACCCGATGTTTGAAATTTGTGAGAGGGTTCACTGATGCTTCCTATACGAAACTTACCGTTTCTATATGTTGCCGTACCGGTATTCTTAGTTGTGAAAAATAATTGTCCATTCGTCCCACTGTTAAAATATGTATCCCCGTTGGTATTATCTTGCATGAAGGCGTAGTGATCTCCATCTGCACCCAATTGGTCTATATGTCCGAATGCGGGGTATGTAGTAGATCTACCCATTATGGCGCGTCCTATAACAGCGAATTTATTGTTTTCATTGGGAAAAGCCTCAAAATCTCTCGTGGGTTGCGTTGTCCCTATACCAACTCTCTTGTTTGTAGAATCCACATGGAAAAGGGTAGTTCCCACGGTTAGATTGGAAGTCGTGTGAACATTGCCACCCACGTCTAATGTAGTAGATGGAGATGCCTGGTTTATACCGACCCTATTAGTATCGGATGTGGTAGCCAATATTGACGTATCTACCCTAAGACCATCTGTCACCTTGACATCACCCGAAAATACTTGAATGTTAGTCAATTCACTAGACATTTATTACTGCTATTAACCTATAATTTTTTTGACTGGGTTTCACTCGAAAAAATTATGTGTATTGGAGTTTTGAAATATGTTTAATAATTGAATGTTATCACAGCACCACCAGTACCTTCTTCAATCGTTGAAACCATACCCGAACCACTCTGAGATATGTATTCTATGAAAACATTATAGTTACCAGCAGATGCCATGGTTTCTGTTGGTTTGAATGATACCGAAGTGGCTGCCGTGGTTACCGAAGAGTCCCAGGGATTTGCGGTTGAATTACCAAATACACTAACGCCACCTAAACCTATATTTTTACTGGGGGTTCCACCATTCCAATCTCCACCACTACATTCAAACGTTATGGTACTCACTTCACTAGCTGTACCTTCTACGAGATGTGCAACAATTTTTGAGTAAAATACATGGTTTGTAAAGTTAATTTTGATCGTAGCTTCCGTTGTATTTACCGTACTCAAATCACCTGAATAGGAGTATGTTTTTTTCCGCACTTGATCAGTATTGGTGATGAGACCACCTGCAATGTAAACATTTGAAGCGTGTACATTAGTTGTCACATATACATTTCCTGTTACATATAGCTTAGAATCTGGGTTTGCAGCTCCGATCCCTACGTTTCCATCTTCATAACTCAATGCGGTGGGAGACGATTCAATCTCCCATGGTGAACTAATAAATTGAAGGCCATCTTCATATAGGTCCCCACTGAAGTTAATGTCACCTACGACATCTAGGGTGAAACCTGGGTTTGTTTTTCCAATACCCACCCTATTTGACACTGAATCTACGTGCAAGGTGGTTGTATCAACATTCAAGTTTGAACCGATGTATACATCATTACCGACATGAACATTATTAGCCACACCGACACCACCCGCAACTTGTAGAGCACCGGTGGTTGTATTTTCAGATATAGTTGCATCCGTGACGTTAACACTTCCAGATGACATATCAGCCGCAAAGACAGTCTTGGCAACACCGAGGCCACCCACAACCTGTAAGGCACCTGTCGTTGTCGTGGTAGCATCCGTGTCATTTTCAATCTTGCCTGTTCCCCCGACGAATAGGTTTTCTACCACACCCACACCACCACCGACTGTAAGGGCACCAGTGGTTGTAGTTGTAGACCCAGTTGCATCCGTGACATCAACACTCCCAGATGACATATCAGCCGCGAAGATTGTTTTAGCAACCCCGAGGCCACCTACAACTTGTAAGGCTCCACTCGTTGTCGTGGTAGCATCTGTGGTATCTTCAATCTTGCCCGTTCCCCCAACGAATAGGTTCTCTACCACACCCACACCACCACCAACTGTGAGGGCACCCGTACTCGTGCTTGTAGACCCAGTCGCGTCTGTCACGTCAACACTTCCAGATGACAGGTCCGCTGCAAAGACAGTCTTAGCAACCCCGAGGCCACCCACGACCTGTAAGGCTCCACTTGTTGTCGTGGTAGCATCCGTGTCATTTTCAATCTTACCCGTTCCCCCAACGAATAGGTTCTCTACCACACCCACACCACCACCAACTGTGAGGGCACCCGTAATCGTGCTTGTAGACCCAGTCGCGTCTGTCACGTCAACACTCCCAGATGACATATCAGCCGCAAAGACAGTCTTAGCAACCCCAAGGCCACCCACAACTTGTAAGGCACCTGTAGTTGTATCAGTTGCATTTGTACCATCCCAAACCTTGGTTACTCCCCCAACATTTAGGTTCTCCTCAATACCTACACCACCGTTTTGAACGATGAGAGCACCACTGTTTTGATCTGTAGATGGTGTTGCATCTGAAATTGCCACACTCGTAGTCGTGAAAGCCCCCACATTGGCTGTACCTCTCACATCTAGAGCCTTTGTTGTAGATCCATCAGTAACACCCACCCCTATGTGAGACACTGCAAACACATTTGTAGAGTGAATGTTGGCTTCAACACCGAGACCACCTTGTGTCAATACGAGGACACCCGTGTCCTTTGAAGATGAAGGTGTCGCGTCCGTCACTGTTCCACTTGTGGTGGTTAGTGTGCCTACATTAGCTGTACCTCTCACATCCAAATTGTAACCTGGGGACTGAGTTCTAATACCAACCCTGTTTAGAGTTGTATCAACATACAAGTCTGTACCGTTCACAGCCAAATTGGAGCTCATGTAGACATTACCGCGTACATCTAAAGTAGCCACGGGTGCGTTTGTTCCCAGACCTACACTACTACGCGCAGTATCTACATACAAATCTGCATCCCCTCCAACTTGTAAGTTTGAAGTCACATAGGCGTTACCCACTACATGAAGATCTGCGAGTGGAGAATCTGTGTTCACACCTATGAGACCGTCTTTGACGTAGAGGTCATTATGTTCAATGGTGACCGTATTTTGTGTAGTGACATATCCCCAAACATTTAGAGTAAACTCGTTAGAGTAGTCACGGAGGATGTGTGTATCACTGTACCCATTTTGGGTATAACCCATGGCAAAGTAGTCCTCTGGGTGGTGAATGAGACCAATGTTGTGTCCAGGGTGTTCCATAAGGATACCAATATCCAAATCGTGATCTGGATTGTTATTGGCGATATCAATAATACGATCTTGGACAATGAGTTGTCCCGAACTCACTTCAAATGATTCACCACTGACAAGTAGACTACCCGAAATTTCAACATCATTTGAAATCACGACAGTTCCATCAGCTTCTTGTGAAATTTGAGAATCTGTCAAAATCTTACTCGCATTGGCGTATGGAATATACTTATTTGTGAGAGATCCAACACTCACATCTGTGGAGAAGTGACCATCCCTCGCATAGAGATCCTTTTGGATCCCGACACCACCAGTCACCTTAAGGGCACCAGTGGTTGTAGAAATAGACTCTGTCGCGTCCGAAATATGTGTAGATGTAGCGACAAGTGCTCCAACATTGGCTGTACCCCGAACATCAAAAGTGTTAGAAGTCGCCGAAGTACCCACAGCGATATGGGAAGCCGCAAAAACGTTTGTTGAGTGGATGTTGGCCTCAACACCTAGGCCACCTCTGGTCAATACGAGAACACCGGTATCTTTGGTGGTGGAGTGTGTAGCGTCGGTAACGGTACCACTCGTCGCGGTAAGAACACCAACATTCGCGGCACCTCTCACATCTAGAAGTTGCCCGGGTCGCACAGTTCCCAAACCAACCCTGTTGGTCTCCGCGTCCACATGAAGGGTTGTAGAATCAACGGTTACATTTCCAGCAACCACAAGGTCACCATGGAAACCATCACCGGAGGTCACACTCACACCTCGGAGGGTCACCGCATTTGCCGCGGAATTACTTGAACTACTCACAGCTGTTGTGAGTGGAATGTTCAGGTTTTCGGAAGCAATCTTCTTAAGATCATTGTTTTCGCTATTTACATAGACATATTGCATGTCATTGTAGTCTGTGATAATCCTTGCATTTGGAATATCATTCGCGCGACCAATACCTGTCACGAACACGACACCCGAACTGTTATTAACAACGACACCAATATTTTGAATGAGATCAAGATCAACGCCATAAGGTTTTACATTTGTTAAACCACCTGGAGTACCACTTGCAACATAAAGTGTGTCCCCATTTGTAAAACCAGATATTCCACTAATTCCGTTAGCTCTACCAAATGTAACAGCGGCACCCTCTCCATTAATTGGTATATCTTCATAAATAATACCGATTGCGGGCATCTTAGAGGCATCGGAAGCATCTGCCAATTCAACCTGAAACATGTTATTTCCATTAGAACCAGTAACATGAACTGCTTGACCTCTTGTCATAGGCACGCCGGAAGTATTCTTAACCAAAACGATTGTCTGATCGGGGTATGCGTTAGACCACTCACTATTGTCTTGATCATAGGTAAGTACTTGATTTATGAGTGGATTTGAGACCGTATTAGCAACATTCTCCAATTGACCCAAACGGATTTGGACGTTGGAGATTTGATCAGTCACTATGGCAGTTGTGGGGTCCAAAAAGTCCATTGTGTGGGTGATAAAGACATTGTCACCCTCAAGGTGGGTGTTGGCACTCACAATTAGGGACTCAGTCACTTCAACATTTCCAGAGACATAGGCATTGCCAGTCACCGAGAGTTGTTTTGTCACATTGACATTACCACTTACATATGCATTGCCTGTTAAGGTAAAGTCTTTGTAGGCTACGACGTTGCCATCCACGTAGGTGTTACCCATGACTTCAAGGTCTTTGTCGGCATAGACATTATTACTAATGGTCAATTCCTCTGTAATACTCACATTACCAGTGACATAGGCGTTTCCAGTTAAAGTGAAATCCTTATAGGCTACCACATTGCCATCTACGTAGACATTACCCACAACTTCAAGATCTTTATCGGCGTAGACATTATTACTAATAGTCAATTCTTCTGTGATAGTGACATTTCCAGAGACATAGGCATTGCCGGTTAAGGTAAAGTCTTTGTAGGCCACCACATTGCCATCCACGTAGACGTTGCCAACAACTTCAAGATCCTTGTCGGCGTAGACGTTGTTGCTAACAGTCAATTCCTCTGTAATATTGACATTTCCACTTACATAGGCGTTACCAGTTAAGGTAAAATCCTTGTAGGCCACAACATTTCCATCCACGTAGACGTTACCCATAACTTCAAGGTCCTTATCAGCATACACGTTGTTGCTAACAGTCAATTCCTCGGTAATAGAAACGTTCGTAGACACATATAGGTTACCAGTGACGAGAACATCTTCGTGTGCGTAAATATTGGCATCTACATGGGTTAGGCCATAGACGTGGACATTAATATCTTCGTCGGTTTTTGGTGTAAACGTTTTATCGGTTGGTTTTGCATCGGTATACGCCAAAGCAAACTCATCGGTACCTTCTCGGTACCCAATGACCACATTTGATAACGCATCAGGTCTATGCATCAAAATACCCAAATCAAGTGTTGTATCACTCACTCCATTATTTGTCCCGAGTTCAATGAGAGCATCCTTGATAGATGTGTTTTCAGTATAAATCACACTGGTGTCTCCATTTACACGAAGATTACCGTCAATCACGAGATCCTTGAGAATTGCAACATTACCCGAAACGACGAGGACATTTGAACCTGTATCATGTACATATAAATTAGAGCCGACGCTGAGTGTATGGTTTTGGGGGGCTGTATTTACTACACCAACTGAATTAGAAGTTATAATACTTATACTTTGTGCATCTAGTGCAGAACCGGTAAAAACGGTAGTATTTGAAGTAACGTTACCAAATTGTGTTGCACTTGCCAAAGATGGTTCAATAATATCCGTAGCAGATTCACCAGATTCTGTTATTTCTTTAGTAACTTTGTCATACATGAGGAGAACAACATTTGGATCTGAATAGTCAATTCTTTCGCGAACTGGGGATAAATATACTGCACCGGGATTACTGACATCAAATGAAACATTACTCGCGTTGAACACAATGGTATTTTCCGCTTGTTCTGTAGCATCAGGTACATTCTTACCAAACCTAATTTGGGTAGATCTCTCTACTGACGGCAAGTTCTTCACCATTTAATATATGAGGCTAAATTAATTTGCGTAAAGTAGACCTGCCATCCCATTTTGGACTCTGAGGATATTATAACTCACTGCATATATTGGGTCATTTATGGGTAAAGTTTCGCTCATGAGTTTGGCTGACTCTATTCGGCTAAAGTTGAGTGTACCCGTGGGCTGCAGGGAACTCGTCATGAGACAAAAACAGTAAAGGAAGAAGTCTGGAGAGGTTACAAAGTTTGTGTGATAATAGTTCATCACATCAATGAAGTGGGGTTTACCCCATTTATAGTTGGACAACTCAACCCCATTGATACTCAGTTTAACCTTATTCGTTGGTGAAGTGAGAGCACCGTCTACGGTGGTATCCGAAGAGGCGAGATACTTTACTGGGTGATTGAAGATGAGATCCTGGACAGTCTCACCACTTGGAATATTTTTCTGAACTTGGGTGATGAGAAGATCATGCTGTCTTGTCGCAATATTGCCTCTCTCTTCATTGTCTAGATAGTAATAGTTTGCATACATTTCAAAGTTGTAGTTGGCAGCTTGTGAACCCCAATGAATTCTCAACTCAACATTGTGGTAATTGAGGGCTACGAGAGGTAGGGCACATTGTGGTCCTTCACAAAAGAAGAAACGAAGGGGGTAAAAATAAGAACGCGCATGAACACCTGGGTGTGTACCTATGGCGGAACGTGAAACATTTTGTGCAAAAGTATCTATCGCAATTTTTTCGGTGAAAATAGAGTCCTGACTATCAATGACAGAACCACCAATGAGGAGTTCAATCTTATCGATGAGAAGATCCCAACGAGACGTGTCTACAGCTTGATTGGTATCGTCTATGGTCAGGTAAATGTAGCCGAGCATATCACCAGATCTTTCAATCTGAACACTTGACATTGAATTATTTTTCACATCCCCGCGTATCGTCTGCTTCTCGACGGATTGTGAAAAATTGGAGTGTCTTTTAAACGTGGAATTAAAAAACGATATCTCCGGATTGCCCATGATGTACTCATCCTGAGCGCCGATTGCCACTAATTGAACAATACCTGAAGACATGTTTATTACTACTTTAAAGGGAGAAAATTACAAGTTTGGTTTTCTACACACAAATCTAAAAACTAAAAAGTTGGCACCATCATCCGAAGAGTTTTTGATGGTAGCACCAGTTTGATCTCTAATCGTAACACTGAGACGATCAATTCTTCGGATTGGGTTCACATACTGGCTAACAATGGGGTAGTTGTCCTTGAAGCTGATGAGGGAGTTGCCGTCTTCGTGGGTCGTACTATCTGTAACGATACTCGCGAAAGAACCCCTAATCATACTCATATGAGATTGGCCAGTGAGAACATTGGAAGCCCTATCATTGAAGATGGTGTCCAACTCTTCAATGGAGAC
>Ga0222719_10002937_pt1 | contig 15306 bp, 13 predicted proteins | sample C33_34DmetaG_FD_165039 | JGI IMG/M metagenome (GOLD analysis project Ga0222719, IMG submission 165039) | Estuarine water microbial communities from San Francisco Bay, California, United States - C33_34D | ecosystem: Environmental > Aquatic > Marine > Unclassified | place: USA: California...
ATTCGTTTGAAGAAACTTACCGTACATGGGTTCGTCGAATACTGCACAGCCCGGTCGTTGGGCAAAACTGTACATCACAGCCGTGCTGATGTTTCTAGGACCTGAAATGGCATGGATGATTTGCGCCATGAGAATAGAGAGGGTTTAGTTTAGGATGAGCAGTTCTTATCCTCCATAATAGGACACTTTAAATTGTGTCACATTCTCACTGGATAGAGTAATAGTTATTAAAAATTCACTTAGGTAATCATGAATATCTTGAAGGGCTATATCTATACTGGCTGTATCAGCCAAGGGCTTTATCAATCCGTGTTGAGATAGCGTACGTTCAATATTGTAAACGCTCATATGTCTAATAAATAAACCAGCAAAGGCAAGTATTTCGGAATTGTAATTACTGACTCCTCGTTTAGTGTAAAGTGATGCTTCCCAATAAAAGTGTTCACAAGCACCCTGAGAAACATAAATGGAGTCTCCGTTATTCATAGTAAGAAGACCTTCAGCGTAAAGTGGGAAACATCTAAAAACATATGACTCTAATCCAGGTACATTTGAAACTTCATGTTCTTCAAAATCATAATTAAAGGAACAACTAGGGTCTTTAACACAGGTGTCATTAACCCCCTGTATGCTTGCAGGTAATGCGAATGAGAAGAGTGAATACACAAAAAATATAGTACACAACAAGAACCGCATTGAAAATCGCATAAGAGGTTGTTTTTAAGTCCTCCTCAATATAATGAAAAGGTGAACAGATGGGTATAAACCGAACCCAACATCTATTAATGAATAATCTATTGAGAACAGAGTGTTTTTTTTGTCTTTCGGCAAAAGAACCAAAACAGGGCTCTTGTACCCAAACAAAAGCCGAAGGCAGCTAGCGCTGCACTGCGTCTTTCAACATTGACGTACCGCTACATCAGTGGCACTAAGCTATCAAGGGCAATAAATAAATTCGTAAATACCCGAGGTGTTCCAACATACTAAAAATTTACGTTTAAGTAAATTATGTTTGTATTTAGCACGACAATTCAAAATTCCGTAATCTTCAAAAAATTTGTATATTCATGATGTAAAGAAAAATTAATTATGGTATCTACTGGAGATTTAAAACAAGATTATACTGTTCTAGGAATTGTCGGAGCAACTGTCGACGACCAAAATCCTGTTCAGGCTAAAGGAGGATGTGGAGGTTCTTCAACTACCTCGGTAACAATTGATGCAAATACAACCTATCAAAAAGGAGCAGAACGTCTTTTAGCCTTAGCTATGGATAAAGGTGGAGATGCAGTCATATACGCGACTTTTGATTACCGAATTGCTCTGAAAGGTGCTGGTAATCTAGCAAAGCAAGTAAAAGAGCTATTTTGTTATGGTACGGCTGTTAAACTTAAGCCTTAGTTTTATTCTAGTAAGAGTAATACGACTGTACCAAAAGTTCATTAGCAACCGAATTTCACGCAACTGTATTTATGAAATCACATGCTCACATCGAGCAGTTGAGATCCTCGATTCAGACGCTTCAATAATAAAAAAATTTAAAAGCATCAGGAAGCAAATTTCGAGTTGCAAGATTGTTGAAATTATAATTTTAGACGATAATTCTTGGAAAGTTATTAATGGGCATGGTGATCCTCTCAGTCCTATCGTCCTTAATAAACACACGCAACTTGATATACACTCGACATTAAAACCATTTAAAAGTTAAAAAAGACTCTAAATAAAATGCTTGGTAGTCCCTTACTTAAAAACCACGCGCGATTTTACATTCATCCGGTGCACTATTAGGTACTTCGTAGACTTTCCTAAAAATCGAATAGGTAATCAATTCATCTTTGTTAATGACTAATTATTGCATCTATATATGGATTTCACTTTAAAACAATCAGGACTTGGATTTATTATTGGTTTCTGTGTTGGTTTTGCATTGAAAAAAGGTCTTAAGGTTTTATCCTTTTTGATTTTTCTTGGGTTAGTATTATTCTTTACCCTTGATTATTTTGGCCTTTATGTTCAAAAAGAGGTTTTTCTCGACCTTACGCAAGGTTCTAAAGGTTACTTTGACTATGTGTTGAATGCTCTGAAAACGAGAATCGCGTATTTAGATTATATAGGAGGTATAAGTGGCATAATAGGATTCATAGCGGGATATAAACTTGGATAACATTTATGTTACATTAGGATGCAATCAGCGGTAACATCGAATATCTCCAATAAAAGATTTGAGGACGCGACTGCCATTATTAGGTAAACAGGAAATTTAACCTTTAACGCCGAATTCTATTGAAGCCTTGCATTGATTGGCACGGTGTATTGCATGCGTACGGGCTTACCGCGCTGTTTTGCCGGAGTAAACTTGGGCAATAACTTGATCACACGAATGGCTTCATCATCGATGAGTTTATCCACTCCACGTGCAATGGTTACATTACTCACTTTACCGTTTTTCTCGATAACAAAATTGACATATACCTTTCCTTGAATACCCATCTGACGGGCCAATTCTGGAAATTCAAATTTCTTACCGATGTGCTGCATGATGTTTTGATTGAAACACATGAACTTCTCATCTTCTGTAGCTAGATTTTCACAACCAGGGAAAATAGGCTTGTTCTCTACAACCGCAAAGTTGAAAATCTCATCTTCAGCATCTTCAGCATCTTCGACCTCTTCGATGATCTCGATCTCTTCGCTTTCATCGGTCTCAGTAGATTCGAATTCTACTTCTTCAAGTCTTTCAGTTGATGTATCATCCAGCTCGATGATTTTACCCGTGCGTTCGTCTAGTTTCATTACCCCTTCTATCAGGTACCTTCGAGTATCATCTGGTTCAGATTTAGATTGAATCACATATACCTTGTTATAGATAAATTCATATTTACTATTGCGAGTTGCTGCTACACTGATAACGCTATCCTGAAGTACGATCCATTTATTGAAATATCTACTTTTTGAATTTGCTATGATGGTGGACAGTGGGGTATCTCTATACTTATGGTAGATACTCATCGTACTCGAAAAAATATCCGTAAACCGATCGATGTCTTCATTTTCAATTAATGATGAGAATTGGCCCAATTGGCCACTTGCATAATTCTTAATATCCCTATCCGACATCCCATCAAAATAACTCGTCTTTTCTATGATAACATCGAATCTACTACTAGGTGATGTATTCGAGACTAAAACACCATAAGCTGAACTTTGAAGTTTTTTTGTTTTTCTTAAGGCCGCTTTACATTGAGACTCAGTTGCGAATTTTCCACTAAATACGGCATACATCTGTGTACCACTCAAAGAGCTGTAGTTTGGTATAAATAAAAAGTCTCCAGAAATCCCTCTTCGCTCCAGCGACTTGATGTGATTAATTGCCTCTGACTCCTTGTTGAAGGCCGCTAATATTTGAGTATAAAACTCTTCGGTTAATATATCCACCCTTGATTCATGGACGTAGCCTATGGTTGAATCTGCCAATTGAATCATAATCCAACCCGACGCATCGCTGTTAATGACAAAAAATGAATCTAAGGCAGTGAGCTTGCGATCCACAGGATAACTAGTCCCTGGACCTTGACGCATGTTACTATAATCTTCATGATCACTGACGATGCCTATTTCTTTGACAGATTCTAAAAAGGTTGTGGGAATAGGTTCAGGCGTTTCGCTAGGACCAAAATCTACTTCCAAAATTTTGAATATCGTTAACGATACGAAAAGTGCTAACAGAGTAAATGCAATGGCTATGCGTTTGAATTTCTTTTTTTTAGAAAGACGTGCCATTAATAAGCCTTCCTCTTTAGCGAAAGAATACTTGTCATGGCTGAGACGCGTTTTGTATAGTGTCTTTAATTCATCAAAGTCCGCACGACTGAACTTATTGATGTTATTGAGTATATAGTTTGATAGTAGTGTTCGGTATTCTACATCAAGTTTTTTAAAGGAATCATTTTGATTCTTCAGCAGGTTAACCTTTGTTTCTAATTCAGTGAAGGTCTGGGCATTGGAAATTTGGTTGACGGTAGAGGTTATATTTTGATACAGTTCATTGTACACCCCTTTACCGTCCATGGTAAGGCTGGACTGTTGAATCTGACCTATCTGCTCTAAACTATCCACAACCGATAAAAACAATAAGTTGAACTTACTCAACAATATCTCTCTTGCTGCTTCTTCAGACTGTCGGATCACTTCCATGAAATTCATGAATGCCGAATGGAAACTCGGAAAATCCTCAATCTCCCCATCACGTAAGTAAGCATGATGGGTATCATAATATTCTGGTAGACTTAACTCACTTGTGCGTATTAAATACTCTAAACTGTCTAGTATTGTATCTTTTCTAATTCTGTCGTTGAATTGCTCAAGGAATGCCTCATAAGCAGCATCAAATAGATGGTCTTGACGGGTAAAAACCTCTTTGTTCTGAAAGACTATTGATAACCGGTCAATATTCATTGGAAAGCCATTCATGGCTTCTTGTGCAAAGGCTGCAGTTTCTTGAGAAAGGATGAGTTGCAATAACAAGAAATCTTGTGTCGCATCATCCAAAGTTTGAATATTTTTAAACTCAAGTAGAATACTTGCCGAAGCATTAAAATACCCCTGCTTAAAGGCAATGAAAGCAAGTTGTTTATAGTTGCCACTATTTTTCTTAGGCTGCTTTCTCAATGAGTCTAATAGCAACCTAATGCCTTCCTCTTGCTCACCGTTATTAAGCATCAAGAATGCATTACACACCTGTTGCAAAAAAATAGCACCCCGATGACTGGGTTTGGCTTTAGTGGTTAAAGCTGCTGCTCCCGATTTATCTCCCTCATAAAGAAGTTGTAACGCATCCTCCAAGGTGTAAAAATCTTCGAACTGCTTGGCCCTATCGTAGAGCGCTTGCTTTAATTTTTTAATGGCTTTTGAGCCACCTGTCCCTATGACATCATCAGTTGCACCAGCAGCCTCAATGATCGTCTCTCGTTTATTTACTTTGAGAAAGACACTGACATCTACCCTCTGAAATATATAGGTATAGGTTCCATGAAAATAGCCGTTGTAATCATCGTATGATTTGAACGTGCCAATTTCTCTTAGCGCATCTTTGATGCAATCGGCACAATACTCAGGAGGTATCCTAAGATTGAATCTTTCTGTTTTAACTGCCATGCTCTAGAAAAAATCGGATAGATTATCTAAAATATCTCCAGCGTTTTCGAGCATATTGGAGTCTCCCGTTTGAAAACCACTCGCATTACTAGCAATATATCTTCCTTCAAGTGGATCCATTACTAATAATGAAGATTTCAGCGGAGCATAAAAGGCCTCTACTACTTTACTGTTGTGCAGAATTTGATTCTGAATATTTTCTACGCCACCTGGGAATAGTGGAGATAAGGTATTCAATGTCACAGATTGAACGTTATGCGGGAAATTTCTTTGGAAACTCTCCAAAGGGTTGGGAAGGTTTTGCTTTTTCGTCTCTGAATGGTGGTTACTTAAAGCTCTTAGGTTGGTTATGGTTTTGGTGGTTTTCATTAGTTCATAATAATGTCTAAGACATGATTAAGTGGATCTCTTTTCATCTGAATTTTCTTAAAACGACTTGTGTATTCATCCATTCTATCCATTTGTCGTTGACTCAATTCGATGCTGTTCTCCTCGGGATAAACTTTAAAATTTTCATACTCTGAAAGAGCCTCTGCCCATTCTTTATCTGAATAATCTTCATATTCCGCTTCTACGTTATTGATAAAGACTCCGTAGTCTTCGATAAGTTGATCGGCTTCATTTGTGCATGCGCTCATTATGAGTCCAATGAAAATGATGGTTAGTGTTTTTAGTTTCATACCATGAGAAATTTAATGGATACAGTTATGAGGACAACGCCAAAAATCAAGTAGATAATTGCCTTCGTATTTGTTTTGATTTTGACGCCTTTCTTATATCGCTTATCGCGTTTCTGAAATGCGGAAAATGCCTTTAGCGAAAGAATTACCCCTATCAACAAGAGTACAATTCCTGGAATGAGCATAGTATAAGTTTTGATTAAAAATAAAAAAAAAGGTTGAAGTTTAAACCCCAACCTTTTTCAGTTATAGTCTTCTAGAAAAAATTAGCCATTTATGGCTGAATACATTGAATTCAAATAATCGGATATAGTTTTCGCAAACTCCCAATCCATAGCCCTTCCCACAATATAAAGGGTAAAAAGAGCATAAACCATTAATAATAGATATGCTTTTAATTTTCCCATCGACTTTCCAAAGAGATAAATCATTACGGCTATGAAAGTAAGGATAAATAGTAATATTCTTAATTCAGAGGAATAAACCACTATGTCTGCATCCATATTAATATCACCATATACCAAAGTGTATATGAATAGTGGCAATCCAAGTGCGAAGCAGACATCAAAAATGTTACTACCAATGGCATTTGAAACGGCATCATCATAGTTCCCGGCTTTTGCATCTCTAATAGAGAGTATGGTATCCGGGACACTAGTCGCAGCAGATGCAATTACCACAGAGACAAAAATTATAGGTATGCCAAATCCACTAAATTCTCCCAATAAGGGTACGGTGAACGTATCAGCTCCCATCCATTGACAAGCAACAACCAAGAGTAAACATGCAGCGCCAATGACCATCATCGAAATGATCAGCTGAACCCATGCACGACCCTTAGTCAACTCTTCATCTTTGTATAAAGCATATTGAATATCTAAGGTTAATAGAGCCATAAATCTCGAGGAAGATTTTTCATCCTCGTCCTGATCTTCCACCTCATCTTCTACCTCATCTTGTGCCGGAGCACTCATAGTAGAGAACATGATAACGATATAGGCGACATAAAGTAACATCAAAATCAAGCCATGGTACCATTTCAATGTGGTACCACCGATAAGAAAAATAAGCACTGCTTCAGCAACTAACAATGAAATGCCGTCTCTTATCAATACTTTTTTGCTGACTTGAATGGACTTGACTACTCCAGCGCCAATTACCGCAAGGATAACAACAGCTGGTATAATCATACCATTGAAAATAGCACTACCTGCTGTGGTACCCAAACCACCTGAGAAACTTTCGGTATCCTTCAGTACGAGAAGGAAAAATACCGTAGTAAAAAGTTCCGGCATAGAACTGCCTATGGCATTAATAGTAGCACCTCGTACACCGTCACTTAGGTTTTCGCCTATGAGTTCAGATGATTCTTCGAATGCGTCACTTGCTCTCCATATAATTAGGCAGCATATCAATACAACTATCAAGCTAATTACTATACCCATACTTAATTGAATTTAAGTTCAACACGTCTGTTCTGAGCACGTCCAGATTCAGTTGAATTATCAGCAACTGGATACTTTGATCCCTGAGCAACTACTTCAAGTCTATCTGCATCAAGACCATTTCGTACTAACTCATCTTTAACAGCTTGTGCGCGACTTCTGGAAAGTCCAATATTGTAGAATCTATCACCTTCTGAACTTGCGTGTCCTTCAATAACAAGATTGCTGTTTGGATTTTCTGATAAATATGAACGAATTCCATCAACCTGAGCACCAGAAAAATCGACTCTAGAAGAGTTTCTTGTGAACGAAATGCTTACTAGCTCTTTCGCTGAACTTTTGTCAATGGCTTCAATTCGAGTACTGGTTGTTTCTCCATCATCAGCTGTGGCAATATCTCCACCGCCATCAGTCTCTGTAGACCCAGCATTTGAGGACGATTCTTCGCCGGCTGCAGCCATATCAGCTCCGCCATCAGTATCTGTATCTTCCGAAGTTACTGTTGATTCTTCAGTATCGCTTCCTGTCACGGATGAAGAATTACGCTCGTCAGCACTAGATTCTGGACTATTTAATTCATCCTGAATAGACTCTCCATCCATTCCAGAAACTTCACTCTCGTCTAGGGTTTCAGTTTGTATAGCTTCATTCCCTAAAGTAGCCTCAAAATCTTCTGCATTATCACCTCCTGGCATTAAGAAATATAAGGCAACAAGTAAAAGAGCTAAGCCCAACATTAACATGGGGACCTTAGATTTCTTTTCTGCTGCAGGCTTTGAAGAACTCGTATCTGTCGATGATGTCTTTGCTTTTGGAGCTGGTTTAGCTGGCTCAACTTTCTTCTCAGCAGCTGCATCTTTTGCTTTAGCAGGTGCTTTGGACTCTGCTTTTGGAGCTGGTTTAGCTGACTGTGCTTTCTTCTTGGCTGCTGCCTCTTTATTAGGTGAGTCTACTGTAGCTTTTTCGGAATTTCCTTTACCTAAGTTGAATTCAGAAGGGGCTTCTCCTGATTTCCCTAAATCAAATCCTTTTTTCGGTTCGGGTTTCGCGTTTCCCTCTTTATTGAGATCGAACCCAGGAGCCGAGTCTCCGGACTTTCCTAAGTCGAATCCTTCTTTATTATCAGCCATACACTTAAAGATTACTGGCGAACTCGCCAATGAAGTACATTAAGCCACCGTTGTGACCCTCACCTGTTGCGTGGAAATTCCACTCACCACTAGCGTTTCTTTTAAAACGACCAAACTCAACTGCATCTTTATCTGCAAATTCATTGCTCAATACATAACGACATAGCTCCTCGTCGGTATCTTCGTTCCAAACCCGAATGTAACATCCGTCTACTTGTCCAAAGAATAAGTCTAAGGTTCTACGATCTTTCTCCTCATCATTAGGGTACTTTGTAATAGTAACTACGACAACAATGTCCTGAACATCTTCAGAGACTCTATCGAAGAATATTCTCATATCCTCTTCGTCACCGTCATCGCCTTCATCTTCCTCGCCACCGCCAATTTCATCAATAGCGCCAAGAACAGAGCCATCTGCAGAATAAGGACGAGCATCTTCCTCATCACCATATACAGTGGTCGACGAACTACCGTAATAAACAAAATTTCTAGGATCGTGAACTTGGCCATCACTACCAATCAAGAATGCAGATACATCTAAATCAAAGATCGGTCCATCAGGACTTTCATTCGCATCCCAGCCAAGGCCTACCCCAGCTATTTTCATTGTCGGAGCAGCTTTAGCTAAATTAAAACTACTTCCTTTTGATAAGTTGAAACTCATGCTTTCAATGGTTTTGTTATTTATATACGTAATGTACTCTTTTTTTTTCTAATTGTGGTACAATTCCACAAGGGCTCCAAGACCTCCAGCAAATGGGCTTCCCATTGCTTCAAATGCCCATGATGATCCTTCACGATAAATACGGCCAATTTGAACTGAATCATACCCGGTAAAGTCTTCCTCTAAGCCATGCATACAGATTTCCTCATTGTTGTCTTGATTATAAACTCTGATGAACGCATTTTCGAGCAATCCAAAATGTTGACCTTTTTGATCTGCGTCGTGAATAGTTACAACAAAAATCAATTGTTCAACTCTAGGATCTACCTCAGATAAGTTAATGAAGATACTTTCGTCATCACCATCTCCTTCTCCCGTAAGATTATCCCCTTGGTGCTGAACGGAACCACAAGAACTCGTGAGATTATTAAAAAATACAAAATGCCCCTCAGTTGGAATTTTATGATTTGCATTGAGCATGAAAACAGATACATCACAGTCGATAGGTTGATCATTGCTTTCATCCCAACCTAGCCCAACAAAAATGTGATTTAAGCCAGGAACCTCTTTGGTTAGATTAATCGATTGATTTTTTTGAAGATTGATTGCCATAATTATAGGATTAAAATTTATTACTTCTTACGTGGTGGTGGTGGTGGTGGTGGTGCCATTTTTTTTACCGAATTAGATGCCGTACTCTTCTTTCTAGGAAGAGGTGGCGGAGCCCCTACTTTTAGTGGTGGTGGTGGTGGTGGCGCCATTTTTTTACCTTTCGCAGGTTTCTCGGTTGGTGGCGCAAGCTTTACACTTCTCGGTGGTGGTGCGCCCGTCTTAGGTGAAGATTCTGTGACCTTACTAGCACTAGTATTATTAGTAAGCTTGGCAGAAACCGATTTCAATTTACCTTTTGGTGGTGGTGGTGGTGGTGGCGACATTCTACCACTTCCTGCATTACGACTCGTATTCGCTTTGATAGCCGCTGGAGGTGGTGGTAATGGCGGCGCAACCCCTTTTCTAGTTTTCGTTGGCGGTGGAGGCGCTACATTAGGTTTTTTGTTTGTAACAGTCGCCTTGTTTTCAGTAGGTTTAGATATTTCTGCAGGAGTAGCATCTACAAGATCAACTACTTGCGAACCGCTACTAGCTACCTTTAAATTAGCCAACTTCTCCTCAGCACCTTTCAATAAAGCCATTATACTATAGTCATCTTCTAATTGGATAACATTCGTATAGTTATTCGTTAATAATCCTTTGAAGTAGTCAGTATTTACATTCTCTCCAGTATAAAATATCGTAACTTGTTCATGGCGTAAAGCGCTTTCTTTTATTATCGAATCAACACCCTTAATGATCAAAGCGCCTTGATTCATTTGATCGGCCTTGAGCTTACATTGAGCAAGCTCAACTTGATATTCAAATGTTCTTCCGCTACTGAGCTCAACGCTCTGTAATACTGTTGGGTGGTGCCAATCGAGAACTCTTTCTGCTTCTGCAGTTAAGATTTTCATCTCCTTTTCGAAGGAAAAGAATATGTGCGATTTAGCTCGGTCAATGTAATTAAATATTTCTCTAGCAATTATTTCAATCTCAGGATTTACAGCAACACCAGTAAGTGTTACCATTTCAATTTTCGCCTTCTTATGTAAAATGTATAGGTCGCTTCCAACACTTTTCAAAAGAATGCTGCCCTGCTTACTTTCAGGAAGGGAGTTGAAGTATTCCTTAGATGACGAAAAAGACACGTAACCGGCAAAAGACTCTGACTTTAATCGAGTGTCAAGAGCTTTACTCTGTTGAGGGGTGATTCCAATTTCGAATACTACACAAAGCTGGGCTCGCGCAATGATTGAATAATAGCTCTTATTAGATTTGAGTTGACTAAAATGTGCTCCTAAAACCTTGTTGATTGATTCTATTAGTAATTCAATATTTTTAACTAAAGAACCATTTCTAAAGTACTTTTCTATTTGAAGCTCTGATAAAGGATTGCAATAATTCGAGTTATTATTTGCATTTCTTTCTGATCCAAGTAATACATCAATATCAGTGACGTCGAATTCTAAGTCAATAAGATTTTGCCCCTGATATAGTACTTCGCTAAAAGAGTGATGAGATTGCCCCTTGTGGAACAATCTCATACTAGAAGGTCTAAACGCTATTACTATTTGATCAGTAGACATTTATTCTATCTAGAAATATTTGCAATTAAATGGTCTTCATAGAATTTCATGGCCTCAAGGACAATGATTGGTGCAACAAAATCGAATTTTGTACCATTCTCTTGTGCTTTTCTATATTCTGGAAGGCTCCGGATGTAAGACCCAATATTCAAGTTATTTAGAGCATTCATAAATTCCGTAGGTGTCATCTCAAAGCTGAAATATTGCGATGCATATTTCTGGAAAATTTTACAAAAAGCCATAAACTTTGGACACGGTGAACCACTTGCCCCTAATTTCAACTGACCGCCTATTGTTTCAAGCATAGCAGGGGTAATATCAGAGTTAGCCTCTAAATCAATACTGCTGCCGTCAGAATTTCTAAATGTAAATCCATCTTCACCTATGATTTCAGTAGCAGAATTGTTAGCTGGTACCATGAGTTTTTGTGCTCTAACAGCAAGTCCCTTAGCAACTTCACATTTAACTTCTGACGGATCTGCTTTTGTCATAGGATCATTGAAGCGAATATGACTTGGATGCTTTAAATACTTACTTGCATTTTGCATACCGCCCATTCCACTCACAAATAACTCCATGTAATATTTGTTTGCATCTGATTCAGAAATACTTCCAAACCAATCAAATATTCTCGCTCCCTTTCCGGCAAATACAACTTGGACATAGGGGAACCAGTCTGTTGTATGAGTTACATCTAAAGGTTGTTCCTTTGAAGATCTAAGCTCATCTATCATTTTAACAGCCAGTTGCCCTGAGTAGAAGGCAATTAATCCTGTTACGTAAAGATTAACCGACATTAGCTCAGGACACTTCGAGGCGAGTAACTTATAAAATTCATTGAGCTCTGAGGGACCTAATCGATCGACTATTTGTTCAAAATAATACGACGATGTTTCGGGAGAGTATTTCTTGGGCTCAATATTAAGCCCTTGAATATTTATACTGTGTCTCTGACAGGTCGTTAATAAAACCGCCTCAAAGTTTTGAGAATGTCGTATAGCTTGAGATATTCTTTGCGCAGCAAACCTTATGGAATGTTGTTTGATTAAACAAAACTTTCCATCTGACATAATCAATGCAGAAATATCAGACGTGCTACCGCCAATATCAAAACTTATAGTGAGAACATTCTCATCTATACCTGACCTCTGATGATTTGCCCAATAGTTTGCGACAGCCGTTGATTCAGTCAAACATTTATCTGGGTCAATCGGCACAAAGTTATATACTTTTTCACCTGAAGGAACTACAATATTAACCCCCGGTGATTGCGAATTACCTTGGTTTGATTGGTTACCCCATCCTGAATTCCCTGCCGAAGAAGAGCCCCGTGAATCATTAGCAGTATTTGAAGTGCCCCAGCCATTATTTTGCTGAGTCGAATCATTTTGATTCCAACCACCTTGATTAGTATCTGCCGGCTGTCCCCAACCTTCTTCATCAGCATCTTCACCTGAATATGGCATTTCACGAATTTGCAGGTCCTTACCGCCAACAATAGGATTGATGTTTTTAATATCACCCCACATCACATTATAATCGCGTCTAATATTATTGCCCATTGCCGATGGAAGTGACCACTTAAGATTAACTGGAACGTGATCGCTGTTAAAGAGCTCAGCGTAGACTTGGAGTAATAATGATGATACAAACGCTGCCTTGTGAGCTTGTTCTATGGGGTTTTCGGCCCACTTCATATTATAAACCACATCAACTGCTCCGGACTTTGGATAAACTAGCTTATATCGGTTCGATGTGGCAGAATTTATGGGTAGGTTTTTCTCGAAGTTTGGGAACCCTCCAACGATGGCCTTGTTGAGTATTTGATCTATTTGAGTTTCTGATCCATATGGAGGAACTCTTAACTGATCATGTAGTGTGAGAATACTCTTAATTTCGTTGCTGTTAATCTCATCATTTTGGAAAAAGAAAATCTCGTTTTCACAAGCCACATCAAAGGTATTGTCTCGATTGTCATTTCCTAGTAACGAGACTCGTCTATTCTTAAATTTGATAACGTCTCCCCTCTCAGAAGTATTGATGGAATAATAAGCTATCGAAGTGTTTGTACTACCAAAATCGATACCTAGATCCGCATCAGTTAAGATTTTTTGACGCGATAGATCGTCACTAGGGATATTAGGCAAGTTTTGTGCTGAGTATCTAATCAAAACATACCCAGAATCTTTTCCGCCAGACTTAAACTGAAGGCCTTTAAACGGAATCGAGCTTTCAAAAATTTCATATTGATATTGACTCCCTGCAACGCGATTATCACTCAAAACCTGAATTTTTGTGGTAATTCGGTCTTTGTAGTTATCGGGGATTGCGGTAGCTAAAACCGGGTTCCCTTTATCATCAACAAGTGCACGATTGTGCATATCATCCACATCTATCAAGAACGGTGTTGCTGACGTCGTAGTTTGGTTATGAGGAATTTCAGAATACAAGAAGTATCTGTTCCACTGCTTTGAAATGAAATCTGGCCAAATTAGGATGTCTTCACCTAAAACCACAGATTTACTAACTGTGTAAGTTTCAGTTATAGGGGCCAACTGTTGTCCAGTGCTGGATACTACTCTTAAAGTAACATCTAAGTTATCTTTTAACTTATTTGAATCATAAATAGCTGTCAGACTAGACTCAGAATTTGACTTATTATCCTTTAGTAATTCCTCAAGAGTATTACCAAAAACGTTCAACCCTTGAATACTTAGGGGAAGCGCAAAGTAATTAAAGACCCCTGGCATTCCTTTCGTTTCCGCTTTTAAGACATGAACCGGTTGGCTATCAAGGAAGTTGGTACTTTGGGCGGCCTTATTACCAAAATTGAATCTAGTGATTTCAGATTCTTTAGGTAATAATAAATCTTTTGAATTAAAAGCTATTGAATGATCCCCTAGATTGTTCTGATCAGAAATCTTTCCTTCAACACCGTAAAGTTTATCAGAACAGTTAAAGGCCCTGGAGAAAGGTTCTTGGAAAAATTCTACAGGTTGTGCTCCCGCGTTATCAAGATCGATACCTTTTTCTGTAGCTCTACCCTTGATTGCATTTATCCATTTAGACAACGTGCCATTCAATAATGTTTTCTGTGGACGCAGCTCGGTAGGTAATTCGTGATAGTAATCCACAAAGTTTCCTAACCCGTTTTCTACAACCTTGAGGTATCCGAATAAATTCCTTAAGTCCTCAGGTTTAATGTCTGATTTTAACGGATCTGTGAATCGTCCCTCTTTAACGAATGGTTGGTTTTCATTCTCTAGGGTGTATGACACAGAAGTAAAGAATAAGCTTTCTGGAGAAGTAGCACCAACAACCTGATCCTTGTAGATTATAACATCAAGGAATGGGGTTGGATTCTCTTTTTCGTTTTCACTAAGGCCTTGCTGACTCCAAAGTTTTTTACGTTCAAACAAAACATTTCCGAAAGCTCCTTTGGGTTCATAAATGTTTTCTGTTTTATCTATAGACTCACCATCGGAATATTCAAGCTTAATTCGCTTCACCTTTATATGATTAGGTTCGAGAGCGATACAAGCTATAAGTCCTCGCCATTCATCAATCAAGCTTTGGTAAAAACGCAATAAACCCTCTACCTCAGCAGAATCATCAACGGCATATTTCATTGCAAGCTTAAAAAGATTAGCTCTTGAGAAGACGCTTGGCATCCCCGATACGATTTGGCTGATATTACCCCGAGCCAAATCAAATTTTGGAATTATGATATCCCCTGTGAAGGCCTCCATCTGACCAGAAAAGTCTGTCCATTGACCAGGTGTCCCTGAAGGCACAGATCTAGATTCAACATCAATAACTAATGGTTTATTTTGAATGTCTGACATCTTTCTAACTTTTAATCTTTTTATTTCTGCGAATGCTGAGATTGCATGATACCATCATGCAGTAGTGCAATAAATTTTTCCTTATCGTGAGTTAATTGATGTTCTTCAGCATTAACCTCGATATCAGTTAAACTTTTAAGCCATGGCTGGAAGGTATCTCCTCCCATTCCTAATACTTTTGCGGTAGCCTCCCAATGGTAATTCGGAT
>Ga0222719_10002940_pt1 | contig 15287 bp, 8 predicted proteins | sample C33_34DmetaG_FD_165039 | JGI IMG/M metagenome (GOLD analysis project Ga0222719, IMG submission 165039) | Estuarine water microbial communities from San Francisco Bay, California, United States - C33_34D | ecosystem: Environmental > Aquatic > Marine > Unclassified | place: USA: California...
TGTCATTAACTGTTGCTGCGCTAATTAAAATTTCATCTCGCTGACTTTGAATTTGGAACAAACTACCGAAGTTGCTGGTTGCAAGTTTAGGAACAATAACAACACTAAGCACGTCCGGTGCTAGTTCGTTGTAGAGATATGCTGCCAGTTCACTAAAGTAAAAACTGTCACCAAAGTCCCAGTTTTCAATAGCAAAGTAACTGTTGATTGCTGCTACTACACGCTCTTTAATTTCACTGTCACTTACCAGTGTGCTTGTATTTTTAACTACTTTAAATGTTGCTTGCAATTCTTCTTCTGCCTTGTCGCCGAATAGTGGTCTATAACTTATACTATTAAAGATAATTGTATCACTTACACTTTTAAACTGCTCTAAACTGCCAAACTGATCACGCAGTTCATTTGTAGTTGGCTTGGTTGGTTTAGCAATGCTGCCTGTGATATCTGTTACATAGTTTCTATAGTCTGTATCATATTGACTTGTTAGCAAGAACAAGTCTACAATGTTACTTGGACTTGGATCAATACGTCTATTGTTTGGACTGTTATGTGTATACTGAAATAGTAAGTCACTACGTCCGGTACGCTTGACATAATCTGTAGTTTGTGCTATACTTTTCACATTAGCGCCATCTACACTTAGAATAAAAAACTTGTCGTCTGTGCTTGCATAAAATATTTGTCCACTACTAAACTGTGCAATAACTTCACTGATTGCTGCTTGTGTAGCATAGCGTTGTTCAATGCTAGTAGTAGCAACAGCAGTATATGTTAAGTAGCCGCCAGTACTTGTGCTAGTCTGATAAAACACAACTTTGGTTGCTGCATTTGTATCAGGTGCAACAACAATGTCAAACACTTCTGGATTATCAACAACACCGTCGCTGTCAATATCAGGAAATGTAACTTTAATTCTGTTTGTTAGTGTATAGCCATCTGTTTCTGTGATAACATCATCAATCTGCATTGCATAGTCAACTGCTAAACTGCTTACACTGTCAGGTAATGCATTGACTTTAAGAATGTTTATCTTATCCTTGATAGTTTTACCTGTACGAGGATCAAAGATTTTTAAATCATTATCAAAATAGAAACGTGTTTCTAGTTTACTTTCAAATACATAACTTGTGCTGCGGAAGTTTGTAGTATAAGTTGAACCATCATTGGTAAACTTAAAGAACCAACTGTTGTCCAAGTTTGTATTACTAGTATTACCAGCATATACTAAACTAAAGGTACTTGCTTGGTTTAGATCCAATGCATCAATAATAGCCCAGGCTTGTGTATCTCTGTCATAGCGTAACCCAAAAGTTTTAAAATCACCAATATACTGAATTATACTATTTCTAACTGTGCTTGAAATAGCAGTATTCCATGGTGCAATAACTTGATCTAACACCGCATCTTGTGGAATTACTTCAGTAAGTGTTACTGGTCCCACGCCTGTTTCTAAATTACCAACACCTTGGTTAGTACCATCAGTAACCACTGCACCGATACTAGCCCAGATATAGTCTCGAGTGTTAATTGTACCACTAGTGCCATCAATTAGATTATTATTAATATCAAATACTTTGCCGCTAGGTGCAGTAAATTTTAGTAGTGCGCCTACTTTTGCATATTTTAAATTACTGGTTGCAAAACTGCCAATTTTAAGAGGACTGTCAACGTCATTTTTAAAATAACCTGTTACTGATCCACTGGTAGTTGTTGACAAATTCCAACTAGCATTTAAACTTGTAACACCGATTCCGCCATAGTTTTTAAGATAATAGTGTAAACTTTCATTCTTAAGAATATTCTTTTCTACTTGTTGACTAATAGTATTGCTAATGTCACTGTCGGTAATAAACGTAAACTGGAACTGTTGCAGATCTTCTGTGCGATATATAATGCCATCTTCTGCAACAATATTTGTACTACTATACTTGCCTGTTGTGTCGCGTACATCCAAGTAACGACTAATACCACTAGCAGTTCTGTTGATTGCTTTTGATTTAATAACATTACTAAACTTGGTGTAAGGAAGGATTTGATAATCCTCTCCTGTGATCATGCGATCCTGTGTGTAATACTGTTGCTGTGCTTTTAGCTTAACATCACGCAAGTTCTCTCTAGCACTAGCATTTGCTACTGTGCTCTGCAAACTCAATCCCACAGTTAGGTTTTCAATTTGATTGCTGTGACTTACATATGGAATAACAAGTTGTAAGTTCTGCATTTCGTCTGGGCTGATCTTATATGTAGTACCTGCACCTGTGCGGAAGTAAACACGGAAGTTACCGGTTGGGATATTTGAAAAAACATCGTCACCAAATACTAGACTAATCTGATCATTTGCACGACTGCGCACTGTAAACAAGTTTTTGTTATTAGCACTTAAACTGTTATAGATAACGTTGTTGCCACTAATAGCAGGCACTTTTTCCCAGCGTGTAGTTTCTCTGCCAGCATCATCCAATTGGTATAACCAAACATCATTGTTGTCAACATTGTTAACATCCAGTTCCACTGTGCGGTTAGGTAGTTTTTCGCCAATAGCAAAGTCTGCACTCTGCAAGTTACCTTGCTTGAAGTAGAAGAAAAATCCGTTGTTAGCACTAGCAAAGCCTCTGTTATCATTGCGATAAAGAATGTTTGTTGTACTACTAGGCTGTGGTGCTACTTCATACAAATAGTCTGTGCCACTGTAAGTGCCTTTAACTAGTTCAAAGTCTAGGTTCTGTGTACCAACTGTGGTTTTAAAATCATAGATTGGAACAGTGCCAGGATTTAGTTTAATTTGATATTCTTCAATGTTAATACCACCAACTGTTGTTTTTAAACTGGGATTACCAAACTGTTGTGTGTTTACCATAGCAGCATTAAGCACAGTAGTAAACTGCTCTAGGAAGTCACTGTTAGTTGGATCGCCCCATACAATTTCTGTGTCACGCAGACTGTTGCCGTTTGCATCTACGATTGCTTCTGTTGTTTCTACACTGGCAACTTTAAGCAATCCACGAGCAATCTGCTGACGCTTTGGATAATAGTTAAGCATGCGAGCCAAGCGTAGTATGCTGTCTCTGCGTTCTGCTGTTTCAAGGAAGTTTTCACGAGCATTTAGATCTGCACGGAAACTAAGGCTTTGTCCTAGGAAAGCAATTAGATCAATAAGTGCAATATATTCACTTGATTCAATAAAGTCGTTGAAATCTTCTGGGTAATAATTACGCAAATAGTCAACCATACTTTTACGAATGGTTTCATAATCGTAACTCTGAAAGTCTGCTTCACGGAAGGTCTCATAGACTTTCTTCCAATCTTCAGCAGCAAATAAGTTTGATTGTCTTGTACTAGCAGCCATGTTTTAACATTCCTATTCTATTGCAGTATTTATTTGCAGAATAAAGTATGTATATTATATTGCTGCGTTGTCCGGTCTATCAAAGCGTACTACAAGGTTTTCAACTTGATTGTCAATTACATAGCGCAATACTATCTGCACTTGTAGTCCATTTTCATATTCATCCAGTGTAACTTCTTCTGGACGCACTCTTGGATCATTGTTAATAACAGCATTTACTTCTTCAATGATAAGTTGTTTGATTTCTTCTGTTAGTGGATCCATAATTAAATCACGCAAACTAGTACCAAAGTTGCCGCGCATTAGTTTTTCACCTTTGCGAATAGCAAAATGATTAAGTAAATCTCGTTTAATTAGATCAGTGTCAGTTAACTTTGAGCTACCAAAGTTGTTGCCTATTGTACTAAATCCTTTGTATGTTGCTATTGCCATTTTACTTTCCTTTTAGTGCTGCATCTGCTTGCGCCAGTAATGATTTGATCTGTGCTTCCAGTGCTGCTTTTTCTGCTTTACTCAGTGTGCGTCTACCTGCCCACCACTGTTTGCGCAATTCTCTGCTCTGATCACGCAAAGCCTTGTATGCTGCGTATCCGCCTAGTTTCTTCTTGCGTTCAAATTCTGCTACTGCTTCACGTGAACGTTTGCTTGCTTCAGATTCTTCTCGTTCTTGTGCTTGCTTTTCTTGAGCGTCAAGTCCAAATGGATCACTATCAGTAGCGCCTGGAAGCGGCTCTGCATTAAATTCATCACTGAAATCTGTTTTTGTTGTTGAGTTTGCTTCTTCTTCTAACAAATCATCACTTGGTGAATACGCACGAGCAGTTGTAGTCTCGCCGCCTGTAACAGGAGTTGTTGTGGTAGTTGATTCGCCACCTGCTGTCACTGACTCGCTAGTGGAAATTACAGTTTCGTTTTTGGTTGTTTTAATTTTTTCTACACGATCACTTGCTGCAGCACCAGTTTGCATACTCTGTTTAACCTTGCTTGCAACATCTTCGCCACTGGCAATGTTTGTAGTATTAGGCAATACATTTTCAATGCTTTGTGTGCCTTGTCTTACCGCAGCGGTAATTTCTGGTGTTGACACATTACTTGCTGTAAGCATACTCATAACTTCTTTTTTGCCATCAGTTGCTTTAATACCACCAAGGTTAACCAGTTTCTGATAATCTGCAGCAACTACACCTTGCTGAATACTTTCCTGAAGAGGTGCATTACTCAACATCTTATTAAGACTAGTCGCACCAGCTTTGCCTGTCCATACACTGCTATCACTGAGTTGATCGTTAAACACTGCCTCTGGACGAACAAATCCTTGTGCTTTAAGTTGATCCACATTAAAGCCAAACTTGCCAACACTTTTTGTTACACTGTCAACAAACGCAGGATTATTGCCACTGCCAACCTGTTTGACAACTGCAGCATTTAATCCTTGCACATCAAAACTATCCAGTGCACCAACACTAAATCCTGTGTTTGCTTGTGCTACCAAGTCAGTAACAGGGAACTTGTTTAGATTAGGAGTTTGCAATACACTGCCTAACTGATCTTGTAAATTAGGTACTGCACTTTGCAAGCCTGCTGTGAGTTGAGGAGCATTCGCACTGAGCTGATCTGCGAGCCCTGTGATTTTTCCACTGCTATCTTTAATAAGTTTATCAAAATCTGCGCCTTGTAGTTGACTTTGTGCAGCACCAATTTGAGCTTGTAGTTCAGCTTCACTGATGCCTGCTGCAGCAGCTACTTGAGCAAATCCAGTGTTGCCGCTGGTTAAACTTGTTGCTCCACTGGTACCACTTGCTGTAGCAGCGGGCGATGCTGATCCAGTAACCGCAGCGGGACTAGTTACTACAGTGGGTTGTGTTACAGTTGCAGGAACAATTCCATAGTTACTTGTTGTTTGTCCATTTGCACCGCCAAGTCCACCTGTGTAAGGTGTCGTAGTATTCATCACACTGTGATATGGGAAAGGTTCATGTGTTACAATTCTGTCCACAGTTGTTGTTACCATTTCCTCTTCATCTAGAATAAACTGATCCAAGTCTGGGAAGTAAGTTGTATCTTCTTTTTGTGTTTCACTAACTTTCTTTGCTTGCTTTGCCTGTGTCTTTGGACCTTGTAGCAATACCATACTACCAGCAACACTGATGTTGCCGCCTGCATTAAGATAACTTGCGCCAGTGCTTGTAGAGAACAATTCGCTTTCACTATACAAATGCAAGTTCTTTTTTGCTTTTATACCTGCTTCGCCGTCTGTAACGATTGATGTTTCCTGTGTGCCTTGAAGGTGTAACTGCTGATCTGCAACAATTTGTGTGAATCCTTTTGCATGCATCTTAATATTTTCATCTGCATGAAAGTTAATGTTTGCACTGCGGAAGTTAATACTGTCCTGTGCATACACATCCATTGTGCCTTCATTGCTAAGTTCAATCCAGCAACTACCGTCACTGTTACCAACATAGATAACACCTTCGCTGTCATTTAATAACAGTTGATGTCCTGTACTAGTGCGCAGACGAATTTGGTTGCTGTTACCATCAATGTCGCCATCATCGAGCGCAATACTATGCCCTTTGCGTCTTGCTGTAGGACCTAACAGTCCTTCTAAAATCTTTTTGTCAGCAGTGTCTGGATTTCTAATTTGAGAGTTATAAGTTACAGTAAAGTCCTGTCCCTGTGTTGTGATTTTACGACCTTTACTTGCAATGCCAATAATTTCTGTGGGCGTTTCTCGCATGTAACCACTGTTGTTAAGTCCTCTTACACGATCATCACTCAGACCTTGTTTAACAAGTGTATCCTGTGTAAAGAAATCTTCTGGGCGTGTCTGTGTGCGCCAGTTTGTAATCTTGCCTGTGTGATGGGTGCCTGCAGGACTGTCATTAAATTCGCCTGCCGCTACTCCAGAGCTTATAGTTGCTTCAGGTAGTGTTTGCATCATGTATAAATCAGGAACACACGCAAAGTAATAGCCTTCACTAGCACGCCCTTCAGGGAAAAATGCAAGTACTTTTGTACCAATGTCAGGCGGAGGCGTAGTAATACCAGCAGTTACTTTTGTGCCAAAATATGTATCACCTACACCACTATTATCAACACGACTGTAAAAAGGTGTACAATAACGCACACTACGCCATTGTGTTTTGTCATTCTCATCTGTACTAAAAGTAGGGATCCAAATTTTAATTACACCCATGTTTGTTGGATGCACATTTGCTTTTACAACGCCAGTAACAATGCCGCGTTCTTCTCTAACGCCTCTTAGTTGACTGGTATCATAACCACTATCGCCACCTTTGGCGCCTTGTTTTGAAATATCTACTGCCATGTTATATTGTCTCTACTGTTTGATCTTCTAGTGCATCCGGTGTTACTACTCTTACTGGCGGCGGAGTAGGTGTAAATGATGGTGGTGCATTTTGCAATGCACTTGTAGGAGGAGTCCAACTACTGCTTAAATCTGCATTTACATCTGGTATAGTTTGTACAGACTGATCAGGACCTCTTGCAATCTCTGCAGTTCGTGCATTATTTACTGTTGCACTAGTATACGGCGGTGTTTCGCCATATGCATCTTCACTTGCTGCACTATCAACTACTGTTGCCTTCTGATTAGTTATACCACCAAATTCGCCACCGGCGCCGCCTGATTGTATAGGTGTACTTTCTGTTGTTTTTTCTAAATCTGTAACAACTGCCTTGCGTTCTTTTCCAGCATTATCTGATTCATCTCTTGCTACACCATTTTTAGTTGGCTGTAGAGGAGCTCGTATACCTGTTAGTTTTTGTTGAAATATACCACCAGAAAACGTACTTGAGATTTGTGTTATTTTATAAATGCCACTAAAAGTACTATTTGTTGTTGCTGTAACATTTGCTAGTCCTGTTGTGTCATCATAATCTACAGGAGTTCTCAAGTTAACCTGACAGAATGGCATACTTAGTTCATAGTTAATTGTTCCATCAGGCATATAAGCACTTGTATATTGTTGACCTTTTCTAATCTTGTCTTGCCAGTAAGCATCACTGGTTGGAAGATAAGCAGGGTCACCGATAATTCTCATGTCAAGAGCCACCATGTCAACACCGTCACTCATAACACTACTAAACAAATCTTTAGCTCGCGCTCTAGTAAGACTGTCTTTACCGTTTGTGCTATTGCCTTCTGCACTTAGCGGTTGTTCTTTTACCAGTGGACTAAAATCATTGTCTGCACTTTTGTCAGCAAACTTTGAACCTGTGCCTGCTGTCATAACCTGCATAAATGCTGTTTTAAAATCTAACTTAAAGTCCAGTACTTCTGTGTTTTTACCGCTAAAGATGTAGTCATAGACTTTGTGATAGCCCAGTCCTTTTGGCTTGCTCTTAGGTGCCCAAGGAAAATCATGATAGTAAATTACACTAGGCTCAACAACATATTCAACATGATATTTGTATCTTCCGTCTTTGCCATCAAATCCTTTGCCGTCACCTTCAGCACTTATTATAACAGGTTTAATTTTAAACCACCTAATACCTACACCTTCACTGATGCCTTTTTCTGTAACTTCGTTAATGTTTTTATCCATGTAATCACTGTGCATAATAACAAGGTTTAACAGTTTAGTAACATCAGTACCGGCGTTTATTTTAAATGTTTTCTTATCCTTGTCAAGACTTATCCCGCCACCAAAACTTGCAGCATATGCTTGGAACTGACTTTTGTTTGCTTTACCATCGTCTTTTTTCTGCCCTGTTGGTGCAGGGGTATCAAGTGCATCAAATATCGCTTCTACGTTTAGTTTTGCATTTGCTATTTGACTAGCAATTTTAAAACTATAGGTATCATAACCTTCTGCTGCTGGTGGAACTTCTGTTTCTTCATAGCCGCCGCTTCTGTCACCCGGATTGGATGGCATCTTTTTTGTTTTTTTAATAGTTGGCTGTGTACGTTTCTTTTGATTTTCAGTTAGTACTTCTGCCAGAGTTTTAAAACTATCACCATATTTTTCTTTGGTAACTTTTTCAACACGTTCGCCTACAACATCCCCGCCTTCATACTCATTGACTCGTATTTCTTCTGTAGTTTTTACAATTTCGTTGCCGCCACTGTTAAAAATATCACCGATTGTAGTTGCACTAAGTTCCATGTTCATTGGTATTGTACTGTTGATTTGTCCAAACAAACTGTGTGCATAGGGTATTGCTTTAACTTTATACTCTGTACCCATGCTGGTAACTTCAAATTTGATGTCGGTAATTTTAATAGGAATATACTTGGGCTTGCTGGGTGCCATCATTGGTTGACCAAGTTCGTCATAACCTTTGAATTTTATTTCAAGCAAGTAGGGCGCATGAATATATTTTTCTTTGGTACTTACCAGTGTTGTCTTTGCAGCATTGCGTAGTTTTTCAATAAGTGACACACCGCGCGGTTCAGTAATTGTAAATGAAACATCAGTTACATTGGTGTTTTGCTTTCTTTTACTAGGACCAATTGCAACATTGGTTAATTCTAGATTATCAATATAAAAATCATTAAAGAATCCCAGTTCTCGCTCTAGTGCATTTTCAGGCTGTGTGCCTGTGCCGCCGTCACGCATTAGCAGTAAACTGTCATCTAGTACTTCACGTGGACTGTTTGGTTTAGTTAACAGGTTAACATAACTTTTGCTATTCAACATATACAGTGCAACATTATAAGTGTAACTACTAAAAACATTGAGCTCGTTTGGCTTAGGTTCGATCTTAATTTCATTTAGATCTGCATCAAACACGCCTGCACTAGCATTAATACTAGTTGCATCCTTGGGATTACTAACTTGAGTAACACTTTTAGGATCTTTGTTTAATCCTTCAGGTGCGCCTGTTTCACTGTCGTCATCACTAGTAAATCCAGACGATGATCCACCAAAATCGTCATCGCCTTCCATGCCAGGTATATCTTCAGGGGCATCCGGACTAGTTTTTTTATAAGGATAACTTGTTTGTCCTATAGGTTCTACATCTGCATAGTTCTCAGCGTAGTCATTTAGTCCGTCATCAACAGCAACATCGCTCCAGTCAATCTTGGCAGCGTCAGTAACAGGTGTTCCTGCAGGTACGTTAATAGGATTTGCAGGTGGCTGTTCAACTAAACTACGATCTTCTGGTGCAGGATTATTGGTGCCGCCAATAAGCGGATCACCTTGCTTAACAAGTGTGCCAGTGCCTGTTGCTGCATCATATTCGTAAGTAGTACCATTGGGTAGAGTAATTACCTGGGTTGCCATATTAGATTCCCAACGTCTGTTCTATTCTGTCCTTTTTAGGAATGTAAAATCTTACACCAGCACGGAAGTCCCAGATAGAATCTTCGAATGCATTTGGGTTGCGGGCTTGGAATACCCACCACAAGTTTGAATTTTTATACAAGTCAAACGCTAGTAGGTCAGGTCTGTACTGATGCACTAGTGTTAGTGTATGCAATACATCGTCTTTTGCTGGACGAATAAACCGAGGTGTCAATATGTCATTGTAGTAACTATACTGTTGTGTATCCGCATATGGACTATCGCTGCGATATGTTGTAGCCATTATAGGAATCCTCCTGTACCATTTGCATTACCCATTAAGTCGCCTCTTGCAAAACTATCCAGGCTAAAGTTGCCAATTTGATTCTTGCTGTATATTGGCAGTAAGTTAAGAGTCATTGCCAGGTAACTTGGAACAAGTGTTCCTCTTCCAGGCACTTCAATGTAGTCTCTGTCAGCTGGCATAATTTCTGCAAAGTTTTGTAGCACACATGGTACACTATTATAATTTAGTGCGCCGTGTCCACTTAATCTTAGTACAGGCGGTGGTGTGCCTGCTAGTCTATCATTGCCAAAAAACATTTTATAAGCACTGCGTAGGAAGTGTAGCACTGCTAGTACATAAGTTGCTTCGTCTGGATCATTTGCTGTAAAGTACCCATCAACCGTAATGTTATCTACACTGCTTGCATTATAACTATGCTGCATATGATTACTGTGTGTTGGATGCACTGCAGCATATTGCGCACTGTGACTTACACTGATTGTTGGTGTGTAAGGAAATAGTATTCCACCTGTGCTAACCAATGGAGAAAGAATGCTATTACTGGGATCTTTGTACAGCATTGGTCCACTAGCGGGTGCTAGGGCTAGTCTAACTCTGTTATCAGTTTGAGCAAACTGAGCAGTGAATCCACCACCCATACTAGGAATATTTGCTCCACCGAAGTTTAATCCACTCTGAAACAACCTACTAGCACTCGCATCTAGTCCAGCTGGAATTGCTTTTGCTGCAACGCTTTGTATCTGAGAACCTGCGTTTTGCACAAAGTTCTGCGGATTCTTAGCGAATTGTGAACCCATATCAAATAGTGATGCCATTTATTAAATCCTTAACGTTTTTACTTGATAAGTATATTTATAGGCTGTATAATATACGCATATAAAAGGAATCACATTACATGATCAAAAGGAAAAATTATCTCAACAATCGCGATTTGTTGAAAGAAATTCATTTATCTAAGAACACATACAGTAGTTTTGTTGCAGATGGTGATGATGTTTATGACATTATCTTACCAAATGTAGAAAAAATTAACATTCGTACAATTGCACAAGCAAAGCGTAATCAAGCAGATCGTTTGCAAAAACAAGCATACGAGGCTGCTCGTGCAGAAGGACAAAAAGTCAAACAAGCAGACTTTGCTGTAGACTGGAAAAAAATTGACAAGCAAGATGTAGTATTTCGTGTTATGACACATGATCACGTTCCTCTGCATCCTGGTCGTAAGAAGAATCCTAAAACTGTTGCTGACCATCATGTGCAGTGTAACTTTCCTCCTTTTCAACACTTTAAACTAGATGATGACGATGTTGCAGTTTGTGTTGGTAAAAGTCACTGGGAAGGCGGACTGGAGAATGGCAACTTCAGTAAAGCACACGGGCGCACTACTAACAAACTTGCCCGCATGTATATGAAGTTATGCGAACGCTATGGTACTCGTAGTAACTGGCGTGGATATACATACAATGATGAAATGCGTAGTCAAGCACTGTTGCAACTTACACAGATCGGCTTACAGTTTGATGAAAGCAAAAGTGAAAATCCGTTTGCTTACTACACTGCAGCGATAACAAACAGTTTCACAAGAGTGCTAAACTTGGAAAAGAAAAATCAGAGCATCAGAGATGACATTCTCGAAAGTGCTGGATTAAACCCAAGTTACACTAGACAAACTGAAAACGAACTAGCAAAGAGTTCAGATCCTATTACTTGACAATAACACATAAGGTGCTATAATACACACATGAGTTTGTTCAAACGGGCCGCCGTATTCACGGATATTCACTTTGGTAACAAAAGCAATAGCCAGACTTTCAACAAGGATTGTCTTGACTTTGTAACTTGGTTTTGTAAAGAGGCTAAGGCACAGGGTGCAGACGTCTGCATCTTTATGGGCGACTGGCACCATCAACGAGCAAGTATCAATGTTGCTACGCTGAACTACAGTATTGCTGCGCTGGATTTGCTAAACGATTCATTTGATACAATCCACTTTATCCCTGGCAACCATGACGAATACTACAGAGACAAGCGAGACTACAACAGCATTGCTTTTATTAAAAAGTTTGAGAACATACAGTTTTACAATGACATTACTACTGTAGATGGTGTTGCATTTATTCCTTGGTTAGTAGGCGATGAACACAAGCAGATGCAGAAAATAACTGCTGACTATGTAATTGGTCACTTTGAACTTCCTCACTTTTATATGAATGCTATGGTACAGATGCCAGATCACGGTGAACTAAGTGCAAATGACTTTGGTCGTTGCGGCACAGTGTTTACAGGACATTTTCACAAGAGACAGGAAAAAGGCAATGTTGTATATACAGGCAATGCGTTTCCTCACAATTACAGCGATGCTGGCGATGATGATCGTGGACTAATGATACTAGACTGGGACGGAACAAGAGAGTTTATTGCTTGGCCGGATCAGCCCAAGTATCGCACACTAAAAATAAGTCAACTGTTAGAAGGTCCTGAAAAGTATTTGGGCCCAAAAACCTATGCTAGAGTAAACCTAGACGTAGACATCAGTTATGAAGAAGCAAACTTTATCAAAGAAACTTTTATGGACGAGTATCAACTGCGTGAAATGAGTTTGATCCCTCTAAAAGTTGAAGACATGGACATGCAAATTTCAGGTGAGATTAACTTTGAAAGTGTAGACACTATTGTTACTAGTCAACTACAGCAGATTGACAGCCAACAATATGACAGCAATCTTATGCTAGACATCTATAGGAATTTGTAATGCTTACTATTAATATAGGTGAAGATATTACTCCGTTTTACAGTGATCCCATGCAGGATCACTTAACAATTATGCATACTGATGGCGACACATATGCAAATAGTACAGCATGCGGTGATAAACTTGTACACCTGCATAAAGAACTTGCTCGGTTGGATTTTCCTTACTTTTTCGTAAACATTGTTACTACAAATAGCAATATCGAAAATGAGTTAATAGAACTAAAAAGTTTATATAGCGCCGAAGAACAAATAATAAAATTTAATATTGTTGATGGTAATTTCAAAAAACAAATTTATAAAGGAAACACAGTTTGTGTTTTACCGTGGATACACAAATATGTAAATCCGCAAGGACTAGTAATGCCTTGCTGTAACGGCGACGAAAATTATCCAATTGGAAACATAAAAGAAAAAGACTTAGAAGACATTAGTACAACCAACATACAACAACAAATGCTGTTGGGAGAAAGACCCAGTGCTTGTAAAAAATGTTGGATTATGGAAGATCAGAATATAATAAGTTTTCGAGAAAGAGCAAATAGTGGTTGGCAAAACTATGATAAAACATTTAAACTAAAATATCTAGATATAAGACTTAGCAATAAATGTAACTTAATGTGCAGAATGTGTAGCGGAAAATTTAGTAATAAAATTGCACAAGAAGAAGAGCGTTTATATGGATTTACAAAATATAAAGATGAAACACTTACATCTGACTTATTAGAAAAACAACTACAATACATAGAAAAAAATATAGACACACTAGAACATGTTTATTTTGCAGGTGGTGAACCATTAATAAACGAAGAACATTATCGCATATTACAGATGTTGATCGATCACAAAAAAACAAACATAACTTTAAGTTATAATACAAATCTAAGTTTACTGAAATTTAAACAGTATGATGTAAAAGAATTATGGAATAAATTTAGTAAGGTAGTTATAGGTGCAAGCATTGATCTAATCGGAGATCAAAGCAACTATGTAAGACATGGTGTACAATATGAAAAATTAGAAGAAAATTATTTACAAATAAAAAATTTACCAAATGTTAAGTTTAAGATTACAAGCACATTACATCTTATGAATATATATAATCTTCCGATTCTCCAAAAAAGATGGATTGATTTAGGATTATCGTGCAAAGATATAAGTTTTAATTTGTTACTAGAACCTGCTGAACAAGCAATTACTGTTTTACCTGAGCATTATAAAAATATAGCTCTTGCACAAATACACAATCATTTAAATTATCTTAGTAAAATCCCATATAGTAATAGGCTTATTAATGAATGGCAAAAAGCAAGAAACTTTATGACAAGCAGAAGTGATACACATTTACTAGGAGAATTTTTTAGATTAACTGATGATAAGGATCGTGCAAGAAATCAAATTTTTGAAGACTACTATCCCGAATATAAAGATTTGCGAAACTATGCATAAGGCTGTATAATAAACACATGTTCAAATTAGATACACTTACAGTAAAAAACTTTATGAGTGTGGGCAATACCACACAAGCCATTGACTTCAACCGCAATGACCTTACACTTGTACTAGGTGAAAACCTGGATACAGGTGGTGGTGATGCTGGTAGTAGAAATGGTACTGGTAAGACCACTATTATCAATGCACTAAGTTATGCACTGTATGGCAATGCACTTACAAACATTCGCAAGGATAACTTGATCAACAAGACCAATGGCAAAAACATGCTGGTCACTGTTGAGTTTGAAAAAGACAATCTAAGTTATCGTATTGAGCGTGGTCGTAAACCTAATGTACTAAAGTTCTACATCAACAACAGTGAACAAGAAACAGACGACAACGCACAAGGTGATAGCAGAGAAACACAGCGGGCTATTGAAGAACTGCTGGGTATGAGTCACGACATGTTTAAGCATGTGCTTGCGCTGAACACATACAGTGAACCTTTTTTAAGCATGCGCACTAACGACCAGCGAGCTATTATTGAACAGTTGTTGGGTATTACAATTTTGTCTGAAAAGGCAGAGAATCTCAAAGAGATGGTGCGTGTAACTAAGAACAAGATACAAGAAGAAGAATTCCGTATTAAAGCAGTTGAAGATGCAAACGGTAAGATTGTAGAACAAGTTGATGCCTTAAAGCGCAGGCAGCGTATGTGGCAAGAGAAAAAAGATCAGGACATTGCCGACTTTAAAACAGCAATCAATGATCTCAGTCATGTTGACATTGACGAAGAACTTAGATTGCACACTGAACTTGCAGACTGGAACACACTAAACAATGCACAAGTTCAACTGCAAAAAGACATTGCTGCACTGCAAGCACAAGAAGGCAGAGCAGAGCGCGATGTCGCTAAAGCAAAGAGAGCATTAGAAGGCTGGCAAGACGGCGTGTGTCACAGTTGTAATCAAAGCATTGAACACTTGGACAGCCATAAAAAAGAGATTGAAAAAGCGGAGAAAGAATATGACGAAACAAGTAGTTTCCTTGCTGAACTACAAACAGCAATTACAGAACTCAGAACTCAAGAAGAAACAGTGCCAAGCAAACCGCGAACTTTCTATGATAGCGCCACTGATGCACACAACCATCGTTCAAGCCTATCCACATTGGAGTCACAACTACAAAGTAAGCA
>Ga0222719_10002941_pt1 | contig 15286 bp, 8 predicted proteins | sample C33_34DmetaG_FD_165039 | JGI IMG/M metagenome (GOLD analysis project Ga0222719, IMG submission 165039) | Estuarine water microbial communities from San Francisco Bay, California, United States - C33_34D | ecosystem: Environmental > Aquatic > Marine > Unclassified | place: USA: California...
GCTAGCACATGCGTGAGGAATTTTATGTCTGCGCTCGACTCACGCGCGCCGCCGCACCGTTATTTTAATTCTCCGGCGCAGGCGCTGGTGCGGGCGCAGGCGCGGGCTTTGAGGACGGCGCACCAGCCGCGATGCGCTCTTCCTCTTCTGCGCGCGCGCGGTCTTCGCGGATTTTCTTGAGATAGGGCGACGTCGACTTTCTCAGCACCGCCTCTGCAGCCTTATCTCGCATCGTCTTCTTCAACTCCAAATCGCGAAGGACTTCAGTGCGTCTAGGGTGACCCTCGGGTAAATCCTTGACGGTATCCCACAGCGCCGCTTCCTTGGCTTTTCTCGCCTTGATTATCTTCCACTTTCGTAAGAAAATAGAACCTGCTGACTTTTCAGCGGCGAGAGGCCACAACGTCGACGGCGCGTACGTCTGCCAAATGCCCGCCTTGATTTTGAACTCCATCTCCGCCTTGCCCGCTTCAGCCGAGTTCAACATTGCGAGATTCGCCGACGATCGGTGCCTGCTCGTTATGAGCTCAGAACTCGGTACCACACCCTTGATACCCTTTCGAATCTTCATCGTGCTCCCGAGGGACGTCGTCGTCAACTCCTTCTGGATGCTTTCGGCGCGGGTGGGCGTTGTCGATGTGTCAGCATCGCCAAAGAATTCTTCGTCGCTGTCAACCTCGTTCGCCGGTTTGTTCGAATACACAGGCACCTTCAACGCTTCCCGAAGCTGCATGCTTGTCGCTGCCCACTCCACGGCGGTGATGATGATGAGAGGCAGCACCGTGATGCGGAAACGCATCGTGTTGAACCCGAGCGTCGGCAACCCAAAGGCGACGATGATTTGGGAAAAGAAGAGACTGAAGTACATCTTGTTCACGAGCCATGACCACATAGACGTACCCGCGGCGTACTGCTGAATGTAGTGATACACGATGTTGTGTTTCCAGAAGAGGTAGAATAAGCCAAAGAAGATGGCGCAGAACGGGAGCAACACCGGCGCGACAACGGCGTAAATCATGCCGATGAAAAACACGAGCATCGTTTGCGCGGGTACCCGGTGACTTGGCGTCGCCGTCGGCTGCGCCCATAGCATTCTCTTTTTAAGCGCTGGCCACGTGCGCGCACGTCCACGGTATGCCAAGCACTTCGTGGCAAACCCAAGAAGCACTGGAGGGTGGATGATTTCCAACACGGGCGACGTCGCGCAACGCAACATGATGAATTGCAAAAAGAAGGAACTCGTGTTCATCAAACGCAGAATAAACTGATAGGTGAACAAGTGCGGAGTGTAAATCCACGACTGAAAGTCTTCCCACAACGGCGTAGAGCTCAAGTTACCGAAAACCAAGTTGAGAATCAACAGCCAGAAATACATAGAGGCGCCAAAAGAATCCATTTGACTCACGGCAATGTATCCCGTTTGTCGACTGACAACGAGACTCAACACGTGTCCGACGACGAGGAAAATGGTCAAAACGATGGAAACGATGACGTTATACACGGCTTCACCGAGCGAGTTGACGATCTCAGTCTTCAATGTGGCGATGGCGCCAACAGCTGCGTTCACTGGATACATGAAAAACAACGCCAAAAACGTCGCAAACATAAACGCGCGCGTCGTCTTTGTTTTTCGCATGCCTTCGTTGAGGGCGAGATTGTGCCAGACGACATCAGAGTTACCTGGCGCCGGCGTACTGATCCACTGCCCTGGAACAGCGTCTACTTGAATCTGAGACGCAATGACAGCATCCATTTGTCTCGCAAACACGATAATCGCGCTCGAAGCTGGTGACGAATCGTTAATAAAGTCGTCACGCATGTTGACGAATTCGGCAAACGTTTTTTGCTCCGTCTCACCATACATTTCGACCTCCTTGAGCGATCTCGCGAGCTGTCGCTTTTCCCATTTCTTCAAAGTACGAAGCTTTTCTTCGGATCGCAAATCGTCAATCGCTTGCATCGTTTGTGTGTGGTACTCTCGCGCGGCGGCCCATTTCTTCGCCGCGGCGTCGAGCTTGCGTGTATCCGCAGCGAGCATCTTGAACGCGATACAGTCCTTTCCGAAAACGTTTTCGAATTTAGCGATGAGCATATCAACGCTTTCAGATTTGTGCAACACTCTGAGGTTCGTGTTGTCATGCGCTCGAGGAAGTTTGCCGTTTTCGATGAAGTATTTCAACTTGGCGAAGAAACTCAAGCCTTCGTCGTCAAAGACGATATCCAAAAACTTCACCGAACCTTTGAGGTTCGCGTTTAGCTTTTTGACATCCACCTGTTTAAGGTTGTTGGCAAACTTCGCTGGTACCGGAGCCGCAGTAAGGAGTGGAATTTCTTGTACCACGATCGCATTCGCTTTGATGCCCGTCTTGTTTGGATCTACGGACCACATCATGGCGACATACTTGTGCGTCTCGAGACGAATCAGCGCCATGAGAAAGAAACTGATAATCCAGCACATGATGACGGTCGCCGTAAACGTACTATCAGTTCGAGCATTCAACAACGTGTACCGCTTAATGCCTTGCTGTTCTAGCGCTGCAATAATCTGAGGCGATCTTAGTGCGGTCTCGTCAGCCCTGTACAATCCCATCAAGACTGGACAACAGACTACGGAACACGCGGTGAAAAAGCGTGCAGAGAGTTTGAACCAACGAACAAGCATGTATTCGTCTGGAGTGGTAAATTCTTTCACCCAATCGTTATCGCGTTTCCAAGCATCAATTAACCACGCAAAGTGACCCTCTCTAGGTTTTGGCAACGGAATTTCTCGCGGCGGGTAGTTCGGGTTGCTTTTTTCGACATACGCTGAAGAGTCTATCGCCAACCGCAACCACTTCACGCTGCGCAAGTACACAAACAAGAGAAACAATCCAACGAACACGATTAAGTAAGCAGCCACAAGTGTAAAAAGTTCTCCCACCTTCGTGTTCACGTCGCATGAATCATCCGCCGCGCACACTTCAACATAGAAGCACGCAAGCCCAGAGCCGACGCGCTTGATACCTTCAATAGAGTACTCACCCGAATATGCCACTGGATAATACCCCGAAGCCGTATCGCATTTCAGGCACTCCATCATCTCATCCGGTGGACAGTTGTCCAAATCCCGATATGAGGAAATGTGCATCCTCGCCGCGCTTTCGCCGCTCACCGTCCCGACATTCATATTCAACGTAGGCACGTTTGAGTTCGCATTCAATAACTCGATCGTCCGCCCTTCACCACCCTGTGCATCAAACAGCCATTCTGAGCGTACCGCACAATCATGCTTACACGACGACGGGCAAGGACATCTTGTGCCACTCGAATCCTCGAGCGTCGTCGTCACCCACGCGCTCGGAGTCCACGTCCCAGCGCCAACTGTATACTGGTTCACTGTCGGCCCCACGTACGTATCCTGCGACGGCGGCATCTCTCACGTCCTCACGACGCGCACGATATCGACGACGCACGAACCAACGCCTCGCCTCGACTCGCCTCGACGACGACGACGGTAACGATTGACCGACGTTTGCGGCTGATCAACGAATTGGCGAACGGTTACGCGAATCGCTCGCCGTCACCGCGTCGGATCGCGTCGGATCGCACTCGCACGCTCGCACGCACGTAAGAATTACCGTTGAGACGGTTGCGCGCGTGTGCGTTCGTCGTGCTCGCGCGCGCGCGCGAATGCCGGCGCGCGCAACGATCGGATGGGTTACCCAATCGGAACACCATCAACATGCTTGACCAATGAATGACTCAAGACGGGGGACTGTGACGAATTAATGAACACAAGACAAGGTGGGACTCGTCCGCGACCGAGCCGAGCGGGACTGGGAGCGCGAGCGCGGGACGGGTGTACGGACTACGCAGCGATAGATGGTGATATAACAATGGTGCACGCGAATGTTGTGCGTTGCGTCGCGCGTGGAGTGGGATTCGAGCGCCGCGTTTACCCGCGACGGCGCGAAAGGCGCCACGCGTTGGCGTCGTTGTATCTGTCGTACAATGGCTCGATTTTCTCGCTCTTTTTCCGCTTGGATAAATGACGCGGGTCGCTTTGTTTGAAGAAGCGAGGGGCGAGTTCGACGAGCCATTTTGGGTCGATTGCGCACACTTCGCGCATGTACTCTTTGGTGGTGAGCACGAGTTCGTGGTAGACGACCCAATCGGGTTGGCGTTGGAATAGCGCACTCGATGGGTGAATGTACGTGGGCGTGTTGTCCACGACAGTCTTGTAGCCTTCCTGTGGGTCTTTCTTGGCGCTGTGGAAGAAGAATCCCGAGCAAATTGCACGGCGAATTTTATTGTAGTTTCGCCCGGCGCTCGTTGTCTCGAGTTTGTATCGATCCATAATCGTCAGCAACTGCTTACGCACGTCTTGCGCGCGCTTCAACGAGCGCGCTTGAAGGAAATTTTCGAAACACCACGGCGTGCTGAACCCTTGCGCTTTCCATGCTTCATACACTGACAATAACGTCAAGTGATCGCCCTCGGCTTGGAAGAATTTGTTCTTCTTTGCATCTGCGGCAGCTTGTTTTTCCTTTGGTCGATGAAAGATATTTTGCGCGCTGAGCATGGCGACTATGGTTAAAATTTCTTCAGAGCATCCCAAATCTACGCTCGCGATGAGCATCTTACTCATCGGTGGTTCGAGTGGGAACTCCGCCATCTTTCGTCCGAGTCTCGTAAGTAATCCTTCCTCATCGAGTGCACCCAAGTTGTACAATTGTTCCAACGACGTCACAAGCGTCGCCGCAGGTGGCGAATCCATGAAGTCAAAGTTCAGCAAGTCATTAATCCCCATAGCCTTCATTGTCAATACCGTCATGCTCAAGTTTGTGCGTTGGATTTCCGGCACAGAAGTTGGGAGCATTTCATTCTTGAATGCGCTTTCCGTGTACAATCTGTAGCACTTCCCTGGACCAGTACGGCCCGCGCGACCGGCTCGTTGTCGAGCCGAGGCTTGAGAAATCGGGGCGACGATGAGCGAATCCATCGAGATTTTAGCGTTGTACACCTTTTGCTTCGAAAAACCAGGATCGACGACGTAATAAATGCCATCAATAGTGAGGGAAGCTTCCGCAATATTTGTCGCGATGACGCACTTACGGCTGCCAGGCGGCGCGGGTTCAAAAATGCGCGTCTGTTGTTCGCTCGGTAATGCAGAGTACACGGGTAAGACGTGGAGCTCGGGTACCGCAGGCCCTAACGCCTTCATACGTTCGAACAGAATTTCCGCCGCGGCATCGATTTCTTCTTGTCCTGTGAGGAAGAGCAAGATGTCCCCTTCTGGTTCGGTGAGATGAATTTGCATCACAGTGATCAACGCCGCGTCCAAATAATCGCTTTCGGGCGCTTTTGTGTACAAAACTTCAACTGGAAACGTCCGCCCGGGAATAGTGAAGATAGGGCAGTCGAAAAAGTACGTTGAGAACTTTTCGGCATCCAAGGTTGCGGAAGTGACGATGATTTTCAAATCTTTCCGCTTTGCGCAACACTTCTTCAACAAACCAAACAAAACATCTGTATGAATCGTACGCTCGTGCGCTTCGTCGAGCATGATGACGCAGTACTGGGTCAAAAGCTCATCTAACAATGCCTCGCGCAGAAGCATACCATCGGTCATGTACTTGATAACGGTATCTGGCGACGTGCAGTCTTCGAAACGAATGGCATAGCCGACTTCTTCACCCAATCGACATCCGTACTCTTCAGCCACACGCTTCGCTACGGACATCGCAGCCACACGTCTGGGTTGCGTACACCCAATTCTACCACGAGATGTGTATCCCGCCTCGGCTAAATATTGCGTCATTTGCGTCGTCTTCCCTGAACCAGTCTCACCAATAACGACTAATATCTGATTTTCATTCACCGCTTGAATAAGTTGATCTCGAAGTTTGTAAATCGGCAGTGTTTGACGCAGCATATGCATCGGCATCGTCTGCGGCTGACCCATTCGAGGAGCGTCACCGATCGCTTTGGCTTTCCATTCCGGCATATCATGGTGCCCAGAGCGTCCGCCACCAAAATGTGGACGCCCATTCTCGATTTCTTCGTGGCGACCCATGGGATCTTCCCAAGGTCGCGTCAATTGCTGACCACCACCACCACCTTGGTCTGCATCAGCTCGGTGCTGCTGTTCGCGCAGTTCACGCCTCTCCTTGGCTAATGTGGATTGTGTCATCGCCGCGCGTGACATGGATCCGTCCGGATTTTTGACAATTTTAATCGGAGACACATCCCCAGTGGTTGCCGCAGTCTGCCCTTGCAAGAACGGCGCTTCGTCTTCGTTGAGTTCTATGTCGAACTCTTCTTCAGCTTCTTCTTCATAGGATAGCATCCCATCGTTTTCGGGGTCGAATTGTGGATAGTCTTGAACTTTCAGCACGCCGCTCGCGATGAGTTGTCGCGCTTCCCACAACTCGGGCGAACTCAATCGCTTCGCAGGTCGTTTGCGCGAATTCGCACCCATATCATCAGTACTAGGCGCGATACCCGAAAGCCCACGAAGGGAGGAGTTCGGTGCGGGTGGGGGCAAATTCCGAGGTGCCGGGTTACTCCGACTGCCGCCAAACGTCCCACCGCGCGAACTCGCTGTCTCTTCCCCGGTGATTTGATCCACACTTTTCATCGCAAGCGAAATTTTCGCACCTTGTCGACTAAGAACCTTCACCCATACGTTCTCTCCGCGCGTAGCGCCTTCTTTTGCGCTCTTCAAATGCCTATCCGATAACGCACTCACGTGCACCAAACCTTCAAACTTCCTCTTAAACTCCACAAGCTCCACGAACGCGCCGAAATCTAAAACATTCGTCACCCTTCCGCGATACACCGCGCCAATACTGGGCTCGCCATCTTTAGTTTTGACGTGCGTGTTTTGCGTTTGCGCACTCGCGTGAGAATGCGACGTTTCCCTCGCGTTTGCTCTGGCGCTGAATCTCGGGTCATCCGCGGCGTTCGCCGTCACGTCTCGATCACCATATAGTTCCCGCGTGAGCTTCTTCGCGTGCTCCTCATCATCACGTGCAGCTAGACCTGGATACTGACTCTCGCTCGCGCTCGCCACCGTCGCGCTCGCCGCATTCGCCTTGGCTGTCGCCGCGGAGCTCGACGACGGCTTGCCTCCGCGCGAGATGACCCCGAGCAAACTCTCCGCGAACCCGTCACTGACGTCGGCACCGACCGCACTCAACGCCTCACGAAACGCATCCGCGGTCTTGTGTTCCTCGGCGAGCGAGATGACGAACTCGGCGAGAGTTTTATCGCCCACACCTAGGTGATTCTCGAGCTCCTTTGTCACTTTGTTCACAAGCGAAAGCTTTGCGAGCTTTGCGAGCGCGGCCGCCATGGGTACGTCGTTTCGCGCGCGCGTGTATAGTATGTGATGTCGCGTGTGCGCCTCGGACGAGATTCGGAGGGTATCGCTCTTCGGTCGTCGAGAGTGCGTGCGCGCGAATGCGGTGGACTGTGCCACTCGCTGGGGGTAAACGCGCGCGCGTCGAACTCGCATGACATTTGCATTTGCTAATGTATCTTTACAACGCGTGCTGATGAAAAGCTAGAAATCTATTAAGTTACCACTGGATGTCGTCCCGAGCGTGGGCGCGGGTGCGGCGAGCGAGGCCCATTGTGGAGCGAACGCTGCAGATGTCGGCTCGACGGCGTCGGCGACGTAGGCGCGAATGAACGACGGTCGACATCCAGCAAGTATGCCCACGAATGCGACGCGCGAGCGTGATGGCATCATTGACGATTCAGGGAACCAGCACTTGGCAAATGTGCTTACGATTGCGGCTATGTCAGGAGCTGATCCTGTTTGCGCGCATTCTTCAGTGAGACGGTGCACGAGCGTCGTCGTGTGACGCAGTGTAGCGCGCGCCTTTGTGGACAAATGCGCATTCACCAGAGCATCGACAAAGTCCTTACTCGGCGGTAAATCGGGGTTCACAGCATCCGCGGCAGTGACTATGGCGCTGCTGCTCAACAGACGTTCTGGAAGAGCGCTGAAGAAGGAAATGAGCGATTGGCCAACATCGTACGCATTGACGCCGGGAACGCTTAAACTCACCGAACCTCCCCGTGTGATGCCACTCACAGCGCGACTCACCGCGGCCATGCCGCCTTTTGTAGTGACGTTATCGAAAGGTACACGGAACAGTCCAGGAGCGGCACTCGTGGATTCGAATAAATGATCCACCAGCATGCCAATGACTTGCGGTACATTTGGTGGAAACATCGCCGTCGGCAAAGTTTCAAGCGACTGCCCGAATACGCACGGAGTGTATTGCCCTTGTACAGACACGAAAAAGTCACGACCGTTTTCGAGGCGAATGACTAAAATCGCATCTGCCGCCTTTGGCTGCGGCTCCACATCTACCAGAGTGTCCAGCGCATTGGACGACGTCGAACGTGAGCCACTCAACGCTGTCGGCCCCGACATCCGACCTCCTTCGATTTTGGCCTGAATGTTCACGATGCACTCCTCTCCAGGTAGTAATCTACCACTCGTGGGATTGACATTGAGCCATGCTGGATATGGTGGTCCTCCCGGTACAGGTGAAACTAAACTAAAGTTTGCGGGTACGTCACCCGTGTTTGACATCGTAAACCTACCGCTTGACTCTTCAGCGTATCTTAATCTTCCGAGATCAACCGTTGGATTTAGTATCGCACACGTTGGTTGAGATTTCATTTCCTCTGCGTCGAGTTGTCGCCTCAAGTTGGACAATAGATCTTGTAGCTTTTGTGGTTGTAGCTCGCGAACGACCAACGAAAACAACGCATACACCGGTTTGTGATCAGAATGCGTGAGTTCAGCTCGTCCGTAGTCAATCAAATTGATATCAAAGTCACCTTTCCATAAAATTCGATCGCACCACGCAGGCGAGCGCTTCTTTTCCTCTTCCTTTTTTTGCGCACCTTCGATGTCGTTATCGTCTGTGTCACCCGCGCCGCTGTACACATTCGTTCCGGGTCTATACTTGTAAGTTGGCGCAAACGTCACTTCGCTTTCATGCCAGCCTGCAAAGGCTCTACCTGCAACGCGCTCGATATTCAACTGATCAGCGGCGAGCAAGCTCGAAATATTACCAGCCTCGATGGACGCGCGTACAACACTGTCCGGAAGGTTCAAGCGATAGTTCAAATCACCAATCCAAATCGCACTCGCGGCGTCATCAATTCTGTGCACTTCTTGACTCATATCAACACCCTCTCGAGGCCCAAACGCGAGTTGATCTACGATTGCTTTGTAGTCTTCGTTACGCTTCACTTCATCTCCAGGTTTGCTTCCGGCGCTCAAATGCGAACATATAAACACCAACGGCGTGCTGCGTAATTTCATCCACACCGCCGCCGCACCCTTGTTCCCGAGCACGCCCAGCCCTAAATTAATCCCTGTACTCACCGTGCTCACGCGAACCTCGGTTACGTGCGTTAAAAGTGTGGCTTTGACCCACACCGTGACGTACACGCCCACGAGCTGTTTCTGCGCCACTGGCCGGTACATCGCCACGCCCTTCATTGTCGGCACTGCTGGCGGCCGTGGTCGTGCATTCCGCGCGTTCATCGCCTGAAATAAATCATCATCATCGTTCGCACCATCTTCGAAATTCACCCACGACGCATCGGGTGTCGCATCCTGAACGTTTTGCGTCGACGTCCTGCTCGCCGCGCGTTCGTAACTACTCTCGGCGAACGCCCCCCGCCTTCTCGTCGACTCCTGATTCGCCGCGTCACCATTCAACGCACGATCTAACACCGCTTCCCACATCTCCGTCTGCGCGCTATCTTGCACGGCTAACACATTCCCAGGCGTGAGCGGTATGATTTCTTGAAATCCCACGACGACAACATCCGCCGCATCCGCGCCAAAACTGCCTCTCGCGTCCATCTTTAACCACGACCGTATGTCCATCCCTTCCTTGGGCGCCTTGCCATTCGTGTTCCAAGACCCACAGAACATCTTCAGAGGGTGTTGCGACGTGTACGCGTCGATGCTTTCGCGCACGAATGCCTGTCGAACCGTCGACGAGCTCACGCGCGCGCTCCACTCGCGCGCCAAAGGATGTAGCTCCACCGTCGCCGCCGCCGACGACCGCGCGTCGAGCGCGGTGCGAAACCCACCAGCGCTACTGGTGTGACTCGCGTCATCGTCGAAATCGCTCACCCACGCCGTCGTCGGCGCTGGTGCGCGCTCGTTTGTCGTCGAAGTCGCTTGGAGCGCCTGGCGTTTCATGTCCGCGAGAAACGACCGCATCGCGCGCGTCCGGCGTCGCCGCGCTCACCCGCGAATCGCACCGCGACCGTCGTCGATGCGTCGTCACCTGTGCCGTCGTCCGCTGCGGATGGTGTGCGCGACGACGTGTGCGGATGCGGAGCTCAGCGCGGAGAACGACACAACGAGGCGCAGTGACATCGCAGCATGAGCGCGGTACGTGACGTCGACCACGGCGCGCATCGCGACTCCCGAACGCGCGTGCGCGCGCGACGCGTGCGACTGCGACATCGTGGCGGTCTCGCCGCGCGATGCGCGTCGCGTCGCGTCGCGCGCACGCGTGAATTTGCTTGATTTTTGACTGTCGAAAATCCTTCAACATCTACGTAAAAGACGACGTTGAAAACTCCGTTCGCCCGTCGCCGCCGTGCGCGACGCATTCGACTAACCTTGCGCGCGCGCGTGATTCGCACGCACAGATTTTTGAAAGCTATGAACGAGAGTTTTGTGAGTTTTCCAGCTCGATTCATCGTGGGATTGAAAACGTTCGAGGCGCTGGGGATGGCGCGCAACGCCAACGCGCGGTAAAATCGATCGAAACGGACGTTGCGGAGTGCGAAGCGCTCGTGCGCCGGATGGATCTCGAAGCGCGCTCGATCACGGATGACAACGTCAAGGCGCCACTGCTGGGAAAGCTGAGAGAATATAAAAGTGAGCTGGCAAAGTTGAAGCGGGACGGGCGCGAGGCGAGCGCGACGGCGGCGACGGCGGACGCGAGAGATGATTTGTTGAACACGGCTGAGCGTGGTGACGGTGGGGGCGGTTACAGCGGTGGAGATTTTTCCGCGCGCGGCCAAGCGATGGAGACGACGGATAGATTAGCGCGTACTGGTGAGCGCATCAAGGAGAGTCGACGAGCGTTGCTCGAGACGGAGGATTTGGGCGTGAGCATTTTGCATGATTTACAAGGCCAGCGGGAGACGATTGAACGCAGTCGAGAGTCACTGCATGGCGCTGATGACACCATAGGACGATCGAGAAAGATTTTAAGCAACATGGGTCGTCGCGCGCGGGCAAATAAGATTGTGTTTTACGGCGTAAGCGGCATGCTGGCGTTTGCCATTTTGATGATCATCTATTACAAGATGCGCTAGAAAAGGTAGAGTATTGATGATACTACCGGTACACGTCAGCATCACTGCTGCGGCTAGATAATTATAATTGTACAAATTCACATTCCCACGCGCGCGCGTGGGAAGCAGAGGAAGAAGAATACATCACGATGTTTGTCGTCACGAGGATTCGTAGTCGCTCCGCTCGCTGACGAGATAAATACGTCCTTTACCGACCACCTTCCACGGCGAACTCTCGCGTTTTTCAAATTGCGTCTCAAACACAATCTTACGCGCACAACAATGACATTCCGTGCGCGATTTGCCCTGCGCACCACGCACTGAAAGGAAAGAATACACTTGTTCGTGACACGCCGGACACTCGCCCGTCATCGCCAGCGTTTCGCCGCTCTTCACCGAACGCAACTTTTCAACCCCACGCGAGGCCAAGCCGATGCCGATCAACCCCATGATTGGTATCCTCAATCGTGGCCCATCGGGAAGTGAAAAAATCAGCGACAACAGCGCGCGTACGTCGTCTCCGAAATCAAAAAAAATAAACGCCGCGCCAACCGCCAGAATAACCGCGTACGACGTCTGCAACGCGCGCATCTGCGCCTCATCCGTCACACAATCCGAATACACCGCCTTCCCGCGCACCGAGCACCGTGGATACTTTTTCACCGCGTCTGAATTCAAAAACATCAGTTTGGCCTCGAGGGCGTCGAAATACACGTCGTCTACGAGCGGCGCGCCGTCGTAGTACGCCTCCTTGGCGCGCGGGTACAACGCTTCCATCTCCGCCTGCGTCGCCCGGTCGAGATCGGCTGGGATCGTCGCCCCAGTCGATGACGACAACGACGACGACCCTGACGTTGACGCGCGCGACGGTCGCGCGTCGTCGGCGTTGGCGTCGCCATCACCGCGCGACAAGGCACGCGCGAGGCTGATGTCCCGGAGTCGCATCGCACGCACCCCGCGCGACGCCGCGCGAACGCCGCGCGATGCGGCGCGCGTCGGTGCAGACGTGTGCGACGTCAACGCTAACGACGCTGCGCTCACGATGGACGCCGCCATGACGACGACGTCGGTGATGACGACGCGCACAGCGCACAATGCGGAATTGGTCGTCAGAATCAGACACGCACACCGCGTCGTCGTCGTCGTCGTCAGCACACGCCCACGCGCGCGTGTCACGAGGAGACGTTCGTGACTTTGCAATCGCACCGACGCGCATCGGACGCGCGCTCGACGGATCGAAGACACGCGGCGGCTTGGTTGAGGCGACACCATGAAGCTCGTGAGGTTTTTACAGAAATTGAGCAACGAGTCGGTGACGGTGGAGTTGAAGAATGGCACCACCGCGCACGGGACAATCATGGGTACGTATGCATCTTTTGAGCGCGCGTCGCTGCGAGGTGTGCGACGGCATGGAGTGCGAAAAGGGGTTTGAGCTCGGGAATGCGCGCGTCGCGGATTCGATCGCCGCGCGAGGCGGCTATGGATACCGCGGGTTTACCCGTCGCGTACCCAATGCATGCGTTGCGAATGCAAACACTGACGAATGTTGACGTTTATATCTCGCGCAGGCGTGGATGTGAGCATGAATACCCATCTCAAGCAGGTGAAGCTTACGCTTAAAGGGAAAAACCCAGTGACGATGGACCACTTGAGCGTGCGCGGGAACACAATTCGATATTACATCCTCCCAGACTCGCTAAATTTGGACACTTTACTAGTAGACGATACGCCTAAGCAAGGGAAGCCCAAGGCGAAGATTGTGGCAGCGGCTGGACGCGGGCGCGGTAGAGGACGCGGGCGCGGGCGTGGGCGAGCGTAACGCCGCCGCTGCGAAAAGTTCACCATCGCGCGAGGAATCGCGCGGTGGTCTAGTGTGAGTTTGTTCTATATCCATAATTAGATTTTGAATTACCGTCGTCCATCATCGACGCCGTTATCGTCGAGCGTTTTCAAACGACGCCGTCATCGTCGAGCGTTTTCAAAATGAAAGTCTGACAGTTGGCACGCTCGCGCCTCACATCGCGCCTCCATGCCCGCGTCCGCGGAGGCCACGGCGCTGGCCAACACCGCGGTGCAGCACGACCGTGCCGGCAATCGCGCGGAGGCCATTCGCGCGTATCGTCAAGCTGCCGACGCGTTGGTGTTGGATGCCGAGCGCATCGGCGATGCGAGCGTGTTTGCCAAAAAAGCAAACGAATATCGCGCGCGCGCCATCGAGCTCGAGACCGCGCTGGCGCGCGAGGCGACGAGTTCGAGTTCGACACAAGCCATCGATGCACTGCACGCGGCGGAGGCGGAGGTGAAGCGGGGCGGCGGCGCGCGCGTCGTCGCGGGCGCCGCGGTCGTCGGCGGCGCGGTGGGCGCCGCGTGCTTGGGACCGTTGAGCGCCGTCGCCGCAGCGGGTGCCATGGCGTACGGGACGACGCGCACGGATTCTATAGGCAGCGTGACGCGCGGTGCTGGTAAGGCGGCGGCGAATGCGTTTTCTTCGCTGCGCCGGTGGAATAAAGATTATAAAGTCACGACAAAGCTTGCGGAAGCCGCGACAACGACGGCCAAGGCGGTGAAAAAGGTGGACAATGACTACGGGATAACGAGCAAAGCGGCATCGGCGGTGAAAACGTCGGCCAAGGCGGCGAGCGAGTTTAATGAAAAGCATAAAGTCACGGCGAAGATTGGGCAAGGCGTATCGAGCGGGTTGGACAAAATAACGACGACGATGTCGAGCAAAGCGGGCGACGCGCCGTCGGCGCCGCCGGCGCAACGATGAGCGCGCGCGCATGTACAAAAATAAAACCATTGAAATATACCGGTAGCAAAATATAGCAAAATTGCTCTCGCTGTCGATTGGCGCGACGACACAGCACGGCACAACGTGATGAAAAAACAAGCGTCACACCGCGACTCGCGCGCCATGCCTTCGGACAATCTCACCAAACTATCCGCCGCGAGTGCGGTCGCAGACGTGAGCGCCACGGGCGCGTTCGCTCGAAAACAATCCACATTCTTGAACGCGTTCGCAGAGGGTGCGTACGCGCCCGAGGCAGATAGATACGAACTTAATGTATCCTTGGCCTGTCCCTGGGCCTGTCGCGTGTTGGCTGTCCTAAAACTTAAAGGCCTCGAACACGTGTTTGACGTGCACGTCACCCACCCCGTGTGGGCGCGCACGAAACCAGACGATGCGGACGACACGCATTGCGGTTGGGTTTTTGTCGATGCCGACGAAACGTCCACGGTGACTGGTCCGAGCGGCAAAGGCGAGTACGCCGTCGACGCCGCGTGCTCGTCAAGCGGTAGCGCGGGCGTGAAAACGATACGTGCGTTGTATGACATGGTTGGCGCACCTCCAGAACAACGATTCACGGTGCCGTTGATTTGGGACAGAAAAACGCAAACCATCGTGAACAACGAGTCGAGCGTGCTCGTCCGCGAGCTCAACTCTAAATTTAATCACTTGGCGACGAATCCCGGTTTAGATTTGTACCCAGAGCACTTGCGGGCGACCATAGACGAGATTAACGATTGGGTGTATCACGGTATTAATAACGGTGTGTACAAGTGCGGGTTCGCAATCAGTCAGAGCGCCTACGACGAGGCCGTCGAGGAATTGTTCAAAGCGCTCGACCGATGCGACGTCTTACTCAGCCAACGACGATACATCGCCGGCGACGTCCTCACCGAAGCTGACGTCCGGTTATTCCAGACCCTCATCCGGTTCGATCAAGTCTACGTCGTATACTTCAAGACGAACAAGAAATTTATACATCAGTACGCCCATTTGAGCGGGTACGTTCGAGAGCTCTATCAAATGGACGCCATGCGCGTCGGCGTCGTCGACATGTCGCACATTAAAACGCACTATTTCGCATCGCACCCTGTGTTGAACGCGCACGGTATCATTCCGTGCGGACCAGATGTGGATTTATTCGCCCCGCACGGACGCGAC
>Ga0222719_10002942_pt1 | contig 15283 bp, 23 predicted proteins | sample C33_34DmetaG_FD_165039 | JGI IMG/M metagenome (GOLD analysis project Ga0222719, IMG submission 165039) | Estuarine water microbial communities from San Francisco Bay, California, United States - C33_34D | ecosystem: Environmental > Aquatic > Marine > Unclassified | place: USA: California...
ATGTCATGTTTCCGCACATGTATAAAGTTAAAGCCATTGCATCAGGTACATTTCCACTACCTCCAGCAAATATAGCTTTATCTTTTAATTCTTTACTTCCCATCACTATAGTAAGATTCATTCCACCAATCGCAGTATACTGATTATAGTCGTAAGCTACATTTTCAGTTAAATATGCAACTGCATTTCCGCCATGCGAAACCATTATGGTTTTATCATCAAATCTTAAATCGTTATGAAACTTATTAAATCCAGGAATATCTCTTGCGCCTGGGATGTGTTTGAATTTTATTTTTTCTCCTAAGTGTTTTTCCATATGTTTTGCAACAATCATTGCCCACTGAGATGTACCGCTTCCTGGTTTTTGTGGAATGATCATTGTGTAATCTGCTAATGCAGAAAAAGTTAGTAAAGAAAAGAATATAGTTAAAATTTTCATAAATATCTCGTTAATAGTTGTACGGTTAAAAGCTCGAATCTCTCGAATAAAATAAATCCTATAATTAATGCAGGTTTTGAAATTTGTAGTTTGTGTATTATAATTCCAAATAGAGACATTAAAATAAATATTAAATAGTCTTCCCATCCTCCTGTATATTGTACACAACTCCATAAGATAAGTAATATCAAAGGCGGAAAATAATAATTAAAAGGAATACTAGTAATATAACAAATTTTTTTGAGAAAAGCAAGAAGAACAAAGAATACAACTATAGTTCCCCCAATAAATCCAAAAAACATTGATTGAAATAACTTGTGATCTTCAAAAAGTGAAGGATCTCCTAGTTCAATATTTAAATACATTAATAAAGCAATTATTACTGCTGCAAAAGGAGCCCCTGGAATTCCAAATAGTAGTGTAGTAATCATAGATGTAGCTTTTTGTGAATTATTAGCTCCTTCACATCCTATGACACCTTTTATATTACCTCTTCCAAAAGGTATTAGTTGTTTTTGATTGCTTAAAACTGTTTGACCATAAGCTATCCAATCAGCAATAGCTCCCCCTAATCCAGGCAGTAGTCCTATGAAAGCTCCAATGAATCCTCCTTTTAATGATATCCATTTATATTTACTTACTGATAAAATACCTAAAAGTCTATAGTCTTTGAGAGAGGGTTTTGTAAGTTTTTTATTTCCTTTTAAGCCTTCATATAGCTCAGGAATTGCAAATACTCCTGCAATCACTGGCATAAGTTGTAAGCCATCAGATAAATACTCCCATCCAAACGTGCCTCTCGATACATTTGTTACTGGGTTAGTTCCTATTAATGCTAAAATTATTCCTAAACTTAATCCAATTAGTCCTAAATACCATTTTCTACCCAATACTAGTATTACACTAAAAAAAGACAGTAAAGTTATTATCCAAAGTTCTTTTGATCCTACGTATAAATATATGAAATCAAAATATTGAATAAAATAAAAAACTAAAAACCCCCATAATAATCCATTAAAAGTTGATGAGGTCATAGCTGCAGAAAGAGCTAATTCTGCTTTACCTCGTTTTGCTAAAGGATATCCGTCTTGTATTGTAGCGGCAGAAGAATTTGCTCCTGGTATCCCTAATAAAACAGAAGTAAAGGTATCGGCAGTTGTTGATGCAGCAACTGCAGCCATTATAAATATTATAGCAGAGTAAGGGTCAGAAAATAAATGTATAAAACCAAAAAGAGCTACCAAACCTGTTGTAGCTCCAGCTGAGGGTATTATCCCAATTATTATTCCGTAAATTACCCCAAAAAGTAATTCAATCATATGAAATTATGAATATCCTCTTGTTGTAAATAGTTATATCTCACAAAATCAAACTTGAATCTTCCTAATGAACCCTCTCTATAATTTTCTACAGACAGATTATATTTGGCTGAAAGCTCTTGAACATACTTCATAGACCATGGAAAAAAATCTAGCATGGTTCCATCTGCATGAGGTTTTCCAGGATTTACTTTCATACATACTCTTGATCCCCAGTTTTTATTGAGCAAACTAAATACTTTTTTCATTCTAAGATCAACCCATTCTTTATTATAAAAATTGATCGAACCATAACAAATTATCAAGTCGTAAGATATGTTATCATTAAAATCAATGATGTCACAGATTTCATCTGCATTTTCATTAACTATGTCAATCCCTAAAAATGACTGTCTTTTATTGCAGAATTTTTTATACTGATTAAACCCACAACCTACATCAAGGATTGTAAAAGATTTTTTCATACACTTTATGACATGAGGATCTTCTTCTGTCTGTTTCCAATCATTCTTGAAATACTCAATCATTTAATCTTTTTTTCAAGTTCTACAATTAAATCATTTAAATACCATTTAGCTTTTGCTAAATCTTCTCTTTGTTTTCTCAAATCATCATGTTTTAAGTTATACCTAGTAACATACTTAATAACATTTCCTTGTGAAAATCCCATATCATAAGAGTTGATGTAATCAGTAGTTTCTATACCCTTATTATAGTGTGGTGGATGGTTTACCATATCTTTTATTATAGTTTTTCTCTCAGTCACTAATTCTCTCTCAGTTTCTCCTGGTTTTCTTTTATAAATTGTTTTACCTTTGTCGGGTGATTCGTAAATATAATTGTTCACTTTTGCCTCTCTCCATTTAATACTATAACCATCAGGGTACTCACTATGTAATTTTTCTTGTTTTAGTTTCCAAAGCATCCATTCATAGAATCTTTCTGGTTCAGAATCAATGTCTCCGTATAGTTTTTGCCAATCTTTAGTTGTATCTGTTCTCAACTAATTTTCTCTTTAATTGAATTTAATAACATACTTAAATTTTCTTTTTTATTAAGATTTGTTCCGTCTACTCTAATATTAAGTATATCTTCTAACTCTCTTAACATTACTTTAACTGTTTGGCTTTTATCTTCGTCATTTAGTTCTGGTTTTTCGTAAATTTTTAGTTGTACTAATTTACTTATAACACTTCTATAACCTTTTGCAAAATGTGAAGCTAATTCGTATACGTCTTTTATTTCTTCTTCAGTATACATTTTTATTAGTTCTGTTTCTTGCTCGTCATTCCAAGCTTTTATACTCATTATTTCTCCAATTCTAATTCAAGTTGTGTGTTCCACATATATCTTTTTGCTACTTTTTCTCCTGCTTGATTGAGTAAAGGTACTAAAGAACTTACCTCATCAGCAGGCATAGAATAGCCTGATTTTGTCGGATACCATTGACCAGTATCTCCGTCCATTGCATATTCTCTAATATGTAAATATAGTTTATCTCTAAATTCATTTATTGTTACTTTTACTGCATTGCCGTTTGGTTTATGGAATGCAGTTCCGAAATCAATGTTCAATTGTATTCTCTTCCAACCATTTGTTAGGTTTAACAATTATATTTAGCGAGTATCTCGCTTCAGATTCATCAAGATTTTTTGCTCCATGTGGAGTGTCTGGGTTAAATACAACTCCCTGTCCAGCTTCTAAACAAATCTCATCTTTACCAAAAATACAAATAAAGTTTGGATTATGGTTTATTGCAATCCATATTCTCAAGTGTTTTTCTATAGGGTTACCCCAATTTTCTTCATCAATATGCATTGGTGTTTTATCCTGGGGTTCTTGTTTTAATATTCGAATTCTAGCTGTTGGACACTCAAATCTATTTATCTCTTTCATAATATTAGGTATTGTGCCTGCGATAGACGTAAATCTATATTGATCACAAGTATCAGGTTCTACTTTAAACATGTTATTCGACATACCATCAGGACTTTTAATAGCACAGGCAGTTATTGCCTCTTTAAGATCTCTATCTGCATAATTATAATAAACTAAAGTTCTACATTCATTTATTAAATCTTTACTGAGTTTAAATTTTAAATATCTATATGTAAAACTCATTTATAAACTTAATCTTCGTCTTTAGTTTCAATTGTCTCTTCATTAAAAATTCCAAACTTTTTAGATCCTTTTTTTACTTTTTTCTCTACATTATTAGTTTTTAATTCTTTCCACTGATTAACTAAACTAGTAGTTCCTTTATCGCCATAACCATTTACTTTTGCATAGTTTTTAACATCTTCTTCTGTAGTAAATAATTTTAATTTATCTGATTCCATTTAAGTACTCCTTTAATATATTACCCTCTACGGGTCTATCTAAATAATCTTTACCTAAAATCCATATGTTCGGATTTTTTTCATTTATATTATCTAACCATTTATTATAACAATCATTTACCCCTTGTAAACCTCTTACATATTGAGCATTAACTGTATGAAAAGCATTACTCCACCATATTATACTATCTTCATCATTTGTGATCAGTTTTGTAACTTTTTCTGGATTCTCACAAATATCAACATGAATATAAGAGTGCTTTAATTTTTTATATTTATCCCAATGTTCCTTGATAATACTCTCTGAACCCCAAATTTTTATTTCTCTTTCCCATAACTGTTGTCTAGTCATAGTTTCTGTATGTAGTCCTCCTGTCTCACTAAAATTATATTTAGATAAAGCCCAAGAGATAAAACTAGGATAGTCCGTGCCGTCCCAGTGAGTAAGAAGTAATTTTTTGAAAGCTAGTGCTGGTTTACTATAATCATAAAATACAATTTCTGTATTTTCTGTAAACCCAAAAGTATTAAGAATCATATTAGGTTTAAAACTTGCTGCAACACTGTAAAGTTTTTTGATTGGTTTTTTTAACTTAACATATTTTAAATCAAGATAATTCTCAGTATTCCATAAAAACACACAAGTAGGCGCATATTCTACAATATTTTGTATCCAATTAAGTTGCTTAGCTAAATCTTCCGCACTTGTTGAAGGATAAATATATTGTTTTGCTTCTCTAATTTTTGGGTGAAAATTATACACAGTTAGTTCGTTTTCTAAACTAACATTTATAAAATTCCAACCATCAACTAAAGGTGTACAAACAGTAAGTTCTTCAGTAGGTCTCAATGATAGAGGTGTATAATCATCGTGAATATCTTTTGAGTGTCGTATAGCTTTAACAACTGTTTCCTCTTTAGTCAAAGACTTATTTCCAAACACTGGTTTATCAAATTTTTTATAATAATCTAAGTTTACTAGCATACACTGTTTATGTAATCCATAATAACCCTTTTCGCCTTTTGGATTATTTTTATTAGGTTTGTTTTTATCCATGATATGCCCAGTAACAAAGAAATTTTGTTTTTCAATCCATTTCTCAATGTGGCGAAAAAAGGCAGCTTCTTGAATTATATGTCCTGTGGCTTGTACAATACAGTATTTAACATTCTGTGTAAGTGCTTTATCTAAAACCTCATTTACAGAATTTCCTGTAATGATTGGCCCAAAATACTTGAATCTTGTAAAAAATTCAGTTATCTCTTTCAACTTTTCTGGTTTAGTCATATGACTAGAAAACGTAGTATCGTTATAAATACCAACTACGTAATCTTTATTTAATCCCATTTTTCTCATAACTACGTTCTACTAGTTCTTCAAATTCTTTTGTTTTTATCCCATGCACTATTATATGGTATCTTTCTTCGTAACTGTCATTAAAATACGCATGAACATTTCCTACATCTAATAGTAAGGATTTTCCGGGCGCAAAAGGTACATATCCTTTGTGTCCTTGCATTTTCATTCTACAGCCTTTAGGGTGGTTTAAGGCTATATTAATTGGTGATAGTTTAGAATCAAAGCTATCGCGATGAGGAGTAATAAATCCATGAGGCTCTAATAACATGAATCTTAAACGATAATACGACTTATACGGAAAAACATCTCGAAAAAACTTATATGTTACAGGACACCTATCTATAACATCAGTCCACTTATAAGGAGTTTCTTCATTTGTTTTATACCCGTACTGTTCATAATGATTAGTTTTTTCTGCACTAATTCCGTGAATACATAGACTTCTCCAACCTTGATGTCTGTATGCTCCTTGACCATCTTTATCTCTATGGTTAACAAACCTGTCTTTTAAACCTATAGCCTCCCTCAACATTTCTTCATGAGGAATTTGAATATCAAGGTCTAACCAAGGTATGTTACTTTCATTGACGATCCAATTAAATTTTTTCATTAATATACTTTATTCCTATCTAAGTCAATTTTAACAGGTTTACATATAGCAGTAAAACGTTCAGATATTTCTTTACCAGGTACAGGTAAATTTTTATTTAATCGAGTTGCATAGTACATACAATTATTGATACTTCTAAAATATGACTCATCTACTTTATTTACCCCAATGTAAGTAATGAGAGCAAATACTAATTCCATTAACTATAGTATTTTAAAAGCTCTTCATCTACTGAAAAACTGGTACCACAACCGCAACTTGATTTAGCGCTTGGGTTATTTACTTTTAGCATCTTATTCATCATATGATCTTCTAAATCAACTTCAGATCCATATAAATACTTAATACTTTCATTATCTATAACTGATGGGGGGTTTATTGAAAACTGTATATCATTTTCACTAATGTTCTTATCAATATCTAGGATATAACTAAATCCTGAACATCCTCCTCCATTTATACCGAATCTAAAATATTCTCCAGGTTTTAGAGTTTCAGAAATGTAAATTTGTGCCTTTGGGGTGATCGTAGGTAGTTTTCCTGAGTAAGTTTTGTCAATGGTTGGGGCAAATCCATGAAAATCACGTAATATTTTTTCGTCTAAAGATGCAGTTTTTACTTGCTCGTAAACAGATGGTTCAGTGACTGTTTCTAATTCATCAAACCATTTGTCTAAGTCTGGCTGTTCCTTGTCTGTATTGGACTTCATTTATAACTCCTTCATATATATCAACCACATGATCCCAATTATTTTTAATTGTAATTGCTTCTAACTTATTGTATAGATCTTTTTTATTATGGTGAAGATATATATACTTTAGCACTTGTTCTAAATGTTGTCCAGACGGTTCATTTATAAAAGTATGAGTGCTCATTCTGGTCATAGCATCACCTGGTTTCATAGCAAATACTTGATCATCACTGATTTTTACGCTTTGAGGAGCAGTTGGTATTTTTAATCCTAGTTCCTCTGGCACAAAATCATCTGTAGGTCCTCCAGTAGGAACTACAGGTAAACAACCACAAGCCATAGCTTCTTGTACGTGCATGGCAAAACCTTCTGCTCTATAAGGATGTACAAGTACGTTTGACATTTTATAAAGGTTAGCCATTTCATTTTCACTTAAATTTTGATCTATGTAGATAACTTCAGCACATTCTGTTTTGTATTGCATTTTTATTATCTCATTGAGAATATTATTTTTTCCATAAATTTGAGGGTTATCTTTGATTATTAATGTGCATTTATCATACTTTTTAAAACTTTTATGCCACGCATTTATAAGTAAGTCTAATCCTTTTCTCCACTGAGAATTTCCAACAAATACAAAATTAAATCTATCGGGATTAATACCTAACATAGGTTTTATATTAGATTTATCTGTATTGAATATCTCGGAGTTGAATCCATTAGGCACAACAAATGCTTTTGCAGGATTTAATCCTCCATCTAAAAATACTTGTTTAACATAGTTACTTGGTATAATTAAAGCATCTGCAAAATTTTCAAACTTATATTGCCACTCAAAAGGAACTTTTGGATACTCCCAAGGTTGAATAAAAATAACTTTAGTTTTATCGCCTACAGGCCAATTCCAAATGGGCGGATATGAGTGTCTTATTTGTATATCAGGATTTGACTCTCCTAAATCTTTTGTTTCTAGTTTTTTTAAGTTTTTAACAAGTTCGGTAGAAATTTTATATTGTGAGTCAAACTTGTCTAATGGAGTAATATAAACATCAAATTTTTTACTCAATCTCGTTACGATATTACGGTTTATGATTGTTAGAGAGTGGTTATCATAAAATTTCCCAATAAATTCAATTTTCATTAATATGCCTTTTGTAAATAATTTTTAATATAGTTTTCTAACTGATTAAGAGGAATTGCTTCAAGTTTTGGCCACTGCGCAGATCCTAGTCCAGATGTTTTAAAATTACGCATTTCACTATAGTTAGAAAGATCAACTTCTTTCCATATTTTATAAAAAGGGTCTTTTTCTACTAAATCTGAGTGACCAATATTTTTAATTTTTTGCTCTAGTTCATCAGCAGGTCTGCAGAGACTCCAATGTAATGCTACTAAAGGTGATCGTAGTCTATTGTCTCCTTGTGCAGATTTATCAGTCCATCGTGCATAAGTAAAAGTACTATCTTTTGAAGTCATAAATCCTTGTGTTTCTCCAAAAAAAGGTGACCCGTCTTCCTCAGCTATAACTAAAGCTATACTAACATTATCATCATTAGTTAGAATCTTATAAGGAGTTGCCCATGTAAGCAAAATGTCCTTAGCATCTTTATACTTCTCAACGAGGGGTAAGTAATTATAAAAAAAGTCTTTTGCATTTACTAGCATTTCATCTGCATCTATGCTTACTACCCAATCATTACTTGCTTCTTGTTTTAAGAAATTTCTCTCATAGTTATCGTTCTCAATAGCTACTTTAGATTGATGAAAATCTTCTTCTATAATAGTTATTTTAGAATCCCCATCAACATTACTTAGTTCTTTCCATAAAGAATCTTCATCTATTTCAAACGTATTACCACTCCAACTAATCCTGTCTTTATCAATTCCTAAAATTATTTCATCAACATACTCATAATACCGTTTAATACTATCTACTAAAAATCTATTAGCATCATATGAAATTAGACTAATTGCGCTTTTCTTAATCATGTATTCACTTTCATTTTAACAGTTGTTGTCTTAGGTTTAATACCTATTTTACGTTTTAATCCTATCATCGCAATTCCGCTAAAATACTTATAGGCGTCACTCATACTATTAGACACCCTATATTCTTTAAATCTTTCTGTAACTTTATCTGAGTGTTTTAATAATGCACTATTCAATAAACTTGCAAAAGCAGAGTTAGACTGTTGTGTAAATATGACTACAGACTCTGTTGCTAAAGAAGGTAATACTAAAGAGAAAAAATCATCATATATCTGTTCATTCACTGGTGCTACATCAAAGTGTACCACCTCGAATTTTGGTTGTTTCGCCCAGTCAACTTCTTGAAATGGTTTTTCAATCAAAGTAAAATTTTCTACATTAAGTCGTTCTTTTGTTCGATAAATACCTAAATTAGCTTCAAGTTGCGATTTCATATTATCCCATATAAAACCTTCTGGAGCCCATTTATTTGCTTCTCTTTCGTCATATAAAAAATGCTCTACTCCTACTGCTTTTGTAGTTAAATTGTCAAATAAAGCAGATATTATTGTTGATCCTTTATATACTCCAATTTCAAGATAGTTAGTATTTGCCTTAGCACAAAGATTACTAATTAAACATCTAGTTCGAGTAGTTGATAAACCGTGAATCTTATTTCTCTCTATATCCGTAGGTTTACCTTTTTCATTATCTGCCATTTTTAAAGCAGTTTTACAAAAAGATTCTGACATCTTTCCACTATAATTAATCATTCTTTTTCCTTTTAGTTATAACATTATCAATAAAATAAAATGGTATATATAATATTAATAGTAATATTCCAAATACTATCATTGGTATAATAAATAATAATATACTATTTAAAAGCCATAACATACAGAAAGCAGTTAGAAATGGTCCACCATTCTCTTTCTGTGTGTGTAATAATTTTGTTAATTCATTCTTTGATATAAATACTTTATCCATTTTTTATCTCTCTGTCCAGCGTTTTATAAAAGTTTGAATTTGCCCATTTCGTCTGAAGTCTTTTCAGATTTCTCATTTCCATTTGTAATTTCGTAGCATCTTTTAATCGTTTATTATCTCTAGATTCCTCATGAAATAATCTAACAGGAATGTTATAAATTCGTTGTCCACGCTCTCTTGCTTGTAAGCAATAATCTACATCTCTATTATACGTCCATTCATATTCTGCATCAAAATCCCCCACACATTCAATAAATGATCTTCTAATGTAACAACCACCAAATGTTGACCAAGCCACTTCTCTAACTTTATCATACTGACCTTGATCGACTTCTACATCTTCTTTAAATCTTGAATTATTTTCTAGTACTAACCCACTTCCATAATGATCAGGTTTTTCATTTGTAAATTTTCCTCCAGCACATTGTATATAAAACTCTCCCTTATCGTTTTTAGCAGGATAAAGTAACAAGCACCCAAACATTCCTGCTTCAGGGTAATCTTCTACATATTTTAAAACTTCGTCAAACCACCCATCATGATGAGCGCTCATGTCAGAGTGCAGAATAAAAATATCATGTTCTGGAAACTGTTTCCACATTTTTTGAAACATAAGATCAGACCCAATTCCTGCTTTGTCTTGTTCGTAGTGAGTGTCTAAATACCAAAAGGTATTTTTATGTTCTATAATTTCTTGCTCATCTACATAAGGAACTATTACTTTAATCATTTTAATCTTCCCTTAATCTCATCCATTCTAGCATTCATCCATTTTATAACTATTTGTTGTTCGTCTTCTGATATGTCCCAACGTTCCTGATAATTTATTACACTTTTCAAGGTTGCTTCTTCATATCGTAATGCGTGTAATAAGGCTAGTTCGATTCCGTCTGGCACTCTCATATTAGTTTTTCTGTCCATGTTTTAGGAGTTTTATCTGTAGTAAATTCTAAAGGTAAATGATATTCAAACTCTCTAACTCTTGGTTTTATCCAGTTTACCATGTCCTTAATAGTTTGATCTACAGTAATAGTTGCATTGTAGTTCCATTCATCTCTAACTTTTTGACTTGAACAAAATGCATTTTTTACTTCTGCAGGTCTGTCAGGATAGTGTTGTAGACTGGGATACTTTTCACAATAATGTCCGATTTTATATGCCAGTTGTTTTATTGATATCTCATTATGATCTGGTCCAATATTATATACTTGACCACACAAATCATTCCTAGAACTTTCCATCATTCTATAGATAGCTTTGATACAGTCAAGAACATTTGAGAATGACCTTTTTTGTTCTCCATCTCCATAAACTATTATAGGTTTACCTTGTAAACATCTACTAATCATAATACCCACTACATTTCTAAACGGATCAAAGTATCTTTGTCCTATACCAATCACATTATGAGGAACAACAGTTAGATAATTTAAACCATGCAAGTTATTTAAAATTTTAAGATGTTGTTCAGCATTTAATTTAGCTAACCCATATGGATCAACAGGGGCAGGAGTCATATTTTCAGTAAACGGAGGTGTTAAATTTCCATAACGAGCCATAGAACTACAGTTTATAAACAATCTTATTTTGTTATGAATTGCAGCTGAAGCTGTTGCTAATGTTCCTGACACTATACTTGTCGCAGTAATCATTGGAGAAAAAACACTTAAACCTTCATAGGGAAGAGCAGCTGCGTGAAATACTACTTCACAATCTTTCATAGATTCTTTCATGAGTTCTACATCTAAAACATCGCCTTTTATGTATGTAGCTAACTCTGGGACATTATTCTCAACTCCCCCAATCATGTTATCAATACCTACAACTTCATGACCTTGATTAATTAAAAATCTAGCCATTGTACTACCTAAAAGTCCACTAATTCCTGTTATAAAAATTCTCATTACCACACCCAATTCTTTTTGTAGTGATTAACTACCTTAACTATTTCTTCATCAAAAACTTTTTTTGCTTTCCATCCTAAGTTCTTTAAAGGGTCACAACTTATAGCATATCTAACGTCTTGACCTGGTCTTGTATAGGATAAGTCTAAATAGTTTTCTAAGTCAGGGACTTGTCTGGTAATTTTTTCTAAAAAATAAGCATTAACTACTTTAGTAACGGTTTCAAGATTAGTCTGCTCAAATTCAGAAGATATGTTGTAGATTTTATTTCTTTCTGCTTTTTCATAAAGTGTTAATAAAGCCTCAGCCGTATCTTCTGTGTGAGTCCAAGTTCTAACAGGAGTTCCTTCATTATGAATTTTTATTTTTTTACCTCGTGCTAGTCTTTTACAAGAAATAGGTATTAATTTTTCAGGATATTGATAAAGACCATAGTTATTTGAGGGTCTTGCTATGATGTACTCTAACCCATGTGTTCTAGCCCAGCTTTGGATTAGTAGGTCTGCGGCTGCTTTAGTTGCTGCATAAGGATTAGAGGGATTTATTTTAGCATCTTCAGAAAAAGAGCCCTCAATAGTATCTCCATAGACCTCATCTGTCGAAACTTGAAAAAATAAAGGTTTATCACTTCTAATTTGTATTCTTTGTTGAATAATTGCTAATAAGTTTCTTACTCCATCAACATTTGATCTGACAAAATGAAATGCATTATGGTTACCGATGTCCACATCACTTTCAGCTGCTAAATTGAAAATTACATCACACTCTGGAAGCCATCCTAAATCACAAATATCTACATTAATTATGTGCATTCGATCTTTATACAAATTAAAAAGTAAGTCACTCTGAGGTATATTAGATACATGAGTAAAGCTATCTATACAATAAACATACCACCCTTCTTCTAAAAGTTTTTTTGTAAAAGTACTACCTAAGAATCCTGCATAACCTGTTACGACAGCGATTTTTTTAGCCATAATTAACTCCTTCTGTTAAAGCAAAGCATTGTATTTTCTCATACATTGATGATGAGACTGGAAAATTTCTTAAAGGTTTATAGTATTTTTTTATTTCATACTTTTCTTTAATATTTTTCGGTATTTCTTGTTCTGTAAAAAATGGATAACAATTTGGGAAAAAAGTATCATCTTCAGAGTAATTTACCCAATTCATACCTTCAACATCTTTAAGCTCATATTTTAGCTTATAATAATTATCTTGAAATTGAGCAGATAGTCTATCAATATCAAACTGATCCCACCATTGAAGTATCGCCGCAGCGCTAATATCACTTATTTTATAGTTTCCACTACGCTCATTAAAATCCCCATCAATAATACCAAAATTTGTCGCGACTCTAACGTTTTCTTCATATCTTTTATCAATAATAGCTAATCCACCTTCTCCAAATCCTATTGGTTTTGTATGATGTAATGATACATATGAACCTAATCCATAATTACAACTATTAGTTCCTTGTAAAAAAGTATAAGGCGTAGCAGCATTATCAAATATTACATAGGGATAATTTTTGTCTGATATATAAGTGAAGTCTTGTAAATGACCAAAAACATTAGTAACTATTAAAATTTTTGCTTGTTGTATATATGGATCGTTTAAATCTATATTACAGTTTGGTTGCATATCAGAAACGATCGGTCCTTCAGCAGGGCCCAAAGAATTTGATGCAAAAGTAAAATCTTGTGTACCAATTCGTGCAGGTCCATCTTGTCTTTGAATAGCCCAGAGCATTGCATGAAGTGCTGCAGTACCGCTTGAGCAAGCTATAATTCCTTTTGAATCATCAATCTTAAGCATATCTCTTGCTCTAAGTTCAAGTTCTTTTGCTGCCCAACCATAGTTAGTAAATTGATTAGTTTTTTGAGCATTCTCTAGGTAGTGCTGAAACTTATCATATAAGAGTTTTTTTCTTAATATAAAAGGAATTTCTCTAGATTTTAATTGAGTCATATACTGTGTCCCAAGGTATAAGTGGAGTAATACATCCATCTTGTAAGTGAGTGGCATGACCTGGTACTGGACAATAAGCACCTACTTGCTTAAAGGCTTTCCAAGTCCAAGTATCATCTGCAAAAGCTCCTGCTCTAAGTAATTCATACTTATATTTAAACCATGTAGATCCTAATGCAGCTATAGTTAGTGTAGCACTTGGAATACTTCTTACGTGTCCATAGTTAGTTAATTCTAATCTACACGTTCTATCACCATCAAATAAATATCGATCAGGATAGTCTTGGGGAGCATAGAATCCGCCAAATTTGTTTCCAAAAAATGCTTTCATTGCTTGTATTGCTTGAGGTATATGAAGATAATCATCTTCACACACATAAAGTAGTTCATCTTTATTTCGTTCTGCAAGATCAACTAAAAATTCCATTAGTTCTGGGCAAGAATTAGCTAATACAGGGTGATATGTTGGGTAAGGGTGATTGGCTCTCAGTTTAGGTAAAGGAGTAATTTTTACTACATCAAATTGAGCTTTTGTGTTTTGTTCCATCCAGAGTAGTGTATCCTCTGTGGTTCTATCGTCAATGATAATTATCTTATCATTTTCATCAAGAGAGGGCTGAATCGAAAGATAACATTTTCTAATTATTTCTAGTTTATGCTTACCATTCCAACGTAATCCTTCTTTTGTCTCATCTCCTAAAGAACCAGCAGATATAGCTGCTTCAGAACTTCTAAATAATATTATCATTTTTTTGGTTTATTAACAATAATCCCTGCTTTGAAGAATTGTCTATCTGTCATCTCATCAAATAAATGTTCTCCAGAACTTAAAGTATTATCATTGCCTATGTTGGTTCGTGATGTAATAGTTGTTCCATTACCTAGCCAATTATCATCACCTACATTACAGTAACCTAAAACTGTTGCGTAAGTAGTAAAAATATTATGATTTCCCATTCTTACGTCATGATGAACAGAAGCATAACAGTTTAGTAAGTTAAAATTGCCTATATCTGCATTTGCATTAGTCATTGCAAAACAATTTAATACGTTTCCAATTCCTAACCTACTAGTTTGGGATAGATGTGCTTCATTAGCGACAATATTTGGAAAATGATTAATATCTGCTTCATAGATTTTAAATAGATGATCTAAGAATCGTTTTCTCCAAACTCTATGACCTGTTCCTAAAACAAAAGATGCTTGGTCCTGATATTTAAAATCATTAACACCTTCATCATCGATTAAAACTAGTTTATTATTTTTTAAAATTAAAAAACCTCCAAAGTCTTCTATAACTCCGCCTAACACAAATTGTTCGAAGCACTCTTGTGCATAGCCGCCGTTTCCTAATAAATAAGTTTTATACATTGTTTATTGTGCCGTCTTTTTCTGCGACATCCCATAAACCTCTATTGAGTTTAACTCTTTGATCATTAATACTAACATATTCTGTTTCTAGTTCTTTTTTTACTTCTTCAACTCTATGTTGTAACCAATTAATCGAAGTATGAATATGACCTGTATCATGTGGTTGTAATTTACTTTTTGCAATGGCTATTTCATCCATCAACATTATTAATTTGTCTGTGTTTTTAATCATTGAACCCTCTTTGAAATGCGGAGAGATTCTGTTTCCGCGCTCTCTCCAGGCGCATAGGAATTAAGCCGCTAACGGCATATCCTGAGGTGCAA
>Ga0222719_10002948_pt1 | contig 15272 bp, 16 predicted proteins | sample C33_34DmetaG_FD_165039 | JGI IMG/M metagenome (GOLD analysis project Ga0222719, IMG submission 165039) | Estuarine water microbial communities from San Francisco Bay, California, United States - C33_34D | ecosystem: Environmental > Aquatic > Marine > Unclassified | place: USA: California...
GGCGACCAGAATATTCTGGTCGCCACTAATTACGTAAGCGGCGTCCTTAATCATCTTTTCAATTTCTTTATCTTTGCTACGACGTTCTATTTCGCGCTGTTCAGCCTTCTTCAAACGCCACTTAGACACCATGTCAATGTTGTCACGAGTGCGTTCAATACTCTCTTTAACCTGTGTATCTACGGACTTAGCAAGACCCGTAGCAAATCCCATAAAGAAACTCATTAGCCTCTCCTACCCATCAGACCTGTCGCACGTTCTGTGGCAGCTTCACGCATGGTTGTTACTATTTCATTCGTCGTTTCATCTTCTTGTGGCGAACCTGCTTCTTCAGCCTGTGCCTCAGACTCTTCCTGCAGTCGTACCAGTGCCTTCTGAATCTGAGTGCTACGAATTTCCTCGTCCTTCTCCAGTCCAGTGTTGTACTCAATGCCTTCTTCGTCGGCCATGTACATAATCAGTTCCATGAGAACAGGAATGACTAGCATACCCACATCAATGCTGTGCTTGCCTTCCATGACACCAGCCAGCTGAATTGTGTTGGCAAGAGTTGACACAGGCACACCAGTCTCTAGAACATCTAACAACTGTTCTGTGACATCATCATTTGCAAAGCGCGGGATGTAGTAATCCAGTGCCTCTTCTACTGTAGTATACTGTGCCGGAGTTTGCCACGGACGCGCACCAAGTTCATGGGTCAAAGACTGACCAGCAATTGGAGCATCAAGCATAGGTTCGTTATTGATATCCATTATACCTCTGTCTCCTTCTGATCCCGGATCATCTTGACATACTCAGTGACACGATCCAGTGGCTGACTGATGTCGTCCTTTGGCTTGCGCATCTTGTCAACAGACTTGGAAAGAAGCCCTCGCATCATTGGCTTGGGCGTTGCTGTCTCTGCTTCTTTCTTAATGCGCCGATCAATGTTATGATACAGCGTAGGGGCGGGATTAGTAAGCATAATTATACCTCATTTTCGGCTTCTTTACAACCAAATTCATCATCTGGCGAAGAATAAATTTAATTCTTGGCTTGTCCTTGATATACTCAGCAAAGTCTTTGCCATGCTTTGCGTACAGGTTATACAACCAACGCGGTGCCTTGTGCTTCATCCAGTCGCGGAACATGAACCAGCGAATGTCAGACGGGCCGTACACCTCACGTGCCACCCAACAGAACTCAATAGCTGCTGCACCAAGTGTACCAATAAGACCACCAATAGCAGTACCAGCGGCTGTCTTAGATGCCGCATCCTGTGCAGCTTTTTGTGCGTCTGCACTCAGCTGGGCAATAGCCATGCTATTAATACGGTCAAGTTCGTTCTCAGCAGATGTCCATGCCCACTCCATAGTGTCGGCATAGTATGTCCACAGATTGTCATATGCGTTTTTAGAGATGTCAAGAACAGCAGTAGCATTCAACTCATTGGCACGGTTGATGGCGGCAGTATTTGCCGTAGCAATCTCACGACGCCATACTGCATTGTTCTGAGCAATGGCAAGCTGGTTGGTGGCATTAAACTGGTCACGCTGGTTATTCAGTTCAGCGTTAAAGCGTTCTACTGTGTTACGTTGACCTGCGTTAAACTGTGACTGTGCGTTAGCCTGTGCGGCATTAAACTGTGCAACCTGCGAGTTAAGGTTGGCAAAAAATTGATTAGTCTGATTCTCAGATGTTGCATTAAACTGACGGGCCGCATTCTCTGCTGCCTGATCCGTGAACAGGCTTTGAATACGTTGTTGTGCCTTGAACATGGTGGTCTGCTGACGGTTCGACAGGTTAGCCATATCCATCTGCAGGAACGACTGTGCATTCTGTACTGCAGCCTGTTGGCGATTATTAAGATTAGCTGTGTCAAGCTGGGCAAGTGCAGCTGCCTCTGCCATAACCATTGCCTGTGAGTTGGACAGGTTTTGCAGGTTTACTGTATTAGCAATGCGACTGTTCTCAAGCTGTACCTGCTGTTCGGCTGTAAAGTTCATGTTAGCAATGTCGCTAATCTTTGCCGCATTCTGTACACGTGCTTGGAACTCTTGTGTAAATTCCATGCCCATAAACTCTGCGCGTTGTTGTGCAGCTAGCATTACACGTTGTTGACGATTAGATAAGTTCTGCGCCTCAAACTGTGCAATCATTGTTGCATCTGCTTGGGCAATAGGTAGTGCGCTTTCCATAGCGGCTTGTACCAAAGCCTGACCCGCAATGCTAGACGAACCTAGTCCGCGAGAAGCCATTGCTGATGTGGCGTTACGTAGCGCACCTGCAGCCCATGCAGGAGGATTTTTGGCGTCAAAGTTTGCGGTAAGCTGTTCAAGCTGTCCTTGTACAGTAGCCTGTGTTGTTGGTGTTGCTTGTGCTGCCTCAATCTGTTCTGTAAACTTTGCAGCCTTTTCTGCATCAACTGCAGAACCAGAGATAAGTTCACCATCCTGTAATTCTCTTTGAACAGAATTATCAATAAGAATTGCATTACCTTGTGCAGCATCCAGACTACCAACGGATGAAGCAGTCTGTTGTGCTGCTATCACTTCAGCGCGAGGATCAACAACACCCTGTGCAGCCTGTGTGGCATTCAATGCTTCGGACACGGCGGGTGCGGCAGTAGACGCTTGAACCTGCGCAGCCTCTGCATCTTGCTGTGGATCAGCTTGTGCAGTTGTTGCCATCGCTGTTGGAACAGCCATCGCACCAGTAACTTGACCAGTAGTTGGGTCAATCATTTCACTAGGTGTTGCTACAGTTCCTACAGGGGCAACAGCACCACCCATTGGCAATCCTGGCACCATAGCCTGACGTGTCATAACGTCACCAATTGTAGGATTTTGCCCTTTAGAAAAGGCATCAGCTGGGACAAGGGTTGGTACGGCTTGTTGGGGTAGTTGTGTATACGGTTGTTGTGGATTGGGTTCTACAGGTTGACCTACAACTACATTTGTACTAGTAGGTGTCACCACACCACCATTCGCCATCTGCATAGCTTTATTTTGATACGTCTGCATCTGCTGTTGACGCATGGGGTCTTGCGCAAGATAGTCTTGAAACCCTTGCATATTACCCTGATAGCCCATAGCACGTGCTATCTTTTCCATGCCACTAGGCTTAAATGCTTTGAACATTGCCATTACTTAATTCCCATAAATACGGAGACGACCATAGCCACGACCAAGACCGTACTCCCCATAATCATCGCCTCAAGACGCCACATGCGCTTGTCCAAGCTGTCGAGTCGGTCCTGCACCGCCGCATATCGAATCGCACACTCTTTTTCATGCGCTTCGAGTTCCATCTGGGTTTTGAGTACAGATTCCATTGACATCTTCACCTAGTTAAAGGACCTGTGCGTCTACGAATGTCTCGTAAGCTGTCTTAATTGCGCTAGTCCACACGGCGTTGCACACTGCCTGTACGCTGGCATCCTCGCCGCTGATGTCTGTATCGCCCCAAGTTGCTGGGTCGCCAGACTTGGTGCGGCATTGCAGAACGTGCCGGTGATATGTGCGACTAATCTCTGTGCCGTCGTCCATAATGATGCGGGCCTTGCGTACCTGCACGGCCTTGTACGGGCCACGAACCTCGCAGTCGTATTCAAATGTTTCTATCAGTGCCATTGTCTTTCCTTTTTGTTTACTGTCGCAGTGCGACCTGTCCGACCCTCACCGGCTGGTGGGGTTATCCTGTTATATACATGAATGACATGCGTAATCCGGTTGTGTTGGAAAAGGCACTGTTTGTAAAACTGGTATCAGTGCCTAACTGTTTAATCTGCACAACACTTTCGTTTTGGTTCACCTGTCCTACTGGGTAATTCGTTCCACTTGCCCAGTTGAAAACATTGATGCCAAAGCAGTGGAAGCCCCCAGATTTCTGCCCAAAAGGTAGGCCACTAATGTCTACCGCCCCAGAAGCGGAACCTTTGCTCGACAAAGCTATGAACACTTGAACGTGAACCGTGTCGCCAATTTTAGTGTAACGGCCAAGCTGGCTGCTGTATGAAATCCCAGTCGTTGACCCACCAAAGCGAAGTGTCGGCGTCCAAGTACCCTCCTCATAATCATCCAGCTTATTAGCCGCCGCCGTGCCGCCGATGTATGCGCCGCCGGAGAGGTAGAGGTCTTTGAAGCGGCGAGTCCCATCCCCAAGCGTAACTGCATCATCTGTTAATGACCCACTCTTTAGAGGGAAAATATTGTTTAACGCTAGGTCAACGCCAACGCCCCCATTAGACTGGACTTGCAAAGCTGTGCTTCTGTTGCCAATCGACCCCACCGTGCTGCCGTCTTTGCGGAATGATACAATGTCGCCATCAGAAGAAAGTCGGTTTACGACCAGAGGACTAGCGGCAGAACGAGTAATCTGAACGTTACCAGCAGATGACGCCTCAAAGCCTACATTAGCAAGACCTTGACTTGTCTTACCCACCAGCACGTTGCCGCTGCTGTCGATACGCATCTTTTCAGTTGAATCTGCAGCACCTGAGTTAGTATAAAAAAGAAGTTCTGAGTTTCCACTGTTTTGGCCCGACTCTTTGTTAAAAGAACCAACAACCGCTATACCCGTGTCTGTTTCATAATGAAGTTTTAATCCGCTAGGTTCAGACGTATGAGTGCCAAAAGAAAATGCAGAACCACAAATAGTAGTGCGTCCCATACTCTCACTATGTAAGCGTATGTTACCGTCACCGTCTGACAATACAATGTTATTACTAGTTGTACTTATATTTAATGCTTGGGTATATGAACTAGCTACATTATTTCCATCGTAAGAACCAAGTATTACGTTTTTAGTACCGGTTGTTATGTCGTAGCCGGATTTATAACCAACAAAAGTATTGTATGTAAATCCAGTAGAAGACGGATTAAAGTTATAGCCAGCCTGATGACCTACAGCAGTATTGCCATGTCCATCAATGTCGTTATATAGCGTGAAGTTTCCTATGGCAACATTATGTTGGATAGAATTTCCACCCGTAGCATTATTCCCATAGAGCGCTCGTCTTCCAATAGCAGCATTATTATTACCGCCTACTATCTCCATAGCAGATGTCCCGACAGCAGTATTCCAGACTTCTGTAGCACCCGAAATTGCACGACCGGCATGGTGACCTACTGCTGTATTATCATCTGCTACGTCGTTGCTGTACAGTGCTTCATGGCCTATAGCGATATTATTAGAAGCTGTTGTTATACTGTTAAAAGTCCCCCCGCCCAAAGCAACACATTCAGTACCTGTAGGAAAGTTGCCATCTAATTTAATAGTGCCACCCGAAATGTCTGTATTACCGGCAACCGTCAAGCCATCTGTGGTGACAGTTCCGGTATTGTCGATGTTACCAGTGCCTGTGATGTCGCTGCTGTTGAGATCGAGGTTGCCGCCAAGTTGTGGGGTTGTGTCGTTAACTACATCAGTACTTACCCCACCCACTTGCGCATCAACATAAGTCTTAATTGCTTTTGCAGAGGCTAGGGTTGTGTCTGTTCCAGCTACAGACGATATGTCCGTATCTAAAACTCCAGACTTAAAATTGTCTACTTCAATATTAGATACAGTATTGTTGTCAACATCTATTGTTTTGTTTGTAAGAGATTGTGATCCCGCAAGTGTAACATCACCAGTATTAGTTGTGTAACCAAAACTTTCAATGCGGTCATTGATAGCCGCACTTGTCATCAGTGTGGTATCGTTGTCCGCGAAAGATTCTGAACTTGTAGTAACTACACCTCCATCAAGCTGGCTAAATGTAATATTGCCAAGCGTACCACCTAAAGTTAGATTACCACTACTTGTAACTGTGCCGGTAAGAGTAATACCATTTACCGTACCTGTTGTACCGACAGATGTCACTGTGCCTGTTGTGGTAGAAAAACTACTATCGTTGTTAAAAATACTAAGAGGTATCTCGCTAATGGCTTTACGCTTTTGTGCAGTACCGCCGTCGAGAATTACCAGTTCATCTGCGCCTACAGCAGTTTCTGTCATGTCCGTAAGTTCTGTGAGGTCAACGTCAATGGTTGGCGTTGCACCTTCGCCAGAATTGTTTTGCAGGTCAATCAAGGCACCTGCTGTCAGGCTTGCTACATAGTTACCTGTAGTCTTTGTGCCAAGTGCAACAGCATTGTTGGCAATGCCTGATGCGTCAATCTGTGGACCTTCACCTGTCGTACCATCGTGGCTGTGACCAGTTGAGGCATTAAAAGCAGCTTGAACCGCATCAAACTCACCGTCAAGATCAGAGGCGTTGATTACGTTCCCGTCTGCAATATTATTAGCGGTATCATTACGAGTGTAACCTGTACCCATTATTATCTCCTAGCGTTTGTTATAAACTGCAAAGTAGCAGAGTCAATTGTAAATACAGCATCTGTGCTGCTGCCTAATGTTTCGTATAATATTGACACGACAAATCCTGAACCTCGTGTCTGCACATTAAAGATTGCGTCTGGCGCTGTTCCAAAAGTAGAAGTAGATGCACCATATGTAGCAGAACCATAAGAGACTGTTGCCGAAGCAGAACTGTCTAGCTGTTCAGAACTTTGATTAGACCCAGCTTGTGCGTAGTCAAACTGTAGTGTCTGACGTAATTCAAATGCACCATTAATCTTTAGATAAGCTGTACCTTTGTATATGGTCTTGCGAACAGATGGATCATTTAGTGGGACAAACGGCGTAGCAAAGCTGGCAATAATATTTGTCCCATCAAATGTATTGCCTGATTCCATTTGATATACATAGCCATCGCCGTTGGCAAAATATATTAACTCATCAAATCCTTCATACTCACTGTGGGCTACATGTGCGTTAATGCCACGTAGATCGTTAAAGACTACACCTTCTTGCAACTGCGTAGCAGCAATTCCTTTTGCACCCTCAACAGCACCAGAAGATAAATATGCAAATATTCTATACTGGCTTTTCTCACGAATGACCGTGCTTGCAAATCCGCTACTACCACTACTAATCAGGTCAAGCATCTCTGACTGAATAGTTTTGGATACGGCACCAAGACTAAAGTCGCCAATCCTGTCAGTTGCAGAGAACAGACGCAAACCATCAGGACCAAGGAATATAATGTCTCCACCAATTTCCTGAATTGTATCTGGGGCCACACAACCTAAGTCACGAGACACAGGCTGTAGTGTAAAGTCTGCCACACTGTTGCCATTAAGTACAAAGATACTGGTCTTACAGAAAACAATTAGTTGCTCACGGAATACAATAAGTCCTGTAATCTCATCTGCAACATTTATTATACCACCACCGTTGGCAACTGTAAAGTCATCATCTTCATATGGCGCAGAAAAAACTATCTTTTTTCCGTTACCCAGTACAATGTGGTTCTTAAAGTTGACAATAAAACTTGCACCAGAGGTATCACTAGGCAAGGACGATAGCTGGGCAAAGGTTGAACCATCGAACCTAAACGGCTTGCCTGTGCTGTCCACAAGCATCAGTTTTTCTGTGCCGTCAAAATCGTATTTTAGAAAACGTACTTTGCCTGACCCGCCGATTGTAACACCAGCACTGCTGAATGTAGCATTGTCACTTATCTGTGTCCAACCTGATCCTGCAGACCTGAATAGATCATCACCTCTTATGGCATACACCTGACTGCTGTATCTAGTTAGACCACGAACTACACCAGTATTGCTTAATGCGTTTGTGTCAAACTTGGTAAACCCTTCAACCCGCCTGTAACCACCAAAGATTGACGGTTCAAAGTTACGCAGGATACGCGCTGACCCCGGTGCTTGCACACCCTGTTGGGTAGGAGCAAGATTAGTAATCAACCCACCGCGAAACTCAAAAGGATAAGTTTGCCATGCGTCAGCCATTAGATGGGCAACCTCGCATAGCCCATTCTACCACCACCACCTGTGTTCTGTGGGATCATGTAAGACCTCACATAGTATGTGCGGTTGATTAGCATGGAACGCATGTTCTTAATGCCCTCTTCAAACTTCTCCTTTGCTACCAGTGCGTCTTGTGTGTTGCCCCGGAACAGATACGCATAGTGCATAGCACCGTCTACAATAATATGCTTGAAGCGTTCTGGTATTGCCGGTACGTCATCGTGCAACTCAAGGTCCACAGGAATGCGGTAGTATTCGTACACCAGAGTGTATGCAGCATCTGGTTCAGGGGTGAGGATAAACTCAAGTGCTGGGCCATGCGCCACCAGTTGTGGTACACCCTGCCGTCCTGTGCTGTTATACTCTTGATCTACATACTTGTCTAGATACTCTTCGTAGGCGACAACTCCCAGACGAGTGGTGGCATTTCCAAGTGTGCTGTCTTCTTTGATGCGGAAACTGTCAAAGTCAAGCAGCTTGGCGTCATGCGGAAATGCGTACCGTGTCACATTAGCTGACAGCGTTTCTTCCTGCTGCACATGATTGAACGGCCAGTTAAACTCTGTCTGATTGATGTCACGAATAGATGCGTTAACGGCATCCTTAATGTGGGCATAGAAACCTGTAGAACTAGAAAAGTTGGAAGACGTTAACTCAACTTCGTTCACTCTGCGGTTTACTTCGTTTACAAGTCCAAGATAATTGTAAGCCATTATTTCTGCCTTATCGGTAATTTGATGGTACGTTCAGCTACATTTGCATTTGTGTCAGTCATCTGACATGTAAATGTATATTCTCTGTTCAGCACCCCGCTGCCAATGTTAATGGTCGCTACAGTGTTTGTATTGGTCTGCGATACATTCTGAATGCTGTCAGTCACGGCACTACTAGAAGCAGCGGTCAATGTCTGTCCAGCATTAATCTGTGTCTTACCAATCTCTGATGTTTGTACAAACCAGATAACGGAACTGATAGTGCCGCTGCCAAGAAATCGTGACCAATCTACACTATAGTCTAAGGTTTCGTCTGGGTCTTTTATGGGCCACCTAAATGACATTCAAATCTCCTATGCTGCTCTTGCTCTTCTTTCGGCTGAAGTAGAGAACCTTTCAACATATACTTTTCTATCTTCTTGCATGACATGCACAGTGCGATTTTTAGAACTTACAGTGACGCCACGGACATATACTTTTCTATTTTCGTTTGCGGCATTAGCGGTACGGTTTTGCGAACTGACCGTAATCTTGTCAATATATACAACTCTACCTCTGTCGTAGTTTTCTTTAATAGCCTCAAAGTCAAAGGCAACTCCTGTAGCTGTTACGGTTCCGACAGCAGTTAAAGCAGAAGTAGAAGCTAAAACTTCGGAAATATTAATTGATAAATTTGCATCATCAACTATTGTTGATAGTGCAATATCGGATAAGGTAACATTACCAGCACCGGATGCACTAGTATCTCCAATGACACTCGTGCCTGTTACCCCAGAAAGACCTGCACCTGCATTAACTTTAGAAACGCCTGCAACAGTTCCTGCAGAAGATACGCCAGTTAAAGCGGACGTAGATATGTTAGGTTGCGTAGTACCTACGGCACCTGTAATAGAAACTGAGTTTAGTGTCTTATTGCTGTTATGTGTTTGTGTAACAGTTCCAAGATTAGCATTCGCTGAAACAGACGAAATAATCTTACTTATATTTTCTTGTACAGTACCAATAGAACTAGTAGCTGCTACAGAATTTATTGTTTTATTGCTGTTGTGTGTTTGTGTAACAACACCAATGTTATTGGTAGATGAAACAGAAGTTAAAGTTAGTGCTAAGTTTACAGAAGGTGTGCCAACTGCAGAAGTTGCGGAAACACTACTTCCAGCGGAAGTGCTGTTAGTATTGACGCTGCCAACATTAATAGTGCCGGAAACTGCAGTAACAGATTTATTTACATTTTCTTTTACAGTTCCAATACTACCTGTAGCAGATACTGAAGCTACGATTTTATTGCTGTTGTGTGTTTGTGTAACAGTCCCAATATTTGCACTAGCACTTACAGAAGAAAGTACTGAACTTGGTTCGGTTGACCCTGCAAGTGTAGAAAACGGCGCTTCTGAAAATGTATTAATTGAAAACATTGTTGAACCCAGTGTTCTATATAGTTTTATCTATTTTTATTTGTTTGTCAAGTAAAATGTTACTTATAGTTTAGCAATCGGTAGCGTCTTCAAACTCATTGAGTAGTTTTAGTTGTGCGTAAATACCCGATAAAAAATCTCCCGTAGGCACATCCATTCTATAGCACCAATCACAAATAGGGTTTGAACTATTTTGCCTCGCAGTTTCACTTGCGTATACAGTAACAAATACGGTGGCATAGAGGTTACTGGTATTTGGATTGTGTATTTTTACATGACTAACTTTAGCATAGGCAGCGGAAAAACTTGCGCCTACATCAGTTTCAGCAATATTAACTTGTAAAGCCATTTTAAATTTTCCTTAACTAACTATTAGTAATCTACTTCAGTAGTATATACTGTGGCACCCCAACGAATATTGGTAGATGCAGCACCTGTGCCATTAACGGTAAATGCTCCGGTTGTTGTATCTATTGAAATACCACAGTCCCAACTAGAGGCACCCGAATCTGCTGCAATAACAGTTTTTGTTAGTGACCCAACTAATGCAGCAGTACCAGCACTAGCGCCTATTTTTATACAGCCTAGCAATTCCCATGCTTTAGTATCGCCACCTCCAGTAACATGAGCAATTACCATAGCTTTAAATGCAACAGCTTGATTAGGGTCTAAGAGAATTTGATTTGAAGCAGTTACTGCGTCGTATGATCCTAATAATGTTTGTGTTGCATCCGTAGTGTCATTTCCTAAAACGTGAATGCCCGAAGTAACAGCATTTGTATCAGAAGCTGGGTTTCTACTTCCTATTATAAAGGCAACCTTTCTAGCTTTAGCTTCGGTATTGTATCCACAGGTTACTGTTTTTTCTCCGTCATTCCCGTTAAAATAACCTAATGCAACGCTAGAGTCTCCTGAACAAGTATTAGCAAACCCAGCGGCAGCAAAAGTAAAGTCACCAGAACAAGTGTGAGTATTTCCTAAAGCTACAGCAGTGTATCCAGATGCAGTGCCACTTGATCCAACGCAAAAAGAATAGCTGCCCGTAGCATTAGTGTTAAAGCCCAGTGCTACAGCGCTGTTATTAGTTGCATCAACAAGATTTCCTATTGCTACAGAATAGGTGCCAGTTGCATTAGATGCACTGCCACCGGCAAGAGAATATGTTCCTGAACTTGTATTACCACTGCCTCCTACAACAGTAGATTGACTTCCAGAAGCTGTGTTTTGACGACCACCTACAATTGACGATTGGCCACCTGAAGCAACTTGATCGGCGCTAGTTCTGTTTATTTGTAGATCAACAGATTCTAAACCTCTTTTATTTCCCCCAGTGGTGGTGCTATCTGGAACTTGCAATAGAAAAGCGCCTTGTGCTTTTGGACCTAGTACAACATCAATATTTGTCTCTGTTCCATTTGCAATAAGGCTATGCGTTGGGACAGTATTATTAGGAGATGATGTGCTTTCTGCTTCTGTAAAATGAGTTAAACCACCCCCTCCACCGATGCCCAAATCAGATGGGGTTATTTTTTTCATAACTCCACCGTCGTTAACTAGAACGTGATCTGCATCGCTTGAAATTGTCGTTGTTGTAGGCGCATCTGCATTGGCCGTGCCTACCAGAGTACCTGTTACTGATGGTAAAGTAGAAGTCACATTTCCAGAAAAAGTTGCATGGGCAGGGGCTTTTAGTCCAGCGTAGTGTGCGTTTGAAGATTCGCAGTAAAGATGCATTTCCGATTGTGCGCCACTATTTTTTACTGAAACCACACCACTTTCTATAGAAACACCGTTACTGCCATCAATCTGAACTACACCCGTGCCGTTGGGTGTAAGTGCAATGTTGCCATTACCATCTGTACTGGTAATCGTATTACCATTAATATTAATATTATCAATTTGTGCTTCAGTAATTGCACTGTTTGTGCCAATAGTTGTACCATCAATAGCACCGCCGTCAATGTTTACGCTGTCCGCTGCCTGAGTGGCAATAGTCCCAAGGCCCAAACTAGTTCTGGCAGTAGAACCTGTTTCTAAAACAAAGTTTGATCCATTGCCCACAATAATGCCGCCATCCGTAACGGCAAGACCAGCAACATCTTGAAGTTGTGCATCAAGTGATGAAGTTAAATTTGTTATTGTGTTACTAGCACCACTAATTGTTTTATTTGTCAAAGTAGACGTGCTAGTATCTGTAACAACATTAGTAACATTTAAAATGTCAGAAAGATTTGTCATAATAAATTACACCTTTACACATCGCCTGTGTTTGTAGATGGGTATGACCTACCCGGACCCCAAATAATTCGTACAGCACCCTGTGTGCCAGAACCACCTGCTCCTGTATAATCATCGTCATCAGCGCCACCGCCACCGCCATACGCGCCACCGTTAGATACTGAGTTTCCGACTGTTCCGTTAGCACCGCCGGACCCGCCGTTACCCCCTTGACCAGCCGATGGAGTCGTTCCAGAAGAACCTTCTCCAAGTATTCCTACACCGCCGCCGCCGCCACAGTTGGAGAAAGTACAAGTGCCGCCCGAAGCACCACCACCAGCACCATTACTTATTTCCCCAGAGACTATACTATTATTGTTTGCGTATCTGCCGTAGCCGCCGTCGCCAGAGTATCCCGCTGCGCCGCCGCCAGCACCACCGGCATTGTTGTAAGAAGCCAATCCTCCGTAACCGCCCGAACCGCCACCATCTCTTTCAGTGCCGTAACTTGATCCACCTGCGCCGCCAGTGCCAGCTTGCCCAACGCCGCTGCTTCCGGAAGCAGTTCCTCCTAAACCTCTAGCACTACGAAGTAGAAAAGTTGATCCTCTTTTAATAAACGATGCCCCTCCACCAGAACCATTTGTAGTAGAATTAGCACCACCTGCACCGCCTGTACCAACTTGCACAGTCAAACTTTCACCCGGTGTTACAGCAAAGGTTCCGTAGGCTAGACCGCCGCCTCCTCCTCCGCCGCCGCCACGATTGCTTCCAGTCCCAGCAGCGCCGCCGCCACCTCCAACTGTAACTGCACTGATAGAAGTTACACCATCGGGTACTACAAAAGTATACGTTCCTACTGACGTGTATGCAGTCTGACCCGGAGCAGCAACAGCAACAGCACTTACAGTACCGATATTTCCAGTAGCTGAAACTCCAGAAACATTTAAAAATAAAGAAAATTTACTGGATGCTGTTAAAAGGTGATTACGCGCAGCAAACATTACTGATAATCCTGTGTCGCTGTTCCGTACCAGTTTGTTCCATCAGAAATAAAACTTATAATATCAATAGCATTTATTGTAGCTGTAATTGTAGGTGCCGTGCCGCCGGGAAACTTCACGTTAGTAAATGTAGCAGTGTTACTACCACCCTGCGTAAGTTTTAAAATAAAACTTTTTCCTGTTGCTGCTGTGGGCATGGTAAAAGTACAGTTACCATTTAAGGTTGCAGTTTGAAACGTGCCGCTTGTTAAACTAAAAGTGTGTGACGTGCCGGTATTGCCAATAGCAACAGTGCCTTCAGTATAATTATTTATTGTTGGGTTAGTTAGCGTTTTATTAGTTAATGTTTGTGTACCCGTAAGAGTTACTGCACTACCTCCTGCAGCACCCACAGTAGTAAAGACACGCCAATCTGATCCCATATATAATAATCGTATAACGACATTTGAAATATCACATACTAAATCTGACGCATTACCTTGAATAGTATTACCATTACGACCAATTGTAAGGTTGTTAGAATTAAAAGTACCTGCAGCATCAGCAATAATAATTTCATCATTTTCGCGGGGGGAAGAAGGAAGAGTCAGAGTAAATGCACTGCTAGTTGTATTTGCTAATACAGTTTCAAAAGCCACTAAATTTGTTGCTGAAGAATATGTATTTTGTTTACGCACTTTTTCAGCAGGTTGCGTAACAAAAATATCTTTGCTACCAGCACCCCAATCTACTGCCGAATCACTATTACTAGATTGTAAAATAGTTGTACGGGCTAATGTCGTGCCAGATAATGTATAGGTGCCGATACCTACCTCAAAATCTGTTCCATCTGTACAACAATAGTATGTAGTATTACCATTTCCAACAACAGAAAACGACTCAAACCCCGTAGAAGCACCACCTAAAGTATAGGTGCCTGTACCCGTGGTTGTAGTCGTTTCCTTAATGCGATCAGCAAGGATTAGTGACATTACACCTCTCCTTTATTCAATACGAATTATTGCGGCGTCACCGTTTGTTCCAGTACCGGGAAATTCGATTGTAAGATCACCAGCAGTAGCAGATACTGTACCGCCAAAACTAATAACCGCGATAGCTTTATTACCGTTAGTAGCATTGTAGATAAGACAACCTGCAGTTGAAACAGTTACAGTTGAAAAAGTTTCATCTGCAATATCTACAAATGCGCGATTTCCAGTTTGGTTAGTTGTGACAGTAACACTGTCTAAAACTTGACCTCCAGCAGAATAACCAGTACCACTGGCTTCATCTGAATTACCTGTTACATCGCTGTAGTTAGTCGTAGCCGCGCCGTATGTTCCAGATTCGCCCGATTTTATTAGTGCAACTTTAAGTGAGTCATTAGCAAGGTCATGTCCTTCTGCTAAAATTTCACCCTTAAAACTGTTGCACATTGCCGTTGTAATTGCCATCTTGTTTCTCCTATATCATGGCGAGTAAATGATGGGGCAACCCGAAAGCTGCCCCATCACAACGAAGTTAGGCGAGTGTATCGCGGTCTACTTCATCAGCAGAAGTATCACCTTGCGAACTTACATCCATCATGATGGCGTAAACACGAAGTTTACCAGCAGTGAAGGATGCACCAGTACCTGCAAAGGTCAGGTCCAGCGTGTCGGCAGAAGCCAGTACCACGTCAGCAGCGACAGTTGCACTAGGTGCATAAGCACCGTCAGCAGCACCGTCAATGTCGAATGCGGTTACGTACTCATCTGCGTCAGCGGCACCAAGAGTTACCGTTGCGTCAGTACCAGTGTTCATGGTTGCACTCTCAACAACTTCCACACCAGCAGCCATGATTTTGCTGCCAGCAGGAATGGTGATTGCTTGAACAACATCAGCAGATGACGGGTCTACAGTAGTAGCCACGATGTCGATGGTGTTCTCAACCATGTAAGGGTTGCGGCCGCGCTGGGAATTGCCAGTCGCAGCTTTAAGAAGTGAAGTAATAGTAGCCATTATCCAATTCCTCCCTTAAGCCAAGTGGTAGATGGCGTTGACAAGTGCTTCAGGACGAAGAATCTTGCGGCCATACAGGTGCATACCACGTAC
>Ga0222719_10002949_pt1 | contig 15272 bp, 10 predicted proteins | sample C33_34DmetaG_FD_165039 | JGI IMG/M metagenome (GOLD analysis project Ga0222719, IMG submission 165039) | Estuarine water microbial communities from San Francisco Bay, California, United States - C33_34D | ecosystem: Environmental > Aquatic > Marine > Unclassified | place: USA: California...
TCCAGCAGCAACGGAGGAATCATACTCACCAACTCCTGACGCGTCAACGCCCCAGTCGCGCCCGCTTGCTTTAAAAACTCGTGCAACGCCACCACCCCGCGCGACGCCGACGCCTTCAACGTCGCGTCCCTCGCCACGTCAATCTGAAACGCCAATCGCTCTGGGTACCACCCCACGCACTTGGGCGCACGCATCGCCCCACCTTCTCGCGCCAACGCCGGGAGCAAATCGCGCTCGAGTCGCCGTCGAATCGCACCGAGAAGCTTGGAGCTCGCATTCACGCGAAACGTGAGCGGCAACGGCGTCTGAAACGCGCGCATCATGCGCGCGAAATCATCCTCATCCGCGCACACGCCCTGGGCGCGGTAGTACGCCTCGAAACGCTCGTTCGTCAGCGCGCATTCGCCGCCGCCGCCTTCAACGTCGTCGTCCCGCGCGCGCTTCGACATGATGTGACGGCGCCGCCTCGACCGCGCCACTTCCTAAACCCTACATGTTCATATATAACAACCACCAAGACCCATCACGTGGTCGCCATAGACATATGATCACTATGTACATATCTAAACCCCAAACCCTCTATAGAATTGTTTTGAAACTTCGTGGCCCCGACGCCGCGACCGATCCGATCGCCATCGTCATCGTCCGTATGGGCACACAGTATATATATACCCATGTACGTCGTCACACGTGTGCACACGTCGTCCTCGCTCTAGAGCGCACATACCGAGAGGGGACTCTATGTACGCCAAGGAATCTCCGCATCGAATCTCCACCGATCATATCGCCGCGCGTCGGTCGATGATGGGCGTCGGTGCGCTCGAGTATGGAACACACAGGTAGGGTTCCCGACGGATGGCGATGGCGTCGTCGTGCGTCGTCACACGTCGTCGTGCGTCGTCACACACGTGCGTCGTCGACGCGGAACGTGTGCGCACCGCGAACGCACCCGATCGCACCGAGGCGAACGCATCTTGAACGCACGCGGAGACGGCGAGACGGCGAGAGGGGACGGAGACGGCGAGAGGGGACGGAGACGGTCTGGAGGATGATTGCCGATAATGTCTCTCGCGCGACGGCGCCGCGGGGCACGAAACGCGCGCGATCGGGCGCGCGATCGGGCGATGCGTTTGGCTTCTTGAAGTCGCTCGACGCGCCGCACTCGCCGAGCGTGTCGTCGGAGTTTGATTTGTTTGAGCGCGTGTTGCGAGAGTTTGACGCGCGAGGGCTCGAGGGCGACGACGACGCGACGTTGCGCTTGACGGATGTGGAGGATGTGACGTTCCAGGACGTGATGAATAGGATCGAGCATGATATTGAAGTAGGGATTAGACGCGCGGATGTGCGCGTGAACGCGGTGCGGGTGAAGGATGTGAAGTTGAAATGTTCGTCGTGTAAGCACACCAAGGTGAAGGATGTCGACTTTGCGCCCGGGAAGAAGACGTGCGCGTCGTGCTTGGAGAAGCATAGAAATTATGAACAGCGCAAGAGAACGAAGAGACTCGAGGCGGAGAGTGATAATGCGAGGTATATGAAAGTTTGGAACGCGGCTCAGACGGGAAACTCGTACGCGCGCGCCTCCGAGGCGGTGCGCCGGTCGAAGCGCGCCGCGGCTCGCGAAGAATAATGCACGTCACCGGGCGTCTTTTATCGTTCTGTCACTGTTTCGCGTGTAAAGCATGTTAGAGTTTATTAGAGGTACCATCCTCAACACTTTGTTACGCGTAGCGGTGAATGTATAGTTTATGTATAGTTCTGCCGCGCTTGGACGAGATATTTTTAATGCACACACAGAGCTCTCGTCTTCACTGCACTCCACGCGATGCGTCGCGCGCGCGCCGCCGAACCCGCGCGCACGCCCGTTCATGGCGACGCCAAGCGCATCAAGTCGTCGACCCCGAACGCGTGCGATGCGCCGTTGACGCCGCACACGCCAGCGGCGAGAACGCCGCAAAAACACGATGGCGATCGATTATTCAACTCGCCACCGACGACGGTGCGTCGTCGAGGCACGGATGGACACGGCGACGCGAAGGAACGCACGCACGGATCTGGCGCGTCAGAGTCGCCAGCGTCGACGCCGATGGGGTTCACGCGACGGTTCTTCGCGACGGCGCTGTCGCGGGCGTTTGGTTCAAATTTGAAGACGCCGTCGCCTGGAGCTTCGGATACCGAGCAGCAGGCGGTATCCGAAGCGTCGGCGTTGCGCGAGTCGCTTCGAGAAGAACGTATTCGTGTCGAGGAATTGTGCGTGCGTGCAGGTGAGGCTGAAGCGTCGTTGGCGATTGCGAATACAAATTTGGCTGGGTTGCGAGCACGCGTCGCTCGAGCCGAAGACGAAGCCAAGGCAGCCTTGGCTTTAGCGGCGGGGCAGGCGTCGCCGAGTATGGCGCGTGCGAAACCGGAGTGTGAACGTTCACAGGCGGCGATGCGTCTGATTGCGTCTTACTTCGCATCGCGACGGTGCGATAGTTGTGGATTGGACGAGCTTCTCGCCAGCGCTCGAGAAGTGGATTTAGACGTCGACGACGTGCTCCGCGCTCTGGCGCTCTTAGCTGTGGATGCACCGTCGCGATCGAGCTCGTTCATGGTGACGATCCATCAAATTTAGTAATGCTTGATGATGTTGTATTATAATACATGTGTGTTTTTTGCTACCAAAATGTTCGCTCCTCAGCGCAGTTGCCTCACGGCGTCTTGAAAATAATTCTGAAACTGCGTGAAATTCGATCCTCGACCGCTACATTTGGCGGTGAATAACGCCGATTTTGCCGAGACATTGACCACAATTTCCACGAGGTACGTGTCGTGCGCACCGTCGCGGTCAATCGCGTAAAAGTAAAACTTCATCGCATCTGGTTGTCCTCCGCTCGCCATGGTCGCGATGTGGTGCGCAGTCATGTGGTGCGATAACGCGCTAGGACCCGACTGTGCGAGCGCGCTCGTTGATTCGAGCGCAATCTGCACACCAGATGCGACAATGGTTGACGATGCCCACTTAGATTGGAAACTCGCCGGGTCGAGCGCCGGAGAAGGCGTGAGAGTGAACGCGGTCGGCGTCGCCATAGCCGCGGTTGCTGGGACATCGATATCAAGGAGTGACATCAGGTTCACAGCGGAACCTCCGGACGCGGACGCGTTATCTGACGCGTCATCTGTTCCAAAATCAATCATATCTGCGTGATCTAACAATGAAGAACCCACCAAGTCTTCCGTCTCCGTAGCTGGCTCATCGTCGTCGTATGTGCGTCTCGTCGCGCCGTCCGGATTTATAAACGTTTCGCTCGGACGTTCGTACAGCACGGACAGAGTATTCATTTCGGTAAACACCATGTCGAATGTCTTTTCATCGACAGTGGATTCTTTAAATGTATATATCGGAGACTTGTCTCGCGAATTCACCACGCGCGCCGCCGCCTCAACGTCTCGCTCCAAAAGTCGATAGTACACCATCGCAGTCTCGCGCACTTCTTGATCGAGGTCGCGCGCGCCTGCCTCCAATGCCGCACCAAGCATCGCTTGCATTTCAGGTGGACGTTTGAAAAATAATTTCATCGCGCACGCCAAGAGTTGGACTCTAACGCGAGGCGTAACTTCGTCCGACAAATTCAGCAAGGATTGCTCGACGTAATAGGGTGCTGAGGGTATGTCCTCACCGTACTCGCCGTAAATCCAAATCAGCGCTATACGCGCTTTGGGTTCGCTGATGTCATACAAATCAATATTTTCCATGGCCTTTATACACTTTCCCGTATGTTTCGGACGCTTGCGTAGAATGTCCGCCGCCACGACAATGGTCTCCGCGGTGACGTGATCAATATCGAGATCGAAAAAGAGCAACAAGCGGTCGACGATACCATCAATGTCATCCGCGGAAACGAGTGCGATGGCTCCAACCGCACGAACGCTTGCGCAGGCGATCGCCGCATCTACGTCGGTGACGTACTCGGTCAACTCGGTGACGATGGCGTACGTATTTTGCGCGTCAGCGATTTCAGTTAGCATTGAAAGCTTCAACCGTTTTACGGCGTTGGAATCAGACGCTCGAAAATAGAAACTCTTGTAATCTGTCGAAAACAGCATGGGTGCGCGTTTCACGAGCAACCGGATGTGTGCCCACACCGCGTACGCCGTTTCCGCCAGGCCACTATTGGCGAGCGTAAACAACGGCGCCTTGATGCGCTCTAGTACTTGTTGATGCACGTCCGGCATACCAAGCGTAATGTTCAAAAATATTTTTACCGTACCGAGCACTATCGCAGAGTTTGGCGCACCTAAACGCGATTCGAGTGCGTTCATGATGTCAAACGTTTCTTCGCTCGTCTCCAATTCGTACGCGCTCACCAAATCCAAAATTAACACCTGATTCCACTCGCTGAACGACTTTATCCTATTTATCAACGCGTAGACAATGGGTTTTGTCGCCAGCGTTCGCACACCATCTATTTCTTTGAGCACAATCAAGCAGTTACCAACCACACCAGCATCCAGCTCGGCAATTAGCATTTTTCTCAAATCATCCAACAGCGACGTCTCGCGCACCGCCGTTGGATTCAAATCATAAATCTTCAACACCCCCATCGCAGCTACGCGTCGAGGATACGGATGTTTATCAACCAACCCTTTCTGCACCGCACCAACCAAGTACTCGCTTAAATTCTCCACGCGTAAACTCGCCATGCTTCGTATCGCCAACCCGCGAATCGTCGGATTCACATCCGCGCAATCCTTCTGCAACGTATTCACCGTCAACAACGCTAAATCACTCTTCTGTCGCGCGTAATGCGTGATATAGTGATACAGCATCTTTTTACACGCCACATCCGACGTGTGCGCGTTCATGACGACATCGGGAAATAAAGAGCTCGCGTCTACGTTCACCGTGAGCAACTGCAGCACCTTTCTAAACAACACCCGCCGCTGCGCGTTCGCGGCGTCCGCCTTCGGCCCATCCGCAGGCTTACCCGCGATCGCGCGCAACGTTTTACTCAATTCCGCAACCTCATCGCGCCGCGGCATCGCGCGCGTCGACGTTGCCCGCGGTGATGCGCGCCAATCTGATTACAACCAATCGAAATCTCGTCGCCTCCCGACGCCGTCTCTCTCGCGCGCGGCGACGATCCTCGCGCGTGCGCGAGATAAAGACGCCGTGCGTGCGCGCGCGCGTGTCGCGTCGCGTCGTGCGGCGTCCAGCGTTCGCGCGTGCGCGGGCTCGCGACGCGCGAATGCGCGTCAAAGTGTGACGCGCAGCGCGGTCATCCTCTCTCGGGCATCTCCACCGCGCGCGACGCGTGCGCGGACGCGCGACGCGAACATGTGGCGGTACCTCGCGCGCCGCGCTCGCCGCGCGGTCGCGGCGACATCGACGTGCGCGGCGACGACGGCGGCGGCGGCGACACCATCATCATCGGCATCGATGACTCGCCGCGCCTTTTCTGTGTCACCTCCCGATGCGCCAGCGGCGGCGGCGACGACGCCCTCGCGCCGATGGAACGTCGACGTCGACGATGATGGCGGTGTTGGACTCGGCGTCGCGCTCGATTACGACGATCACGCGCGTGCGGGGACGTCGGCGGCGTCGGCGGCGCGGACGCGGAGAGACTCGAGCTACGAAGAGTACGTGAGCTCCTTAACGCCGCGACGGGCAAACGTGGTGATCACGCCCGGTGATATGGATGGTGCGAGCGGTCGCTATCGCGTCGAGGTCACCACGGGGCGTAATCGAGGCGCAGGCACGAGCGGGCGGGTAGAGGTGACGTTTGTGGGCGGGGACGGTATCACGTATCCCGTGTCGTTGGAGTACGAGAACGGATTCTCGCCTGGATTCAGTCGAGGGTCTACGCTGCCGTTTAGAATAGCTGCGAGCGCGCGGTTGGGGGATTTGAAGCGCACGCGCGTGCGATTGATTCCGGAGCTCACGGAAGTTGGGCGCGGGTGGTTTTTGGAGGATATTAAAGTGACGTGCGAAGCGACGGGCGAACAGTGGTTATTTCCGTGTCATGGATGGTTCGGACACAGTGACGGAGGTGATGGGAAGCATGGCCCGTTCACACAAGATCTCGAGTCCAAGCGCCCGGAAGATTTGCAATCGCCACTGTGGGTAGAAGGGCAAATTAGGAAGGAGCGCGGGGAATTTGCGTGCGCCGTCGCTGGAGCGGCGGTGCCGCACATGGACAAGATGAAAGAAGGTGCGCGCGCAGTGATGCGCCGCACACACGGCCACGGTGGCGAAGACGCGTACTTTAGTGTGCGAGGTCCAGACAACGTCATAGGTATGGGGATCGCGGATGGGGTGTATTTGTGGCGTTGGCAGGGCATAGACGCAGGTGAATATAGCCGCGCGCTCATGAGCTCCGCCGCCGATGCCCTGAGTTCTGGAATTATGAATCGTCCTACGGCGATGTTAGAACACGCGCATAAGACAGTCACCAGCGCGGGCGTGAAGGGAAGCTCCACCGCGTGTGTTGTTGTCATCGAAACGGTGCACGGGTTGTTGTATTGCGCCAACGTCGGAGACAGCGGCTTTATGCTCATTCGAGGCGCGCCCGGGGAACGGTACTGCGCGCACAGAAGCCCACCGCAAGAGCATGATTTTGGTTGTCCGTTCCAACTCGGCCATCACGAGGCGAGTGATAAAGCGACAGACGCGATGATGACCAAATTGTATCTGGAACACGGTGATATCGTCGTTCTGGGCTCGGATGGGCTCTGGGATAATTTGAGCGAAATCGAAATAATAGAAAGCATCGAGTCGTCTGTGCCTATTAACGCGGCGCATGATGAACGCGCGATGGATGTCGCGGCGAGAAACCTACTCACAACTGCGTACGAGGTCAGTATGGACAAGTCGCGTTCAACACCATATTCGCTATCGGCGACTGAACATTTCGACATGGTGTACTCTGGAGGGAAACAGGATGACATCAGCGTGTTAGTATGCTACGCAGGTGCCGCGCCGACACCCGCGTACAATGATTTGTCGCACGCGGTGGCGAGGCAGGCGTGATTACGCGTCAAGTGTATCGAATATGCCAGAGAAAATTTTAGTGGCGCGATGTAAAAAAATGTACCGAATCTTGAATAATTTACAATTCATCTTCACACGTCAATGACGCTCAAGTTTGTCTCGCCGCGCCACACCTTGCCTGGTTGTACAACAACTGGCTTTCCCACAGCCGCGCTTTCGATGCAGCAAAAGTTCTTGTAACACTCCTTCATCGTGAGATGCGGATTCCACACCACAGTGTCCGTCCACCCCGCGGTATTCTCCACCGCCACCGCAGCCCCACTACCGACGTAGAGCAAGGTCTCGGGATCGGTCTCGAGATAGATGCGATCGCACAACTCCAACCCAAAGAACACGTCTTTGTGATCTTGCACGCGCGGCGGCGGGTTGATTGGATCAATATTTTTATCCAAGTACGTCTTGCCCATCAAACCGCGCGCAAACACCCCAGAATTCGCACAATCTGTCACTTCAATATACGTGTGCAACGCCGCGGTAAAATCAATCGGCTTATCTTTACTCGTATTTTTCACGCACAGCTCCATTTTCAATTTCTCCCGTCGCAGCGTCACTTCGTACGTCGCCTCAAACGGTTCGTCCCACATCGAACGCGTAAAGTCATTCGGCTTCAACGCCAACATCACCGCCGGTTCAGGATCATCAGGATTGACATCCGCGCTCGATCCAATCACCTCCCAATCACAATTTCTCGCAAATCCATGCTGCTGCATCGCACCGGGACCAAATTGCGGGAAACACAGAGGCGCGCCTCCGCCGATGGGTTTCGTCTTGTCAAACGCCGCATCCGGTCTCACGTAGAGCACCTCATCTCCGCTCTTCTGCGTCCAGCTCGTGACACACGCACCGAACAAATAAACCGTACTCGTGCATCCATTTTTATGCGTCAAAAGCGCCACAGGAAGCCCACCGTTGCCGCGAGCGAAGCGAACAGAGTCTTTGATGGCAAAGGCTGCATTGAGCGCATCGATCTCATCATCCCCGCTCGCCGACACCGACGCGCGCGCGAACACGCGCGTTCGCGCACGAGTCGACCGTGCGTGCGTCACCGCAGGCGTCGAACCGCGCACCGCGCGCGTGGGTATCGCCGCATGCATCGAACTCGTCGCGAGCGCCATCGCTGTCTTACGAAAGGCGCACAGTGACGCGCGCTCGAGCGTCACTTCTCGACTCCACGTCGCCGACGACGACGACGGGGCGCCGCCGAGGACGACGATGCCATCGAGCATGATTCGTCTCGCCGACGTGCACAAGCCTGAACGCGATGATAAGCGCTACAGGCGCTGCCGAGCGAGCAATGGCATGGAGGTGCTCTTGATTCATGACGCATCGTTGACGGGCGATGTCGACGCCGGCGATGGCATGGATGACGACGCCGAAGATGGATCGGATGGTGTCTCTGATGACGATGATGGTGCGTCATCACAAAGCGCGAGTGACGAGGGCGACGGTAGCGTTATGGACATGGATGGCGACGGAGCCGGCGACGGCGCGGGAGGAGGCATGAAACTCGCCGCGTGCAGTATCGCCTTTGACGTCGGGTACTTCGATGACCCGCACGATTGCGATGGATTGTCACACTTTCTTGAACACATGGTGTTTATGGGGAGCGAGAAATTCCCTGGGGAGAACTATTTTGGGGACTGGCTCAACCAACACTGGGGTAGCGACAACGCGAGCACGGATAGCGAAGCGACGGTTTTTTATTTCGATGTCAATCCGAAAAATTTACGCGAGGCGTTGGAGATATTTAGTGGATTCTTTTTAAATCCTCTGGTTAAGTTGGATAGCGTGGATCGAGAGGTGACGGCGGTAGAGAGTGAATTTGAGCGCGTGGTGAATAACGACTACGTGAGAACCGAGTTGTTGATGTCGAGCGTGGCGCGCGAGGGACATCCGTTTACGAAGTTTGGATGGGGTAATCGCGCGTCGCTGACGCAAAGTGCGCCATACAAAGAAGGTCGCATGCGTGACGTGTTGCTTGAGCATTGGCGAAAGCACTATCACGCCAAGCGTATGTCCATCGCAGTTGTCGGCGCGGAGGATTTGGATACGCTCGAGTCGTGGATTGAAGAGATTTTTGGCGGGATGCGTAGCGATGGGGACGCCGCCGTGGACTTGACGGTGACCGAATCGTCGCCATACGCGAGCGTCGTGCCACTTCGCGTGTTGACAACGCAGGTGAAGGATGGACAGCACGTGGCGATTACTCACGAGCTTCCGGCGTGGACGCACAAAAATTACAAGCACAAATCCGCGGCGTACGTGGAAACTTTACTCGGTCACGAAGGACACGGGTCGCTGTTCGCCGAGCTCAAACGCCGCGGTTGGGCGAGCGATTTGCGCGCTGGCATTGGCGCCGGTGGTATTGATTCATCGAGTGCGGGGTCGTTAATGAACACTATGATTAAGCTTACGGATGAAGGCTTGGCGCACGTCGACGACGTCGTCGAGCTCTTCTTCGCGTACGTCAACATGCTTCGCGCCAAGGGTCCGCAGGAATGGTTTTGGAACGAACTCAAGCAGCTTTCGGACATTGATTTCAGGTTTCGTGAGCCCGAAGATGCGAGCGAATACGCCGAGCGTCTTGTCGCTGATATTCGCAAATACGCGCCCGAAGACGCGCTTCGCGGCGCCGACTTATTTGAGTCATTCAAACCGGATGAAATTAGCGAAATCGTCAACTTGATGACGCCCGAAAAGGCGTTAATTCTCGTACAGAATCACGCGTGGACTGATGACGGCGACGACGTTGAGAAAGAACGATGGATTGGTTTCCCATATAAAAAACAGGAGCTCACGGATGCGACGTTGACGCGATGGAGAGACGCCGACGCGGGTACACTCCTGCATTATCCCGATCCAAATCCGTACATTGCGCGCGATTTCGAGCTCCGCGCAACACCGGGTGAGCATCAAGAACAACAGCTTTTTGCACCTAACATTGTTCACGAGTGCAAAGTGATGCGGTTGTGGCATCGCCTTGACGATAGGTTTAATCAACCGCGCGCGTGCATGTACTTTCAGATTTCGCTCCCAAACATTCCAAAGGGAGCTTTTGGTATGATGCTCACGCAGCTCTTCGTGGCGATGATTGAAGATTCCGTGAATGAGTCTTTGTACTATCCCGCACACTTGGCGGGTATGGAGGTTGACATTGGCGCCATGGCTTCGTATTCTGGGTTCGTACTTTCGTTGGAAGGTTTGAGCGACAAGCTCGGTGATTTGGCGGCGTCATACTTTGAAACGATGACATCACTCACCATTGACGCCGAACGATTCGAGAAGCGCAAGGAAGAGCGTCTTCGAGATTGTCGTAACTTGTGCTTGAACCCATCGAAGCACGCAAAGCGTACTTTGGAAGTGTTGCTAAAGCAAACGGATGCCACGCAGGAGGAAAAAGTTGCCGCGCTCGAATCCATGTCGGTGAAAGACTTGCAAAGCTTCGCCGACGGTATCTGGCATCACGCGCATGTGGAAAGTCAGATGGTTGGTAACTTGACGCAAGACGAAGCGCGGCGCGTCGGTGAGCGCATTCGCGCGTCGTTGCCCGGAGCACCCATTCCTGACGACGCTTGGCCAGAGACGCGCATCGCGCGCGTTCCGCAAGGCGCGCACTTGTTCAGCATTAAAGCCATCAACGACGAAGAGACAAACAACGTGGTAATTTACTACTTTCAGCTTGGCGTGAGTACGTGGATTGAACGCGCGTTTGTGATTTTGATGCAATCCCTCATGCATGAAAAGCTTTTTGATCAGTTGCGAACAAAAGAAACACTCGGCTACAGCGTAAATTGTTCGTTTGACTCTACGCATGAAATTTTAGGATTCCGCGTGCTCGTCGAGTCGGCGTTTCACCCACCACATTTTGTTTCTAGTCGCATGGCAACTTTTCTCAAAGCATGGCCGCAGGCGCTCGAGAATATATCTGATGCCGAGTATGAAAAGACGAGACAAAGCGTCGTCGACGACATTTTGGCTGAAGACATTAATCTTCGCGACGAGTCTCAGCGTCACTGGGCGCACATCGTCAATCAAAAGTACCAATTCCACCGCGGACGTCATGTTGCGCACATGGTTTCTGGCATTACGAAGCAACAAGCGGCCGACTGGAGTCGAAAGCACATTCGACCATTCGACTCACAAAGCCGACACGTGAGCGTGCATATTCATGCGAAGAACCATCCAGTGCCCGCGCCTGGGCACGAGCACGTCACGGGGATGGGTGACGCATATTTCGACACGTCTACCGACTTGAAAGCTAAGTGGGGGTTTTATCCGCATCAAGGTGATGCGCGCATCGTCGAGGAATTGATGATTCCTGATGCGAGCGAAGCGGCGGCGCATCGCGCCATCAGTCGCGCTGGTAAGCATTTGGATGAAGACACAGAGATGATTCAAGAAAAAACGACGTCGTTGCGTACGCAATGGGCTGCAGACTCAAAAGCCGCCAAAGAAGAGTGTGGGGCAAATTGTGCGTGTCGTCGACAGAAAGCGGCACCCGTTTTCGTGTTGCCGCCTATGAAAAAAATCTGATGACGGGCGTTACGGTACTAGACAACGGACAACAAACATAATAGATTTCGGTAGTTTGAGTAGATCATAAGTTGAAAGCATTCGTATTCGTTAAAATTAAAAAATTACCAATGTGTTGGTACAGCTTGAATTTCGTTAAAATCATTTGGCGGACAGAGAGTTTATCATTATGCCCATCGCCCGGCGTTTTTGTTCTTCTTCGCCGCGCCGCTGCCCGCAGAGAAAGATTTCGCCTTTTCCTTTTTCATCGCCGCTTTTTCAGCCTTGCTCATTTTAGACTTTGCAACGATCTGGGATTTTTCAATTTCGTTCTTTTTGGATTCAAGTTTGGCATCGCGCGCGCCCGCTTCGTCGTTTTTGCCCAAGTAGTAGGCATAATCGCCGGCGTAGTCGGTGATGGCGCCTTCGTCAAACGCCAAAACACGCGTCGCAATTTGACGCAAAAAGTAACGATCATGCGAAATGGCAATCACGGTACCTTGAAATGAACGTATCGCGTGCTCGAGCATTTCCTTACTCGGAATATCCAAGTGATTCGTTGGTTCATCGAGAAGCAACACGTTTGCCGGAGTGACCATGAATTTCGCCAACGCGAGACGCGCCTTTTCACCGCCAGACAAAAACTTGACAGGCTTTTCGTGGAACGGCGTGCTGAACGCCATTTGACCAAGAAGTGCCTTAAGCTCGTTGAGTTGTGCATCTGGGGCGGCTTCGACGAGAGTTTGTAACACGCCCTTGTCGCGGTCGAGTCCTTCGGCTTGGTTTTGATAAAAATAGTTGACTTTGCACATGTCGCTGTCACCGATTTCGGCGATACCAGAAATAGGTTTCTCTCGTCCTTGAATCAAACGCATGAGCGTAGATTTACCGCAGCCGTTATCACCAATCATCGCCACGCGCTCACCGCGTTCGATTTGCAGCGATGTATTCTTGAACAATGTCTTCTCATCGTACCCGTGCGTGACATTTTCCACCTTGGCGACGACTTGAGAGCTTCGCGAGCAATCGGGGAAGAAGAAGCGTCGGCGCTTGGCAATCCAAGGCTTCTCCACTGGCTCTTCAAGAAGTTTGTCGAGAGATTTCTGCGCCGCGGTCGCGCGACCGGATTGTCCACCGCCTGCTAAACGCGTTATCATATCACGCTGTCTCGCGACTTCTTTAACCCATTTGTCGTACGCAACCAATTGTCGGGACGAGTTGCTCTCCTTCTCAGCAACGTATTGCGAATAGTTGCCCTTGTACGTCGTCGCGATACCTCGTTCAATTTCCACCGTTTTCGTGCATAACTGATCCAAGAACTCACGATCGTGCGACACGATAACCATGGGCACGTCGAGAGACTTCAAGTACGATTCGAGCCATTGAATGGTGTCCAAATCCAAGTGATTCGTGGGTTCGTCAAAGAGTAATAATCCAGGCTCTTGGAGCAAAATTTTACCGAGTGAAATACGCATCTGCCATCCACCCGAAAACGATGCGACGAGCCGATCGTTGTCTTCGGGAACAAAACCAAGTTCGGGCATGATTTTATCAATCGCTCTCTCCATTTTAAACAAATCCATGCGGTCGGCTTGGCGCTGCAACTCAGTTTGCTTGTCAATCAAAAGCGTCACAAGTTCCATGCTGGGGTTGTTTTCAAGCTCTTTGTTGATGCGTTCGAGGTTCTTCATGACTTCAGTCTCATCGCCATAGCTCGCCATGAATTCTTCGCGCACCGTGTTGGATTCTTTGACTTCAAACTCTTGCGTGAGGTAGCCAATCTTCACGCCTTGCGCGAGCATGATTTCACCTTCATCCGCCTCCATCTCACCCGTGATGATGCGTAACTGCGTGGTCTTACCCGCACCATTCCATCCAACCAAGCCAACGCGCTCGCCCTTTTTGCAATCCCAGTTTACACCATCCAAGATTGGCATGTTCTTGAAGGTTTTGCGAACGTTTTCGAGGCGCACGCCAGTAGTAACGCTCCCCGAGCTTCGTCTCGCCGACGGCTTAGCATCCTTGGCGAAAATATCGCGCAAGTACTTTGGAATAGGATTACCATCGTCTTCGACTTCGACTTCGTCGGGTTCACTCCAATCGATCGCAGGGCCGATGTATTCGTGGTTTTCGTCAAACATGGGCGCTGGCGCCTCCGCCGCCTCCGCCGTTGCGTCTTCAGCCTCTTCTTCAACCGCAGCGGCGGCAACCACGGGCTCGGGTTTTGACGGTTCCACGACCGACGGTGGTGGTGGCGGTGTGGCTTTCGCCACGGGCGTCGGTGTCGCCGCCACGGGCTCGGGCTCGCGCGCTGGTTCGGGTTCGGGTTCGGGTTCAGCGTCGACGACCTCGCGCGCGGGCTCCGGTGTCGCTTCAACCACCGGCGCCACCACCGCCTCCACCTTTGCCGGCGGCGGTACAAACGCTGGCTTCTTTGCCTTCTTCTTACTCTTCACCGGCTTTTCAAACGTTTCATTTTCCCAATCCAACGCCTCGGCGGGCGCCTCGACCTCCGCCTCCGCCTCTGGCGCGCTCGCCTCCGTCGCCTTTGGCACCTTCTTATTCTTCTTCGCCTTACCCGCCGGACCGAAATCATCATTCTCCCAATCTAACGCACCGTCACCGGCACCGTTCGCGCTCGCGCTCGCGCTCGCTGGAGCCGGAGCCTCCCGCGCCGCGGGTGGCGTCTTTTGCGTCTGCGCCTTGGGCACCTTTTTATTCTTCTTCGCCTTCCCCGCGGGCACGAAATCGTCATTCATCCAGTCCAACGACTCACCCCCAGCGCGTGTCACCGCACCATCGCGCGCGCACGCGTCCGGGCCGCGCACCGCGCGCGTCACGCGCGCCACGATGCGCGAGGATGCGTGACAACCCTGTGCACCATTCGTTTGCGACGTCGTGCGCGCCGCGCGCGCGACCGGCGCGGACACCAGCGCGCGCGATGCGCCGTACATCGTCGGTATGCGTCGACCTCGACTCGAGTCGACCTCGCCTGATGCCACTCGCGCGGCGAAATATGCCGTAGCCCGCAGTCCGCGCCGCATGGATGTGCCAAAAAAAACCAACGATGACGAATGTGCGACATACGGCACGCCTCCGCCTGGCGTGCACTATTTCCCGCGCGCATTCGACGACACATTTCTCGAACGCATCGACGCCGCGCGTGAGGCGGCGCCGGTGAGCCTGGCGAGCCAAAACATGGCGGCGGAGCGTCGGTTCATACGCGACGCTGCGCTCGCGGCAGACATTTGTGAAGCGATGCCTGCGAGCGTCGATGTGGTGTGCAGCGACATACGATTTATCGATTATGACGCTGGGGGGTTCATTTTACCCCACGTCGACGGCGTGCGGGTGTGCGAGGCGACGGGGGTGACGACGGATGCGTCGGTTTTGGTGTTTTTGACAACTGTCCCGCCGGGCGAAGGCGGCGAGACGGAGTTTTTAGTGGATGTGAATAGCGGCGACGAGGACGGGGTGTTGTTTAGCGTGCGTCCGACGAGAGGGGCGATGGTGATTTTTGATCACGCGTGCGCGCACGTGGGGCGGTGCGTCGGGGTGTATCCGAAAAGGCTGTTGAGGTTGGACGTCAAGCGAAAAAGCGCGTAGCAGCGTAGACCATTGTACTGTACCATAGATGCGTGGTGTGCGCGTTGTGACGGCGATTCGCGTGTGATTAAATTACAACAAGCCGTCGCGGCGGCGCGCGCGCGCGAGCGAGCGAGCGATCTAATAA
>Ga0222719_10002950_pt1 | contig 15269 bp, 24 predicted proteins | sample C33_34DmetaG_FD_165039 | JGI IMG/M metagenome (GOLD analysis project Ga0222719, IMG submission 165039) | Estuarine water microbial communities from San Francisco Bay, California, United States - C33_34D | ecosystem: Environmental > Aquatic > Marine > Unclassified | place: USA: California...
CCAAGATTGCAATTTATCTTGATTATTAGCACAAATAACTGTTGCGCCAAATTGAACAAATTTCCATGTAGTCCCAGTGTAATTTCCTGCTTTAGATACATCATCTAATGATTTGTCTGTAGAGTCCAACTTGTAAAGTTTGGTATCACTTCCTGCAAAAATACCTACCTCATCACCAATTTTTGCACCAAATATTGAGTTAAAGCGATCAGCTACGCTTTGCGAGAATGTTTCTTGGTTGTTAAATGGCGCATAACCCACACCTGTTGGATATACATTTTTTGCATCTCTTAATGATGTAATAGATGGTTGGTCAGGCAGCCACTCTTCAAATTGTATGCGTGTAGCCACTTAAACTCCTACATCTGGTAATGTTACTGCCTTTAATTGTTCTACTGTTGTCATACTATCAACTGATGCAGGTGCATCTCTCAACTGTTGTTTTTTATTTACAATATCAGTTGTATCAGAACCTGCTTCTAACGCTCTTTGAAATTGAACATCTAATGCTTCTAGTTTAGGTGTTCTTTCTTGGCGAAGTCTGTCTTTAGTAATGTCTTTTGCTTTGTTAATGTTTACTTGTATTGCCATTATGCCCACTCCCATGCGTTTCTAAAAGTTCTGTCAGATGGTATTTCTGATACATCTACAATATGATAATCTTTACCTGCTGGTACATCTTTAGCAGCTAACTCTTCTATTGTATGTTCTGCTAACCATTCTGCTGTTGGAATAATAATGCTAATTCCGCCTTCATCATTGTTATATACGATTCTTTTTTCCATAATTTTTCCTTATTTAAAAATAGTTACACTTACTGGGTCATAATCTGCTTTAAATGTTGCTGTATCACCACCACCTGCAATAGCATAACACTGAATACGAACACTGTCTGTTGCTCTAGCAGAAGAACTATGTAAGTTACCTTGTCTAATTTGGTTTACAGAATAGTTACTAACTGTTACAACGCAATTATAATTAGTGTCAGGTAGTGCAGTAGTAAAGGTTAATGTGTAGTCTCCAGTTCCATTGTCAGTAACAGATGAGAAATTTCCACTACCATCAATTGTTACAGTTCCTGATCCATCTAAATCACACCATGCTCTAGCACCATAATAAGGAGCAGAACCTGTTGTTTCTGTAATGCCACCTGCACTACCCCAACTAAATGTTCCATCACCATCAGATAATAATGCTTCTCCTGATGTTCCATTACCACTTACATTAAGTGCATCTGCACCAACTGCATTGTCTGCAATTTTAGCAGAAGTAATTTGGTCATCAGCAATGTGAGCAGTATCTATAGAACCATCTACATAGTGTTCTGAATCTATAGAGTCATCAGCAATCTTTGCATTAGTCACTGCATCTGCATCTATGTTGGCAGTAGCAATACTATTTAATGTAGATACTGTTCCAAGACCTAGATTTGTTCTTGCACCACTATCAGTTCCTGAACCTGTGCCACCAGATGCAACTGGGATAGTATCTCCACTTACCCCTGATTGCAAATCTTTAAGGTGTGCCATTACCTCACGAATAGCATTATTAATACCTGAAGGTGGGCATGATTCAGCAATATTAACACCATCTATATCGGTGTTGTTTGTTGAATTTGAATCATATTCTGATATTTTTTGTTTTGGCATAGTTTATCCTTGTCTTAACCATGTGTTTGTTTCAGGTGTATCTTCCACCCATGTTTCACTTCCAGTTGCAGATTCAGTCCAAGTTTCAGAACCTACTGCACTGTCTGTCCATAATTCACTACCTACTGTAGAATCAGTCCATATTTCTGATCCAACATCACTGTCTAACCATTCTTCACCAAGAATAGTGCCTAGTGCTACTATTGTTCCATTAGAGTTGATAATTGCATCACCACTAAATGTTGCATTTGCTAAACATTCTGCTAATGCACTGGTGTTAATTTCACCAGTTCCAAAATTAACTAAACCACCAAGAGCATATACAGTTGCATTACCATCTATACTTGCACTAGAATATGCTTCACTAAATCCATTAGCAGTTACGCTAACATTAGAGAAGATAGAACCACTTGCTACTGCAAGAGAGAATCCTTCTGCATCAAATAACGCATAACCTGCAATAGCACCACTGCTTGTTCTAATTCGTAAATAGGTAACAGATGCACTTGCTTCACCTGTAATTGCACCTGATGTTGTTGCTATTCTTGTAGCATCAATAGTCGCAGTGCCACTTGCGTTAATAACACCTACACCATTTAATATCAGTATTGCATCAGATGTAATTGTTGCATTAGATGATATATCTGCACTAGATGGTCTAACTCTTACACAAGCAGATGTTAAAGTGGCATCAGCAGTAATTGCTCCTGCACCTAATTTAAATGTAAACCCTAATGCACTAAATGGTGATTGGGCAAATGCAGTAATTCCAAACATTATCTAAACACCGAACAATGAACATGGTCTTTATCTTGATTACTACTTGAATAATTTGATGCAAGTATTCTAAAACTTGATGTTGTATATGATGGTAAAAAACTATTATTACCAGTGCATATCCCTATTTGAGATGTTGAATCATCTGCTCCTGTAACGACTACATTATAATTTGTATCAGGCATAGCAGTAGACATAGTAATTGTAAACTTACCAACGCCACCATCTGTAATGCTAGATATATTACCACTACCTCTAATTGTTGCAGTAGTCATATCAAAATTAATCCATGCTCTTGCTGAATATGATGGAGCAGAACCAGTTGCTGTTGATAGTGCATCAGGAATAGGTGCAGTTCCTGTAACAGTTAAATTATTAGCAACATCAATATTCCCACTACCATCAACAGTTAATATAGCACTGCCGTCTTGCTCTATCGTAGAACCTGATGCTGTTGGTTTAATTGCTATGGTCATCTTATTCCTCGCAAGAAACTGCTTTTAATTCTTCTACATTTTTATATACTATTCTTTTATCCATAATTTTTCCTTATCTCATTACTATGACTGATATTTCATCAATATCGTATTCTGATCCGTTAGAAGCAGTTGATTTAATTCGGACTGTTGATGTAGTTCTATTGTATAAAAAATATGCTTGGTTATGTGTCCCATAATTAGGGTCGCTTGATGATGCTATAGCAGCAAAGTTTGCATCAGGCATAGCCGTTGTAAAATTAACATCATAAAATCCTACACCTTGATCTGTAATGCTACTAACATTACCACTTTCTGTTAATGACACTGTGCCTGTTCCATTAAATAATGCCCATGCTCTTGCGGAGTAACTAGGTGCAGAACCTGTAGCAGTTCCAAGTTTATTTAAACCATTACTATCAAATCTTGCTATTTCTGTAGGGTTATCTGCATTTCCATTACCAATCCTAAGCGTTCCATCAGGAGTTGTAGGAGTATAGATAGTAAAGTTATCTGTAGCAGTTGCTGATGTTCCTAACTGTATTTTCTTTGACTTGACTGTTGACATATTATAACTCTATAAATGTTAAATTAGTTCCGTGCTGTGTTTGCTGAACTGTATCTGTTCCAGTTTTTAGTGCGAATATTTCAAAGTAATCACCACTGGTAATATCCATAACCATAGTCATAGCACCATTTGCTAAACCTCTATCTACAATTCTGTTATACATACCTACAAATGTGCCATCTATTTCAACACCATTTTCATATAAGACTGCTTGTGATTCTGTTCTTGCACTGCCTGATGTGCAGTCTGTTGATATGCTATAGGCAACCATAAATGTTCCAGTTTTATTTACTGTTACTCGACTGTTGCCAGTATCAAAAGTAAAATCACCACTGTTTTTTCTTAATGTGTCAAGATTCATCTTGGTATAACCTGTTCCTAAAGTAACAACTGCTGTTGTTTGATAACAACTAAAATATGCTTTACTTGCACTTGGAACATTAGTTAAGTTAGAAGCATCAAATGATATACCACTTTCTAAATCAGAACCAGTAACAGAACCATCTACTATCTTATCAACACCAGTATCACCATATACTTTAGTTACCATTACACAACACTCCAAGTTGAACCATCACCGATGGTGATAGTAATGCCGTCTGAAATTTCTATATCGCCTGCCGTCATTGCATTACGATTATCTGCTAGAGTGTAATCTTGATCTATTGTAGTAGAGTTTTCTACAAAACCTATGCCGTTAATTGTTACGCTCATAATTTTTTATCCTATAATTGCGATTGTTAAGAGACCGACATGGACATTTACAACAGTATTACTATGTCCAAAATGAACTCTAATTGCTGATGTTGTTTTTGTTGTAGGTAATTGGTTGTTACTTCCGTTAGCACTACCCATGACCATTAATGTGCTGTTATAGTTTGAGTATCCAGTGCACATACCTACTACAGCATAATTAGCATTTGGCATATTAGTAGTAAAATTAATTGTTGCTTGACCAGTTGCATTGTCAGTTACTGATGATACATTACCTGAACCTTGAATAGTTCCTGCTGCAGGTGATGTTCCTCCATTAAATGATGCCCATGCACGAGCAGCAAATACAGGAGCAGAACCACTTGCATTTAATAATGATAAAGCATCACTATCAGCATAAGATGAAATTCCTGTTAATGCAGAACCATCAATTGCAGGTAGCGCTTGTCCGTCTGTCAGTATATTTCCTGATGAAGCAGGAATAGTTAATGTATTAGTTCCTGCAACGGCAGGTGCTGATATGGTTATTTCACCAGATGTATCGCCTTTTAGTTTTATACTTGCCATTAAACTACCTCTGTCCAATTCGTAATAGATTCATTCCAGATATATTGTTTACCATCATCAGGATACGCAACTGGTGCTTCCCATAGGCAAGTTGTTTCATTTAGTGTCCATGATGTATATGGTTGTGGAGGGATAAACGCATCTTTGTTTCTATCGTAAGTGTAACCAACACCTGCAAAGTTTTTTCTTAATGGTGTTCCACCTAATCTATGTTCACCACCATGTGTGTTGTAAGATGTTTGTATCCATTCACCTGCTGAATCATCAATAAATGTATCAAAAAAATCTGCTTCTGCAACTATGACTTTAGTTACGATGCCGTCTGTTACTTTTGCGTAATGTGCCATAACTTATCCTGTATAACTTCCTGATGAAGTAAATTTAATAACTGTATAATCACCATCTGTGGTTACTGTTGGTGATCCTGTTGTAGTGCCTGTATACTGTGCTGTAAGCAAACGAAGTATTACTATCCCTGAACCACCATTACCACCATTATCATTATATTCAGAACCTGATCCACCGCCACCTCCAGTGTTAGCAGTTGCGTGGTCACCAAAATTGTTTGTAGTAGCACCATCTCCACCACCACCTACTCCACCTACTCCTGCATTTGGTGCTGAATGGGATGCTCCACCACCTCCACCGCCATAGTAAACAGTAGAACCAGTAATGGTTGATGCTGTTCCTGCTCCTCCGTTACCTGTTGGAGTGCTTTGACCTACTTGAGCAGTTCCACCACCGCCACCACCAACATCTGAATCAGTTTGATTATCTGCTCCAGCAGTACCACCTCCGTATCCTTGTCCTGAAGTTCCTGAACCACCTACACCATTATTGACAGCACCACCGCCACCACAACCTCCTGATGCACCTGCTCTGCCATTATAAGTTCCACCACCACCTCCGCCTAAAGCAGTTAAAGAATTAAATACACTGTTGCTACCACTAGACCCTAATGGTCTATTTCCATTTCCTCCAGCAGGAGTGCCTGCTCCACCTGATCCTACTGTGACTGTATATACCTGACCTTCTGTAAGTGATGTTGTTCCAGTTAGTAAACCACCTGCACCACCACCTCCGCCTGATTGTGTTCCTCCTCCTGCTCCACCTGCTTCTATTAAATATTGTGCAGAAATTGTACGCTCGTTATAAAAACGAATCCAACTAGCACTTGCAGAATCATACCATTCAGGATAACCTGTTGTAGTGTTAAATCCCATGTATCCTTGTGATGCACCAGATGGTCTTGTAGCAGTTGTCCATTGTGGCAATTCTAAACCATCAGCACCAAACTTAATCGTTTTAGTGCCGTTTTGTTGAAACTCTATTTCACCACTTGTGTCTGGTGTGATTACTAAACCTTCTGTAGTATTTGCGTTAAATATTGTTGCCATTATACGACCTTCCAATTAGAACCAGCTGGTACTGTAACACTCACTCCACCATTCACAGTGACTGGTCCAACAGATAACGCATGATAGTCATCAGGTACAGTAAAGTTAGCAGAGACTGTTGTGCTGTTTACAAATATGCCGTTACTAGCACCGACTTGTTCAGAATATATTGTATTAGTTGCATCTTTGTGTCCTGATTTTTCAGCAGGATATGTTACGAATACATTACTTGTTCCTGATAAGGTAATAGCACTACCACTATTGCTAGATTCTAATATAGTATCTCTAGATAAAGTTGTGCCTGATGCTGTATAAGTTCCTAGACCTACTTCCCAGTCATTCGTAGATGTAATAGCATAGTAACAAGTATTACCATCACCAATTACAGAGAAGTCTTGGAAACCTGTGACTGCACCTGCAAGTGTAACTGTGCCTGTGCCAGTAGTCGTAGTAGTTTCTTGAACTCTATCTTTAACAACGAGTGCCATGCGTTATCCTTACGCTAATGTAACTGATAAGTTGCCTGATGTAATTTTAAAGATGTCACCAGAGTCAATAGTTTTAGATGTATCTAAAGGTGTGTGGAATAATAAGTTACCACTTGTAGAAGCATCGTGAATACCAATGTGTGTTACTGTTCCCCATGAAGCTGTACAAGTAGGGAAAGTTACATCAGCACTGTTAGTTGTTACACCATTAGATGGAGCACCCATTGTTACTGCTGTTCTAGCATATGAACCACCTGATACTTCTGTACCTGAATCAGCATCTGTTGGGTCAGATGTATATAAAGATACATACACTGTTGCTGGTGATGTATATGTTGTGTTACGGAGAACTGCATCGATAAGTGCGTTCTCTAAATAATTACTAAATTCTGCCATGATTTACCTCGTTGAAAGTGTTATAGACATTGGAGAAGATGGATATTCGCTATCATCATCGCTTGCTCTTAATGATGCTAGGCCTCGATCATACAAAGATGCCCAAGTATTTACTCGTTCATCATTCATTAGATAAGGTTCTGCTTCTGCTAATGCACCATATAAAAGTAAGTCTGGGCAGTTAGCTAAAAATAAGTTTGATGCGTTACTATCTGATAAGAAATCAGGTTTATAGTAATACACCATTCTTAATGTGTACTCACTATCAGGATAAGGAGCAAATTGAAACTCACTACCAAGTAATGTATACATTGTAGGAACGCCTTTATCTGATGATCTGGAGTTCCTAAAAAAGTTAGATGTGTTTTGAAACTGTAATACTCTTACAGGGTTGCCATCAATATGTAAATCTTTCATTGCAAGAAAGTCTGATGGTAAAGACACTGTAGAGTCATCAGCTGTTGTTGTAGCGGTGGCCACTTTTAACATTTGTCTAATGCGTAAGTCTCTTCTTAATCTTTCTTCTGCAAGACGAATAAAGTCAGGTATCTTGGTATCTAAATCTGTACGAGCAAGATAATCTGCAATCGTTGTCTTTAATGTTGAATAGCTAGTAAATGCCATTATACTCTGCCTTGTCTTGTCCTAAAAAATCTGTTGTCTGGATCGTTTAACCATGCTCTGAATTTCTTTTGATCTACTACATCGAAACCCTTCATGATTCCTTTTTTGTTTAATGTATCGATTACAGTCATTGGGATAGATGCAATTTTATTTGATAATACATCTTCTTTCCAACGGCCATTTGTTGCGTTGTATTCTTTTTTATTCTGTTCAATGATGTCTGTAACATCTTGTTCTGTTGCAATGACGATTCCACCCTCGTCTGTATTGTGTGCAACCTGTGTCTTAAATTCGTCTTTATTTAGTATCTTTGCCATATTTCACCTATAAAGGTAAAGGCCTCCGAAGAGGCCTATTACACTTATGTTAAGTCACCAACTAAGCCGTGTGCAGCTTCGTTTTTAACTTCTAATGTGTATTCAACTAAAAGTTGAGTTTTTTCGCTGTCACCAGCTTTTGCCAATTCGTTTGTTTGGAATGGGCGTAAGTATGCAATAGCTGCGTACTCTGGATCAAGAACGAATGCTACTTCACCTGAGTCAGCTTCAGCTGTCATGAATCTGTTAGGAACAACAGATAATGTACCAAAGTCTGATAAGTAAATGTCAGCAGCACCTACGATTGTAGATGGCTTGTTGCCGTCAGCATTGTAGCGTTGTTGAGCGATACCTGAGAAAGCTGAGAACTCTTGTTTCTTAGCTGGAGATACCATAACAACTGATGGGTTACCACCGCTTGTGTATGCTTCACGAACAACTTCTTTAACTTGATCTTCATCAAATGCACGGTTAGTACCGTCTACTTTAGCAGTAGTACCTAAAGAACCAGCAACACCAGATGTACCTAAAGATACGTTGCTGTTAATCCATGCTTGTAAACCACCAAGTGTTCTAGCTGTAGAAGAGTTACCAGCTGCAGCAACTTGGTTAGATAAAAGGATTTTTTCCATATCTCGTTTAAGTTCTGAAGAAGCCTTAGATAACTGATATGCTTTTTCAGACTTACGACCAGCCTTATCAACTGACTCTAATGTGCCAGAGATTTGGATAGTTTTTTGTGAGATTTGAGTTCTGTTACCAACACGAGTTGTTGGAGATAGTGTTGCAGAAGAAGCATCTGCGCCCTCAACTGCTGCGTTAGTACCATCAGCTGCTGCGAGACTATCGGTTTGCCATTCATGAAGAACGGCTGTTGCCTTAGTTTTACCAACAGAAGACATAAATGGTGTGTCTGTTGGCGAGATGTTATAAATGACATCAGTTAGATCTTCACGATCACCGATTACGTCATATTGTTTATATGTTGCCATGATTATTCACTTCCTTATTAAATAAAGTTTTCAAAAAGAGCTGCTGCATCGGCCACTCGACCAGTTTGCTTCAGCTTATTCATTTGTCGTTTGCGAACATCACGATTACCTTCTTTGACCTTAGTTCCTGACTTCACCATCTTAGGAGCTTCGGCAACCTTTTTCTTAACATTAGGTTTTGACTTTTGAAGTTTATCGTATTGCATCGCTTTGTGTAGCATTAGTACATGACGTGAATCATAAACTTGAGATAATTCAGCATCTGAAAAGCCTACACTTTTACCGTAGTTACGAATCTCGCTGCGGAGTTGTTCGCCTTTGGTTGGGTCTGAAAACTCTGGTAGGACTTGTGAAAGTTTAGTCGCTTCCTGTTGAACCATTTGGGCCATGCTTTGCTGCTGCTCCGCTTGTTGCTGTTGTGCAAGGCGTTGCTGTTCAGCTCTTACTTGGGCCAACTGTTCTTTTTTCTCAGTCAATTCTGCTACTTTGACTGCGTATCCTATTGGGTCGTTTTCCTTCATTGTTGCTAGGTCTTCTGGACTATCTTCACCAGAGGTCAAGAATTGTTCAATAGCCTGCAAGCGTTGAGCATATGTATCCCTAACTTGTTTAGCCTCTTCCACTGCTCTACGTTCAGCTTCAACAGCTTTACGTTGTTCTGCAACTTCTTGAGTCTTTTTCGTGTAATCAGCACCAAGTTGATAGCCTTGCATTAATTCATCAAGGGTTACTTGTTTCTCTTCACCAGCAGCTTTCACTGTATAGTATTGAGATTCTTCAAGTTCCTCTTCTTCAACCTCAGCTTCTTCATCACCTTCATCTTGAGCTTCCATATCTTTGGCTACAACTTCCTCTTCACCTTCAGATACTTCTTCCTCTACAGATTCATTAGCTTCTGCTTCAACAGTGTCTGGTTGATCGTTGGATTCCTCACCTGCTGATAAGATGCCTTCAAATGCTGCAGCAGCTTCATTCACAGTTAGTTCTCCACTTCCTTGTTCAGGAGTCATGGTTTCTTCACTCATTGTATTTCCTTAGTTCCCATTTGGCTGGGTAACCATTATAGAAAAGCCTATAATATCTTCCATGCTTTATCTTTTATCTCGCTGTCTTTAGCGATGGATTCAAGATAACCCATGATTTCGTCTATAGCGTGCAATCTGTTGTAAAAGATTTCTCTCGACTCTGAGTCAGATGGTGTTGAGTATCTAATACCGTTAAGTTGATTATTTCTTAACTCATCGATCACATCTAAAAATTCTTGTGACATTAATACATTTTTTATTGCTTCTTGGCGTGTCATTTACCACCGCCTGCTAAAGCACTCAGTTCTTGATTGGCAGAACCTTCTGCATCTGCTCTCATTAATGTATCTAATGTGTCTTGTGTTAAATATCTGCTAGCACCATAACTTGTAGCTGGATCTATATCTTGCTGTGGAATAGATGCTAGTGATAGTAATGGCATTAAGTTTTGTTGAGGTGTGCCTTGATACTTTGGTCTGTTAGCGTTGATGTAAGCAGGTGATATTTCATAGCCATCATCACCTTCAATAAATCCTTTAACATTGGCATTTTTAACAGGTTTGAATGCTTGATCATTTATTTCAATAGTGCCTTCAGCTCTATTAGACTGTGGCTGTTGTCCATAAAATCCGCTCATTCCATAGCTAGGATATGAAACAGTAACTGTATATGGCTCATACAATTTACCATTTTTAAGATAGTATCCGCTGTCACCAACAGATTTCATACCTTTGTACTTAGACTCAGATAACCCTAGTATTTCATCAATGTTAGCTTTTTCTTTTTCAGGAGCAACTGTTGTAGTAGCAGCAACTCTTGGAGCATTAAAGTCTAAACCTTGAACAACTGGTACTCTAGTTCCGATAGCAGCACCCATTACATATCACCTCTTGAAATATTATTAATTTTTTCCAGAGAATCCATAATGACTTTAGTTTGGTCAGTTTTGGTTTTCTCATCCTGTTGTGCTATTTCAGATTTTATTTTTAACTCCTGTAAAGCAAGTTCAGCAGCCTGCTTCATAGCTTGTTGTTGCAGTTCTAACTCTTTACGTCTTTGCTCTAATTCAAACTGTTCACGATCCATTTGTAATTTGGCCATTTCTGTTTGTGCTTTTAGTTCAGCTTTTTCACGTTCAACCTGCGCAAGAATCTGTGCTGCCTGTGTATTAGGATCGCCTTGTTGCTGAGCTTCAGCTTGTTGTTGTGCTAACTGTTGTGCCTGTTCTTCTGTCACTTCCATTAAGAACTGACTGTCATCTTTGAATCCAGCCATCTGCACAAACTTAGCTAATGTATCTCTGTATTGTTTTAAGTTCACCAGTGGATTAGATAGGCCATAACCTTGAATGATCTGTTCTTGTTTGTCTAGGATCATTTGCATAGTCGCTAACTGTTCTTGTTTAGATCCAGTACCTAAACCTACATTCACTGTGATGTTGTATTCAGAAGACCATTCTCTTGGATCAAATGGTACATATTTATTGTTTACACGAATGATGCGTTCTTTTTGTTGGTACTTACAAACTAACTGTAATATACCTTTGAATAGACTTGATATGCCTGTGTCTGCAAAGATACGAGCTATTAACTCTAACTTACCTTGTGATGCTGAGGTCATTGCGTTTACTGCAGCGGCTGTTACATTTTGTAATAAGTCAGGATTTAAACCTTGCTGTGCATCAGATACACCAGATCTTTTAGCTTGTAACTCATCTAAGTATTGCAACATTGGGAATGACTGAGCGGCATTACTTTGCACTGTCATTGGCACAATAGCATTTGGGTTCTTCATACGAACCACACCGCCAGCTGTAGATGTTAGTAAGTCATCTAAATTTACTTGGCCTTCAACTGCACCCACTCTGTAGTTGTTAGTGAGGTATAAGTTGTCTAGCATTTGTCTAGTGATTGTAGACTTGATTAGCTGTAAGTCCATTGCACGGTCAGCTAGTGAGTGGCCATAAAATTTATGAGGAATTGGAATTGGGCAGATAGAGTGAAATGGAATATAGTCACACTCTTCATTATGTAAGATCTCATGGCTTGCATAACAAACTCTACGCATCTCGGCAATACCGTCTTCGTCATGGTCGGTCTTAACATAGCACTCAAAGTATTCAACGAGCTGCATTGCTTCGTCATCTGAGTCCATGTCAGAAGGTTGTTCACCTCTGGTATATCGAGCAATTCGTTCTGGGCTAAACTCCAGTGCATCACCAGTTGCTAATCTCATCACCACATCTTCGTCATAACCCATAGCGATTAGTTCTGATCTGGTTACCATTTTACGGTGAGCTACAAAAGGTGCATCCTCAATACTTCTTGCACGTTTGCTAATTAAAAATTCTTCTGGTGGTACGTTTTCAATCACGACCTTACCTTTGTCTACAGTTTGCTTGACTTTAATATCATGACTAACAATCTCTGGTGAGATTTCCATGCCAGTCATTTCGTCAAACTGTGCTTCCTGCATTGTCGTTGTACTTTGCTCAACGATTTCCACCTCATCGTCCTGAGCAATCATAGCCAGCTCATCATCATTTAGGCCATAGTATTTTTCTACAGATACGTCTTGTTTGTTATCCCAGTATGCTTTAACCACACCAACCTTTTGAAGAAGTGCATCCTTCATCCAATCATGCATGATCTCGAAACCGTTATTGTCTTTATAAAAAATATGGTTTACATAGTCTGTAGCTTGTTCAGCAGTTTCTTCGTCACCTTGATTTACTGGTTCAAATACCACTGCATCGTCTGCAGATGTAAAAACTCTCATTAGCTGAGGTAAAGCACCGTCCACTACTTCAGCGACCTCTCTGGTAATGATTTGAGACTTACCTTCTACCTCGTTACCATATGGTTCACCGAGATAGTATTCAAGTGCTTGCTGTCTTTCGTCAGTTGTTTCTGTCTCCAGATAACCGATAGCATCATCAATCTCTGCTTCCAGAATACTCTTTAATTTATTTTCATCTGCCATTTAAACTACCCATGAATTGTTTATCTCTAATGGTTTATCCCAAGAGCTTGTGCCTTCATCTAACCCAACTGCGAGGTATCTGAACGCATCAGAAGCATGAGAACACCAATCGTGTACAGGCTTATCAAAAAACACATCTCTTTTTTCATCGTAAGTTCTACGATAATTTTGCAATGCATCTAAGCCTTGTTTTGTTTTTACATCAAACCAGCATCGAGGAAGCATCCTGCGAACTGCTTGGATACCGTCATCAACGCCTAATTTTGCTACCACTGTTATTTCTAATCCTGACTCTTCCAACATCTCTTTACGAGACTTACCTGTACCTAGTTCACGAACTTGAACATCATGTGGTAAAAGATGTTCGGCAGTAGCGTAACCATTTTCTTTGATCCAGCTAACATAATAATCTAGGCCTACACCATGATTTTCCATAAAGTCTATGAGTCGTATTTCTTGACCTACAACCTGACAAACCCAGATGGCAGTAGAATCACCCATACCTAAATCCCAAGCTGTAAATGTTCTTGCTATACCATCAAAAACAATTTCTGTTACTTGTCCTTTTGTATATAGATCATTTATTAAGCTGCCGTAATAAGCACCTTCAACTGGAGCTGCGAATGAACACTCAAACTCTTGTAAAAACTTTGACTCACCCATTGCCTTGTAAGCAGCATCTAACTCTTCCTGATCTAATATCTTAGTGTCGCTAGATTTAAACTCTAACAAGTTCCAGCCATCGTCTTTGTTGTATGCTTTATCTCTTAATGTTTTAAAGTGGTTAGCACCCTTAGGTGTACCAATAAACAATGTCCATCCTTTACGGTCTGCTAGAGCTGGTCGGATAACCTCTGTAAATAGATTAGGATTAACATCACCGATCTCATCGATCACTACACCATCGAGATAGATGCCTCGAAGAGAATCAGCATTATCAGCACCGTATAAAGAGATACGGACACCCATAAAATCAACTCTAAGCTCTGCAATATTAGCTTTAGCATCTAATGGCCTTGTGTATTCTAATAAATAATCCCAAGCAACTCGTTTAGCTTGATTGTATGTAGGAGCAATGTAAGCAAATCTAGGATTAGGCTTGTCACAGTTTAAAGCACTATGTATTAATTGGTTTATAGCACTCACCGTTTTACCCATCCTACGATGAGCAACAACTACATTAAACCGATGATCTTCTACAGCTTGATGAATTAACAGCTGAGGATCTCTTGGCCTGTAATTCAAATCAATCTCTTCCTCGACAACTTCTTCTTCGAGTTCTTCGTACTCTAATTCAATCTCACTCATCTGATTTCTTTGGAATACCAGTGATTACTTTTAAGTTAACTGGCGCATCAGAATCACCTGTAATTTCAGTTGATTGTAAGTCTGGTAAAGATTTCTTTAACAATATCTCAATAGCTCTTAACTGAGATGGTTTCAATTCATTTACTTCTTCGCTAAGTGCATGATTTTGCAGGCGATTTATGAGCTGACTTGTCTGTATTCTTGCTCTAGTTTCTTCCTGATGTTTTTTTCTTATTCTTGCTGCCATTTGTAACTCCTAATAGGGTCATTACTTTCCTTTTTTGATTTGTTCCATTCGCTCTAATCGAGCTTCCCTGCTCATGTATAACCACTGAGATAAATCTTCGTAGTCTCTACCACATGAGATACATCTATTATTATCCATTCTACATTCGCCAGTGCAAGGACTATCGTCTACCATTTAACTTTGTTAGCCCAGTAGGCTGCAGACATCTTACCCTTCTTAATGTTTTTAGCGTGTCTTGCTTTAAATGAATCTGATCTAGCTGTTTTCTTCTTATCGCCAGTGACACCTTGCTGGCCAAACCGTATCGTTTTAACCTTATCACCTTCTTTAGCTACAACTACATGAGACTTTGTTGGGTGGTTAGGTGTTCTCTTAGGTTTATTGTAACCAGATACACCGATTCGTTTTAACTTAGCATCTATTGTCATTATGACCACTCCGCCTTTTGTAATCTTAATGGGCCTATGTTTATAAGAAAATAGTCTACAGGATCTCCATCCACTTCACCCTCGTAGATCTCGAATCCTAGATTAAAACCCCAATAAAAATGATATGACCACATTAGATACAATCACCCACGTTTTTTAGTAGTTCGCTTAGTTTTATTTTTTGTTGTGTTTTTTGCTGTTTTTGATGCGTTTTTAAAGTCTTTGGCTGTTGGTCGTTTTGGGTCATTTTTTCCACGCATTTTTTCTCCGCTTCCTTCTGCGATTCTTTTTCTTTTAGCATGGATATTCCTATA
>Ga0222719_10002952_pt1 | contig 15265 bp, 5 predicted proteins | sample C33_34DmetaG_FD_165039 | JGI IMG/M metagenome (GOLD analysis project Ga0222719, IMG submission 165039) | Estuarine water microbial communities from San Francisco Bay, California, United States - C33_34D | ecosystem: Environmental > Aquatic > Marine > Unclassified | place: USA: California...
CAACAAAATTGCTGAGGTTGGTAATGATTTTCTGACACTGTTTGATGGTGGTGAACAGACCAAAACTACGAAGTCACGATTGAACGCAATTCTTGGTAAGTTTGGTTATACTTGCGGAACCAAACGTGAGTATGTTTTCCAGAAGCAATTTGAGTGGTTCGTCAACTACTTCAATGCCAAAACTAATCAGATTGAAATCATTCCTTTTGTTGATGGTATGATTCTCACTGCATGATGCACAATTGACCTGGTGATGTCACTAAACTCACCAACAGTTCCTAACACTTTTCTCTTTTTATTATGACCCGCAGCACTGCACTTGGTATGCTCAAAGTTGGCAACAACGGCAACGAGATTCTTCAGATTCTCGATGTTATCGAAGAGGATATTATTCAAGAAAATATCAATGACTGTGCAGAGTATTATGCATCAATCAGTGCCCAATCCTGAGTTCTGAGAGTAACATTATTTCAGAGTGTTACAGAAACCCTCGGTAACACTCTGAACCACCCACCTGGTCCCTATAATTAAGAAGTCAACAGCACACGACATGGCAACTCCAATCTTCACAATCTCACCCGAAATGCAAGCAACTTGGGATGATCTTATGGGGCAATTATGTGCCTTCGTCGATGATACAAACGCCGACGTAGATATGGCATACGATTGGGTGTGTGAGATGCTCGATATTGACTCCTTTGTTGATAACGAAGCAGCATGGAATTCTTTCTATGATGCTTGGCAATCTTGCGACAATCGTGACACTATGGAGTACATGATTGCCTGACTAAGTATCACGAACAGTGTGCCCTCTAAGTTATTCGTAGAGGGCACAATTCTTATTCGTTCGTGTTAGGCAGTTGTTATTATTATGGGGGTTGATTATAAAAAACCATTGGGAACCTAACCTACAGAGGTGACAATTCGACCTCGATATAACACTTAGAAAAAAATTTTCCGAGAGTATAAACCGTCCTCAGGAAGTCGCATATATAATTCGTCGATGGGTTTTATTGCCCGTCAAAAAATTTCGCAGAAAAAAATTGGTCCTATATGGAAAAACTATATCATATCTACGCAGGTACTAAATGTCTTTTTCCTAATATCAAGGAAGAGGATTTTGCCACCACGTGGAATACTGTAAAGGGCATGGTCGGTCTCTTAGAAACTGACTATACCGTAGACGATCTCTCTTACGAGGTAGTCACTATTAATCGTCAACAAATGCAAGAAGCATCTTATTGACAAACTATACATACACTGATAGAATTGATCTGAAGGTTATTCAAAACTATGGCAAAAGGATTTACTGTTAAGGCAAATGCACCAAAGAAAAAGAGTGCAGTTGCTGAGTTTGACATTAATGCAATCAAAGAACGGATGAAGGGTAAGAAGATTGTCTTCTGTCTACCTGGACGTGGTTGCTCATTTACGTTTCTCAAAAACTTTGTACAACTGTGCTTTGATCTCGTACAGAATGGAATGAGTATCCAGATCAGTCAGGATTACTCATCCATGGTTAACTTTGCACGTTGTAAGGTACTTGGTGCAAATGTACTACGAGGTCCCAATCAGAAACCCTGGGATGGTAAACTAGAGTATGATTATCAACTCTGGATTGATAGTGACATTGTATTCAATACTGAAAAGTTCTGGCAACTCTGTGATAGTGCGATTGCTGCTGATGGTACAGAGAAAGAAGTAGTTGCTGGTTGGTATCTCACAGAAGATGGGAAAACTTCTTCTGTTGCCCACTGGCTTGAGGAAGAAGACTTCCGTTCCAATGGTGGAGTCATGAACCACGAAACCATTGAGACACTACCGAATCGTAAGAAACCATTTACAGTTGACTACACTGGTTTCGGATGGGTACTGATCAAGAATGGTGTCTTTGAAAGTCTTGAGTATCCCTGGTTTGCTCCTAAGATGCAAGTCTTCGAGTCTGGTGCAGTACAAGACATGTGTGGAGAGGACGTATCATTCTGTCTCGATGCGAAGGAAGCAGGATTTGATATCTGGTGTGATCCTCGCATTCGTGTCGGTCATGAAAAGACGCGGGTAATCTGATATGAACATCGACATCTATTATCAAGGTAATAAGATGTATTCTAATGTCACTCATGAGGAAGCAGCAGATATTCTTCATGAGTTGGCAATAGAACGATATGAAGAAAAAAATGATATCGACTTAGATCAATTAGAAATCATTCAACGTGTTGAGGACTCTGAATAAGGGTCCTTTTTTATGTGCCGCGCGTTTCTCTCGATGCCCGTAACCTCTCGTTCGATGAGAGGGTGCTAGAAGGACCTGTAAGATGTGTGTAGATATCCTTAAGACCCTTTACATATCTGCAATGTTATTATATAATATAGGGGTAAACACAACGGAGTTACATGGCAGTACGTTCAAAGATCGGTCTATCAGGTGCTAACTTTATGCCTGGTAAGCCCAAGAAGACTCGTCAGGGTTGTAGTCAGCATACCAAACTTGCAGCATCCTCACGTAATGGCAAAAAGAAACGTTATCGTGGACAAGGACGGTGATACATAGAACAGATCTTAACTGTTCTTAATGCCAGCACTTATTTGTAATCTTCCATCGACGGAAGTATGGGTTAGAAAAGAATATCTCACAGATCATCAGTTTGGTCATGGTGAGTTTGTCAAGGGCGTTTGGGTATCGGCAAAGTCGATGCCTGGACGTGCTTTTTATTTTGAGACATATTTGCCTGAATATGCAGCAATGTACGATAAATTGCCCATCAGTGCCTTTTTATCGAAACCTGAAACTCCAGATCCTGATATGAATCTTCCAAATCTTCAATTTTGGAACTGTATGGACTATGGAGTAGTGGCAGTTCAGAAGCAATTTATTGGTTCCATGGACTATGAACTGTATACAAGGGATTTTGGCATCCAAAAAGGCACTTATGTTTGCACTTTAGACAATTATCATCAAGATCCTGACGTTGTTGACTATGCAACAAGTGAAAATCCTGCTGAACATAAGTCACATAACCTCATTGAACTTGAAAATGGGCAGTATGCACTGTATCCGAACAACAGAATGCGTATTTTTGACAACAGTTTGACTCCAGAAGAGCCAAAAATGCCTGATTTTAAGGTTTCGACCGAATATTACAGTGTTGAAAACGGTTTTGAACGTCTTGGAATGGGTCGAGAGGATGAATATTTCTGGAAAACTGCACAAGAACGCAAAAAAGAGGAAGAAAAACCCGAAGAAATGTATAAATCACAAGAAGGAAGGTTTTTAGATCCGCAATAATTGTCTAAATAGGTTGATAATACCTAGTTTGTGTATACTAATGCCTTTAGAACGGGTAAGTAGAGGATTTAGAGACCTAAGTATGACCTTTAGTCGTAATCCTTTATCTAATGACTTAATTCAATTGAAAGATGCCACTGCTATTGGTAGGGCAGTTCGTAATTTAGTGATGACTCATACTAGTGAGAGGTTCTTTCAACCCAAATTAGGGTCTAGAATATCAAGATTGCTCTTTGAACCAATGACTGCAATTCTTGCAGATCAGATCAAAGATGAAATTAGGACTACAATAACTCAATTTGAACCAAGAGTTAGACTTAATAAAGTAGTCTGTATACCTAATTATGAAGGAAATGACTATGAAATAACAATTAGGTACACTATTGTCGGCATTGACATTCCTCCACAAGAACTTAATTTCGTATTACAACCAACAAGATAAATGGCAATCACAAATTTTACAAGTCTAGACTTTGAGGATATCAAAGATACACTTAAATCGTATTTACGTTCTAATAGTGCGTTTACGGACTATGATTATGAGGGATCCACTTTATCCGTAATTATTGACCTACTTGCTTATAATACTTACATTGCAGCATATAATGCAAATATGCTTAGCAATGAAGTTTTTATTGATAGTGCGACTTTAAGAGAAAATGTAGTCTCTCTTGCACGAAACGTTGGTTATCTACCAAGACCTAGAACTTCCTCACAAGCAAGAATTAGTTTCTTTATTAATACTGGTGACTTTCCATCAGCACCTCGTTCTATCACACTTAGAAAAGGTAACGTTGCAGTAAATACCAATAATAGATCTACTGGAGGATTTACCTATTGTGTTCCTGATGATATTACAGCAACAATTTTCCAGGATAGAGCATCTTTTGATGATATAACGATCTATGAAGGAACTCTAATCAGTGAAGAGTTCACTGTAAATAGCAGTATTCAAAATCAAAGATTTATTCTTTCTAATATAGGTATTGATTATTCAACAATTAGAGTTGTTGTGAGGGATAACTTCTTCTCCAATGATGCCATAACCTATAAAATGGCAACATCAATCACAGAAATTGATGGGACATCTAGAGTATTCTTTATACAAGAAGTAGAAGATGAAAAATATGAAATTATTTTTGGTGATGGTGTATTTGGTAGAGAATTGGTCAATGATAATTTAATTCAAGTATCATACATCACTTGCAATGGTGCTGATGCGAACGGAGCATCATCATTTAAAATAAATGGTAACTTCTATGACAATAATGACAATTTAATTGCAAGAAATATATCTGATGTAATTTTAATTCAAGCATCTAGAGGTGGTTCTAGTATTGAATCTGCACAATCCATTAAAAATTATGCAACTAGATTTTATTCATCTCAAGGAAGAGCAGTTACTTCAAGAGATTATGAGACTATTGTGAGAAGTATATATCCAGAAACTGATTCAATTAATGCTTTTGGTGGAGAAGAACTTGATCCACCAAGATTTGGGAAAGTTTTTATTACAATCAAACCAAAATCTGGATTATTCTTATCAAACACTTTAAAAGATAGTATTAAGAAAGAACTTAGAAGTTATTCTGTAGCAGGAATTGTACCAGAGATTCTTGATACAAAATTCCTATATGTCGAGGCTGATGTTACTGCATATTATAATCCATCATTGGTAAAAGATGCATATTCAGTAAATCAAAGTGTAACTAGAACTTTGGAAAAATTTGCTGATAGTGAAGAAATGAATATGTATGGATCCAGATTTAGATATACTAATTTTACAACATTAATTGACCAATCCGATCGATCAATTACTTCAAATATTACGGAAGTAAGAATTCGTAGAGATATGAGGGCAATATTAAATAGATTGGCAGAATATGAGATTTGTTTTGGTAATGCATTCCGTACAAAAACTGCAGGATACAATATTAAATCTAGTGGATTTAAAGTAAGTGGTATAAGTAAGACGGTATATTTTTCCGATATTCCTGGTTCTGATAATAAGGGTGAACTTGTTCTAATTACTATTCCAGAACCAACAATCACAGAAACTGGTACAGAAGATCAAATAAGATCTACTGCAGAAGTCATAAGAAGGAATGTTGGAACCGTAGACTATACAAAAGGTGAAATTAATATTAGTGCAATAAATATAACATCAACCGAAATCGAAACAAATCAAACAATACAATTATCAACAGTTCCAAGATCAAATGATATCATTGGACTTCAAGATTTATTCTTGCAATTTGATACTGGTGAATCTAATATAAATGTTATTGAAGATAGCATTTTATCTGGAGCTGATCCTACTGGAACTAGATTTATCTCTACACCATCTGTTTTCGATAACAACGTCATCCGACCAAGACTTTAATTTAAACATAAAATGGATATAAGAAGAATTCGTCTATCACAAGTTCTGGAAAATCAAATTCCAGATTTTATAAATGATGAATTTCCGTTATTTAAGGAATTTTTACGTCGATATCAAGAGTCTAACGAAATTCCAGGAGCTCCCTATGATTTAATGTCTAACATTGACAAATATGTCAATTTAGATAATATTTTATTGACTCCAAGATCAACAAGAATGGTTGTTGTTGGTGATAATTTAACCTATGATGAAGATGTAATTAAAGTTGAAAGCACTGCTGGATTTCCATATGCTTTTGGTTTATTGTGTTTGGGTCGATTGGATGAAGATAGTGATCCATATGAGATCGTAACATATACATCAAAAACAGACACTGAATTTAGAGGTGTAATTCGTGGATTTAGTGGTATAACAGAAATTGGTGATGAACTAGTATTTAAGAGCACTGCTAAAAAAGAGCACTTTGATGGAACTCCAGTCATAAATCTAAGTGCATTATTTTTAGATGAATTTTTCAAAAAATTAAAATCTCAAATTGCACCAGGTTTTGAAGAAAGAATTTTAAATTATGATGTAAATGAGAGATTATTTTATAAGCATGTGGGGGATTTTTACAGATCCAAGGGAACAAGAAAAGCATTTGAAGTTTTATTCAAAGCATTATACAATAAACCAGTAGATGTAGTTATTCCATCAGATTATGTTTTTGAGTCTAGTTCTTCATCTAATAGAAAAACCAGAGATTTAGTTCTATATTCTGACGATCAAACAACAGACTTTACTGATATTTTATTACATAGAACGTTAAAACAACCAGAAAGTGATGCGATTGATGATCCCGATCAACTTACTGCTTATGGAACAGTTACTAATGTAGAAAGAATAGAAAGAAATGGTATAAGATATTATCTTGTAAGTCTTGATGGAGATTATGATAAAGATATTAGTGTTGATGGTACAGTTTTCGGAACATTTGTAACAACAGCAACTACAAAAATTATTGAAGATTTTGTCGGTGTTAATGATGAATGGCCAGAATTTTTACAAGCAGACTCTACATTATCGTTTGATGATTCTGGAACTCTCGATGTTTATAATGTTGTTAATAATGAGTTTGTTGTAAAATCATTATCATATTCAGGAAAAACTGTAAATGAGTTTTTCGACATATCTGATGCAGATTTTGATATTTCTAGAGGAACTTTACTTTCTTCTAGAAGATATGCATATGTTGATGTAAGCGATGAGGAAACATATTTCTTTAGAGTTACTCAAGTTTTAAGTGGTATTAAACCAGATGAAAGTTCATATTTTGAAGAAGATGATCCAATTAAATTCAATACTTTGGGATTAAGAGAGGAATCTACAAAATATAATGATTGGAAATATAATAATACTGCCACATACAATATTTCAAATTTAGAGTTATTAAGTAAAATTAATAAAACTTATAGATGTACTGTTGATGGTAATTTTGATTTAGTAAACTCTGATAAATTTTTCTTAATTGATAATAATAATAACACATATAATGTTTCTGTGGCTGCAAGAGAAAGTATTAGTGAGTATATTTTAACTTCAGATTCTTTAATTGATCTAACACCACCAAGATCTTTTACAATTGAAAGAAAACTAAACAAAGCAAACTTTACATTTTTTCCAGAAGCAAACAATTATATAAGTGATGTTCAAAATATTTACAGACCAGATTCTTTTGCTGATGAGATGTATATTGCTGCATCATCATTACCAAATTATGGAAATTTGGCATTGAGCACAAATGATAAAAGAATTATATTTAGTGTAAATATTGCAACTGACTTAACTGGAAATAAAAATATTAAAATTGGACGAGATGGTACACCATCAACTCCTGAATTAAATCACTCATTTTATACTGGTGACTCTATTATATACTCTGAGGAGGATGAAAGTAATACATTAAAGACATTTGATGGTGATGATAATCTTATCGATCTACCTAATGGAAGATATTATGTTACCGTTGTTGATACAAAAACTATTAAACTATCTACAAGTTTGAATAGAGTTTACACTAAGGATTATTTGTCAATAGTTGGAAATGTTACTGATAATACTTTCTACTACTCTGATTTCTTTGATATAGAAAAAGTTCTTAATATTGATGAACCTTTTGTTTTAAAATCAAAGAGAATAATTAAAAAAATCACAAAACCAGTAGATCAGGCAGTTCCGATTATAACACGTCCTGGAAAAATTGGTATTTTTAGAAATGGTGTTGAACTTATAAACTATAAATCAAAAAATAATATTTACTACGGTGGAATTGAAGAAGTAGAAATACTATCTGGTGGTCAAGATTATGATATTATCAATCCACCAACATTAGAAATCTTCGATGGTGAAAATGCCGATGGTGTTAATAATGGTGGTATTGGTGCAACGGGTAACTTTGTAATTCAAGGATCTGTAAGGGAATTGAAAGTTCTTGGTGGAGGTTATAATTATGTAAATAATCCCACTGTAAAAATTATTGGTGGTAATGGAACATCATGTGATGTTTCTCCAGTGATGGAATCTTATACTCATGGTGTAACCATTGATTCCAGTAGTGGATTTAATGTTGGAATATCTACGAACACAATTATTACTCTTGAAGATCATATATTTGCTCCTGGAGAAAGAGTTATCTACAATTGTGAATTGAATGATCAGGAAATTGGTGGTTTAAAAAATAAAGCAATCTATTATGTTGGTGTAGTTGATAATACTTCATTTACTCTTCACAATTCTGAAGCTGACGCTAAAAATAATATTAATGCAATTGATTTAGTTGATTTTGGAGAAGGATTTCACAAATTTGATGCTGTAATTAAAAAGAAAAGACTTTCATCATTAAATGTAAATTATTCATCAGAAGATTTTACATTCAGAAAGGTTTCGTATGATCCATCAGTAGTTACTTCACCTATTGATTTTTATACGAATAATATCAATCTTCCAAATCATGGATTTAGTAGTGGTGAATTAATTACATATGATTCAACTAGTACACCAATTGCAGGTTTAACGAGTGGTACTAATTATTATGTAACCAAAGTAAATAATGATAACTTCAGATTATCATCTATTGGTATTGGAACCTTAACAGATGATTACTATTATAATTCAAAAATTTATGTAGATTTATCAACATCAGGTGTTGGTAGACAATATTTTAGATATCCAAATATTGAAGTTAATGTTACACCATCAGGAAATGATCCATTTTCAATACAACCACAAATTTTACCAATTGTAAGAGGTGAAATTAAGGAAGTATTTTTAGAGGGTCATGGTGTTGGATATGGATGTACAAATATCTTTAACTATGAAAGACAACCAAATATATCTGCAGAACCAGGTAAACTTGCTTCCGTAAAACCATTCATTATCGATGGTGAAATTAAATCAATTATTATTCAAAATTCTGGTCAAAAATATGTTTCTACACCAACAGTTCAAATTTTTACTGATGGTAATGGTTTTGGTGCGGAACTCATTCCAATTATTGATAGTGATGGAAGACTAAAAGATGTTATTGTAAAGAATGGTGGTGCTGATTATAATGATGCAACGGAAATAGAAATAGTATCTGCGGGTGCAGATGCTAAATTTAAAGCAAAAATTATAAAATGGAATGTAAACGAGGTAGAAAGAGCACTTAATAGTAATCAAATATATGACGATGACGGATTTTTACATCAAGATTCAACAATATCAATTAGAGAAGCTGACGATTACGGTATCCTTCAATACGGTCATTGTTATGCCCCAAGAAAGTTAAGACAAACAGTTTATAATAAAAAGGTTATTAATGGAAGAACTACATTTAATCCAGATTTAGTTTTAGATAATCTGAACCGAGAGACCGAATCCACATTACACTCACCCATTTTAGGATGGGCATATGATGGAAATCCAATTTATGGTCCATATGGATTTGCAAATTCAGATGGAACTGGCGGTGTCAAGAGAATGCAAAGTGGATATAAAAAGAGAGCTATTGCAAATAGACCATCAGTTACAATATATCCTTTGGGATTTTTCTGTAATGATTATGAATGGTTTAGTGATGGAGATTTAGATGTCTTTAATGGAAGATTTTGCGTAACACCAGAGTATCCAAATGGTGTTTATGCCTATTTTACTACAATAGGTAATAATGATTCTTCTTTTAAAAACTTTAAATTGCCAGAATATCCATATGTTATTGGTGAAAGATTTAAATCAAAACCAATTGAGTTTAATTTTAATGCTGATATAAATCAAGGATCATTTTTCTCAGAAGACAGTGATGTAATAATAAAAAATTATAAATTTAATGGTCTTTTAAGAAATATTACTCCTCAAAATTCATCTACAGAATTTGGTAATTATAATTATCTTTTTAATCCAACAGAAGTAATTGACATCAAGTCGAGAGTAAAATCAGTAACTCCTGGAAAAGTTGATAATATTATAGTATTTTCTGGTGGAAAAGATTTTAAGATAGATGATAAAATTATTTTTAGCGAAAGTGGTGGAAATACTAGGAGACCACTTGGTAGAGTCGTAAGTGTTGGTGGAACAGATGTTTCAAGTGTTTCTGTAGCAACTTCATCCATAATAAATGCGGAAATTGTTTCCAATCCACAAACGGGAAATGTCGTTGCAATTTGTAGTGGACCTCATGATCAATACACTGGTCCAGGAAGAGTTGATGATCTGAGCAATGAAAATGAATTTGGTGCGGAGTTAATTGTAGTAACTAGAGATTTAGAATTATCTGGAATTGGAACTGGAAATGTAATTGACCTACCATCAGTAACTGGTATTGTTACTTATATGAAAGTTTTTGGAATAGATTCAACTCAAAATATTATTAAAATTCTTCCAAATGATGTTTATAAAATTAAGTATGGAAATTTTGAAGAGCAGGTCAAAATTCTAAACATCGATTCTTTTAATTCTAGACTTAGAGTTCAAAGAGAAGTAAATGGAACAATTGGAACAAGTTATCCAGTAGGAACTGCATTATCTGAGCACTCAAGAAAATTCTTGATTAATGGGTATAGTAATTCTGGTTCTAGGTTTAATACTCAATATTATTTTGATCCTAGAGAATCTGTTGGTCTTGGTGTTGGATCTACTTTAAATATTTCAAATCCTGGTGCAGGAAGTACTTCGATATTTGTTGGTGGTGATAAGATTTACCTCCCAAATAACACTTTACAGGTCAATGATAAAATTTACTATGATTATGATAATGGTCCAATACAAGTAGAATCTTTTGGTGATAATTTTAACCTAGTTAAGGATAGACCATATTATGCATATCCATTTCCTAATGGATATGTTGGTGTGTCCTCTAGACCTGTCGGTGTTGGATCAACTGGACCTGTTGGTTTGGGAAGTGTAACAGAACTATTAACATTTACAAGTCATGGTTCTGGTGATAATCATAGTTTCTTCACAAGATATGATGATGTAAAGAGAGTTGATATAACAACTTACGAGGCAACCTTTACAACGTCTCAAAAACACAATTTACTTTTTGACGACGAGATTACTACTGATTGTCGTCCAAATATTGAAAAAACCTTACAAGTTTTTTATAATGAAGAAAATAATAAATTTGCTGTAGGTAAATTTGACTTTGTTCATAATGATATCAATGTTAAATTCAATACCATCACTATTAATAATCATAGATTAAGAAATGACCAAACTCTAATTTTAGAATCAGTTGCTCCTCCTGGTGGATTACAAGATAATGGTGTTTATAGGGTTAGTGTTGTTAATAAAAATACAATTAAACTTTTAGAACATAACATTGATAGTGTTGTAGATATTACAAATCAATCCACTGGTAGATTCCTAGTAATTAATCCGCCAATTGAATTAATAAAAGATAAAACTCTTGTATTTGATGTATCTGACTTTAGTCTCTCATATGTAAGAAATAACATTAGATACTCTGCATTTGAGTTTAAATTCTTTACTAATAAAGAATTAACCCACGAATTTTTATCGTCTGGGAAAGATGATGATTTTAGTGTAACTACAGAAGGTAGGTTGGGTGTAGATTTAAATGCTAAAGTAAAATTAAAGTATGATAGTCATTTTCCAGAAAAACTTTATTACATTTTAGAACCATTAAAGAATCCACAGGTTCCAGTAGCATATTCATTAAGTTCTTTAGATAAAAATAATGATAATGTTATTGACTTTGTAGATAGTCCAATTTCTGGAACATTTAATGTTAGAAAACCAACTGATACTACATTCTCATACAGATTATTTGATGAACCAGATTCTAACAATTATGTTGCTGGACTTGCTACAATAACATATTCTACAATTTCAACGACTGCTTCTGGTCCAATTAATGAAGTATCATTTGTATCTAAAGGTTCAAATCTAGTAAAACTTCCTTTGATTGAAAAAGTAGATTCTGAAACTGGTATCGATTCTATTTTATTCCCAAGATCAAAATCAATTGGTATATCTAGAAATATTGAAATTAATGATATTGGGTTTGATTTCCCTTCAGATACTACATTAAGACCTAGAGCATATACTCCTACAATCTATAAGATTGACCCATTAACATCGATCGGAACTATTGATGTCATTGAAAAAGGAACTAGATATACAGTTTTGCCAGATCTTGTTCTTATTGATGGATATACTAATAAAATTGTTGATGATGTAGATTTACGTTATGTAAATGAAGATGGTTTTAGAGTTGATGTTATTAAGAACACTAAAAACTTATATGATGTAGAACCAAGATTACTTCCAATCAACAATAGTAATGGTTACAAAATTTTGACCCTAACATATGATAGTGGAAGTAAAGATGCTACTGTCGTTTTAGATGTTGTTGGATTTAGTACAATAACTGCTTGGCCATTCCCTGTTGGTGAAGAGTTTATGATTGAAGGTGTTGTGACGAAGGATCCTGATAATGATGAGGGTTATAATTCTGTAGATTATGATTATAAGAAGTTATTTACTGTAAAAACTGCTGATCCAAATATTGGTGGTCAGGTTCCGTCATTCACCTTCAACATGGGTGATTTTGTTAAAACTACTGCTGGACCAGGAATATTTAATGATTTGATTACCTCTGGTAGAGTAATTCCGAAGAGTTTGTTCCCAACATTTAATGTAAATAGAGTTGCTAACAAATATTTTGAAAATGAAGTTATTACAAATGGCACTTCAGAAGATTTGGTAGTTTCTTGGGATATTAAAAATGAATTATTGAAGGTATTTACAAGTTTCCCAGAAAGATATCAAGTTGGGGATGTCATAAAAGGAAAAACATCTGCATCCAGCGGAACTTTAACAGAAGTTGTCGGTATTACTTCACTTACTTATAATCTTGGCGCATCAAATGCCGATAGATATAAACCATATGATAGAAGAGGTTTCTTAAATGAAGAAACTCAGAGACTTCATGATAGTGATTATTATCAGTACTTCTCATATTCCTTGAAATCAGAAGTTGGAATTAGTAGTTGGAAAGAACCTGTAGAATCTTTAGCACACCCAGCTGGATTTAAGAAATTTAGTGAACTTCAAGTTATTTCTGCTGATCAGCAACAACTTGGGATTAATAGCACAGGAATTTCTGCTGATCAAAATGAATCTGGTTTTATTGGAATTTCTGATTTTACATCAGTATATGATTTAAATTGTGTTCATGATATCGATTTAGTAACTGAAAATAACATTCTCAATAAAACGTCAGATGAAATTAGATTTAATTCACTAATTTTGGTTGACTACTTTGAATCTATTGGAAATAGAGTTCTTATTGTTGATGATATAAGTGGCGAATTTAATAGCAATGCAAGGCCAACTGCTTTTGCAACTGTAGATACTTTTAGTTTAAGTAAGTTCAGATCTAAAAAATATGTGATGTTTACTTCTAATAAGAAGTTCCCTGGTGAAAGACAAATGATTATTGTGAACGTAATTCATAATAACATTTATGGATTCTTAACTCAATACGGTAGAGTTGAAACTAATAATGTCCATGGATATTTTGATATTGGAATATTTGAAGATAATGGATTACTTTTATTCTATCCAATCGAATATAGATTTAGTGATTTTAACATTAGTGGATATCAATATACTATTTCAGACACGATTAGTGGAGTTGCAACTCATTACATTGGAAACAGTGATTCAATTGGTTTTGCTGGAATTCAAACTGCAGCATTGCCTCAAGGAACTTCTACATCTACAAAAATTGTAGGTATAGATTCTTCTTATAGATCTGCTAAAGTTCTAGTAACCCTAGAAAGTTCTGACCTACAATACTTCCAGTATGATGAATTTAATATTATTCATGATGGAACAGATATTCATAATATTGAGTTTTCAACATTAGCAACTGATAACTTTGCTAACCAAGATGTTTCTCTTGGTATTGGTACATATCAGTTTGAATATAATGGTAATGATATTGAGGTTAGACTGACACCAAATAGTGGATTATCCACTGCATACGATGTATCTTCTACTGTTGTAGCAATTTCAGACACATCTAGAACTGCAATTGGATCTAGTTTGTTTAATACTACATTGACAACTGTTGGACTTGGATCAACTACATCAATTTCACCATTTGCTGGAGTTAATACTTCTATCCAGTTGCTTGAGTTTGACACATCATATAAAGGATTCAATGCTTATGTAAGTATTGAAGACATGACGAATAATATTGTTCAGATGTCTGAATTGGTCTTTACTCATAATGAAACTGATGCTTATATTACAGAATTTGGTAGAGTTAGTAATCGTGGAATTTTTGAGGATGTTGGTCTAGGAACATTTACAACTTATGTTGATCCCTCTACCAAAAAAGCAAGACTGGAATTTGTTCCATATCCAGCAGATCCTGGATTTACAAGAGAAATTGAAGTTCGTCTGTTCACGCATCAACTTCAATTGGTTGATCTTGGTATTTCGGATAGTTACTATGATTATGAAAATGGTAGATTCTCTACACTGCATGGAGTTTACACTGGAACTGAAAATGATATCAAGAGAAGTTTTGAACTAAGGCATCAGGGTGATTTAATCTTTGAAAGAACATTTGACTCTACTTCTTTAGGAACTACAGTTTCTACAGATGAAAACGTTTTGATTCTACCAAATCATTTCTTTGTCACTGGTGAACTTGTCCAATATACAGTTCCAAATGATGATGATGTTAGAGTTGGAATTGCTACAACTACAGTTGCTGGAGTCGGAAGTACAGATAAACTACCAACTAATCTATATGTTGTTAAGGTTAACGATAGTAAGATTAAGTTTGCTGACACCGCAGAAAATGCTCTCAAGTTCAACCCCGAAACACTTACTTTGAATAGTGTTGGTGTTGGAACATTACACAAGATTACTGGAACTAATAAAGATGCTAAGGGTATCTTTACAATTGATAACATGATGCAGTCTCCAGTTGTTGGACTAGCAATTACAACATCTGTTATTGAAGATATTAGTCTAGATTTGACATTAATCAATACTGCAGGAATTACCTCATTCTTTGCAAATGACGTTATTCAGATTGA
>Ga0222719_10002954_pt1 | contig 15261 bp, 10 predicted proteins | sample C33_34DmetaG_FD_165039 | JGI IMG/M metagenome (GOLD analysis project Ga0222719, IMG submission 165039) | Estuarine water microbial communities from San Francisco Bay, California, United States - C33_34D | ecosystem: Environmental > Aquatic > Marine > Unclassified | place: USA: California...
TTTACGTGCAGGGGATATGTTTTATCCAGAGATTTAAAGTCTGATTTATATATGGGCAAATTTATTCTAGAGGTCGTTTTACTGTACGGTAGACGAGTTTTTGAGAAGTTGTGATATTCAAAGCCATTTGCTTCTGCGTACAAATTATTTCCAAAAGAATCTGGCTCAACAACAACATATATATTTCTAATACCATATTCTCTATAATCAAGATTATTGAAATCAACCTTAAACTCATTAGTTTCCTTATCGATATTGAAAGATACATTTTCCCAAAACTCTGGACTATCGCACTCCATATCAAGAGTAACAACACCCATTTTTTCTGCAGTTTCAGATTTTATCATAAACTTTACACCATTTTTTTCATGCATGACATAGCCTGGTTGCAGGACAGAAGTTACCAGAGAATCATTTTTCTCTAATATGTGAGTAATAGATGCACTGACTTCATCTACTGCAAAAAAACCCCAACTTCCAATCCATACTGATGCCATAAGGTAAACATATAAGGTTTTAAGCACTCTTTTGGATCCAATCATTTATCTCTAAGGCAAACTTTGACCCACCAATATGTGATGGCTCTATAGGGTTTGCATAGTCTTTTGGTTTAGTAAAAATATTTCTCAACTCTAAAACTTGAGCATTATAGGTATTTGCCGTAGAGTAGACAATGTCATTCAGCATCGAGACCATTGCCTTAGAGGAAAGTGCAATATCATACAACAGGGGGTCGTTCAATAGATTTCCTTCATAAACTGTACATAACAAAATATTAGAATCTTGGTATGACAGTTTTTCTACAATGGTCTGATACCTTCGTTTAATTGGTGCCATAATGCCTACAGCTAGTTCAAAAACCTCATTAGCGGTCAACAACTCTGTATTTTTTAAAAAATACATATTTTGTAAGAGATCATTTCCTCCAATGGAGAGCACTTGATGTGTGGAGTACCGGGGGAGTAAATCTAGCTGATTATGAATAACATCTTTTGTAGTATGACCATCAACAGCAATTGAGTTGATAACATCATCACATAAATTATGTAAATGCTCTGTAACACTGAGTTCATGGGGACCAACATAGATTTTATTGTCAATAATGCTGTCGCCAAGGAGATTAACAACAGCCATTATTGGCTTCTTCCTACATGACCAATATGAAAGGAGTCACAGTAGGAACAAGGGTAGGAGTGTATGAGTGAACTAGTACGCTTACTAGCACGCAGTGCAATCCGGGTAGCTTCATCTTTTGTGTGATATTTCATTTTTCTTTTACAACTCCAGCACTCATTGCATAAGCATGGAGTCCCATTGAATGCAGACCAACATAGAGTCGATCTGAAAGAAGTCTGTAGTCTCGTCATCGCAGCCCTTTTTAGTGTTTGTCACTATTAATATACACATTTATAGTGAAAAGTACAATTAAAATTAATGTTTTTTAGTATATAGCACTATAAAGATATTTTTTGTATACTTATCTTCATGGCCGAGAGATACCCATTATCACTAAACGCTGTCAACGTCGTCTGTTTTAAAATAGACTGGGATGAACGTGCGTTAAAAGTTTTGCTTATCAAGAGAAACATTACACCACAAAAGAACAAATGGTCTCTGCCTGGTGGCTTTGTGAATGTTAATGAAACTGTTGAAGATGCAGCCCTACGTAAATTTGTAGAGGAGACAGGTATCGCACCATCTTATTTATCACAAGTAAGAACATATTCTGATAGTAAAAGAGACATAAGAGATGTTGGAAAATATAAAGTGAGGGTATTAACTACTTCCTTTATTGGGGTGTATACCTTTGATAAAGATCCAGTTTTAACAGAAGAAAGCTCTGATTATGAATGGTTTAAGATTCCAAGAAAGTACATTCAGCGTTCTATTCCTAAATTAGCATTTGATCATGAGCAGATTTTAACTGATGCCTCTAATCGTCTACGTCGAAATCTTGAATTTAGTGGCTTAGCAACAAGGTTTTTACCAGATTATTTCACTTTGGGTCAGATACAAGATGTATATGAGACTATTTGGGAGGTTGAACTTGATCCTGCCAATTTTAGAGATAAATTAACGAATGTTGATGGTTGGATACGTGAAGTGAAGAATCCACCAGAGGATCTAAAGGCTAGAAGGGGAAAACCTCCGACTTGGTATAAAGAATATGATGTTCCACAGTTTGAACGTATGATTTCTAATCCAGATGGTGCTGTTATCAGAGAGAAAGAATCTGAATATCAAAAGAATTTAGATAACCTAACTAGTGAAATTCCAATCATTGACTTAGAGATATCAGAAGACATTTAATTGGAAATATTATTAATTTGCTTTGTCATTTTTATTTATACTCTTTCAAGAAAAATAAACAAAAGCAGCAATCCTAATAATAAAAAATCTGATCTAACTTCAAACAAAGTTCAGAAAAAATCAATAGCTAAAAAGAAGTATAAAAAAAGAAAATATAATCCTGGCCAAAAAAAAAGTAAGCCCAAAATTGATCCCATGAGCAGAGTTGACCCTATAGAATGGAATAAATTCACTGTTTGTGATGTTTGCGGAAGCGAAAATAAGGGAGGTATTGTTAGGTGTCACCCACAATAGATAAAACATTTTTAATCAACATCAGGAAAAAGCTTTCTTCTAGAGATGGTGTAGGTAAATTTACCGTTCTAACAAATAATCAAATTGCATCACTTCTTAATACTCCAATAAAGTCATTACAAGAATTAAAAAATATTTTAGGTGATAGTCATCCTTATTTGGATGAAATATTCAGTGAGATAACTGGAAAACCTAAAGCTGAGACTCCTAAACCTAAAGCTGAGACTCCTAAACCTAAAGCTGAGACTCCTAAACCTAAAGCTGAGACTCCTAAACCTAAAGCTGAGACTCCTAAACCTAAAGCTCAATTAAATATTGATGAAATTCTTAATAATTTAGAAATTAAAGAATATGGTTTTGATGCCATTTCAGAAATTTATAATGGCAATATTTCTACTGATACCTTTAGATCAAAATACTTCAGTTTTAAGTCATCTATATTTTTTATAAAAACATGGTGGAAAATTAGAAGAAATAAAAATTTATTTGAGGGATTAAGTGAAAACTCTTTAACTACTCAACAGAAACACTCTATCTTAACAAGCGAACATAGAAACTTAGTTGTTTCTGGTGCGGGAACTGGAAAAACTGCATTAATGATTGCAAAAACTGGATATGAAATTAACAGAATGGGGGTGCACAAAGATGATATTCTACTTCTCGCCTATAACAAAAAAGCTGCAGAAGAGCTTCGAAAAAGAGGACAAGAGGTTTTAAAAATAGAAGGAACTCCTCTCCAGGCATATACTTTTCATGCTTTTGGTAATAAAATATCCAAACTAACAACCGAAAGCGAGCAAGATGTATCTGAAATATTAAGTCCTCAATGGATACAAAAAAAGTTAGATAATCTTAAAAATGACCATCCAATAAAGCAGAAACTAATCTACTATTTTTCAAATTATCTCGTTCCTCCCCCAAATGTTGAAAAAAAATATAAAAATCTTAATCAGTACTCAAGTTACATAAAAAATATTCAAGAGTTTACTTTAGGTCGCGAAAAAGTAAAGAGTTGGGGTGAGTATGCAATAGCTAATTATTTATTTACGAGTGGGATAAATTATGAATATGAAAAAAGATGGCACGACAATTCTTTTGGTAACTACAAACCCGATTTCACTATTTTTCAGGATGACAATATTAATAACAACATAATTATTGAATATTACGGTATTGATCGAGACAATAACAATAAAACTATGCCTGAGATTGACACCCAGGCATACAATGATCAAATAGCAAGAAAAGATGCATTTCACAGTCGTGCTAAGACTAATTATTTAAAATATTATTACGATCAAGCAAGAGATGGAACATTAATTGAGAATCTTGAACAAGATTTAAAAAAACAAGGTGTTTCATACAACGTAAAGTCAGACTCGGATTTATTAAATGTCTTTAAAGAGGGTGAGTATTATGATTTATTTTCTAAACTTACTGCAGAATTTTTAACACAATTTAAATCGAATCAAATAGATTTAAAAGATTTACTACTTCAATACAGAGGAGATAAAAGAACTACTGCTTATTTAGAAATATTTTCTTGGGTATTTAGTGAGTATCAAAAGGAGCTTAAGAAGGAAAATAAACGTGATTATTCAGACATGATTAACGATGCAACAGAGTGGTTAATTGATAATAAGTATCAAACAAATCTTAAGTGGATAATTGTTGATGAGTTTCAAGATATATCAGCCGGAAGGTTTAGATTTTTACAGCAACTACTAGCACAAAACCCCCATACAAAGTTAATAGTCGTAGGTGATGACTGGCAATCGATTTATAGGTTTGCAGGAAGTGATATTAATTTTATAAACAGATTTGAAAAATTTTTTGGAAAAGCTGTTGAGTTTCCACTCACAAAATCATTTAGGTTTAATGATCACATAAAGGAGTTAAGTCAAAGGTTTATACAGAAACCTAAGGGTTTACACAAAAGTAAAAGTATTGATGTTGACAATATTGTTTCACATCATAAATTTTTTGTACATTGGTCAAATGAAAAACTTATGGCGAATACCCCAAAAAATAGGATTGAAAAGCAAAGGTATAAGAAAACAAAAGAAGTGGTTGAAAATTTAGTCGCTAAGGGGAAATCTGGTAGCTTATTGATTTTAGGAAGATATAAATTTGATTTACCTGATGGAGGTTATAGCCCTGGAGCCCAACAACAAGAACTTAGTGAGATTTGGACAAGAAATGAAGAAACCGATGAGGTAAATTTTCTAAGTGTTCATAAAGCAAAAGGGCTTCAAGCTGATTATGTAGTTATTGTTGATCTTATATCTGGTCCCTACGGTTTTCCATCAGAACAAACTAACGATCCATTATTGAATCTTGTCTTACCACAGGGTAATAGTCTTGAACTTTCTGAGAATGCAGAAGAGCGTAGACTATTTTATGTGGCTATAACAAGGGCAAAAAACTCTGTTCATATAATTTCAGATTCACCACAGCCTTCAGAATTTATTGATGATATTTTTTCTGAGGTATACAAAGGTAGAAACATCGTTACCGTTTGTGATTGTTGTGAAGATTCACAACCAGTCAATTGTGACAAGTGTGATGGAAGTGGATCTTTCGTAGAAAGAACTCACAATAGATTTGGAAAAGAACTCTCTGAGTCGTTTTATTCATGTTCAAATTACCCCTTGTGCACATCAAGGCTGCCATCATGTCCAAAGTGTAAACTAATGATGATAAATAAATCAAATAAATACATCTGTATAAATTCTTCTTGTGGGGAAACAAAAAGAGAGTGCCCCAACTATTGTGGGGGTTATTTAAATAGACGACCTCCTTCAAACAATGAGAGACCTCCATATTGGGGATGCTCAAATTTTTCCGACGGTTGTACATTTAGTGAGACTTACACTAAATCTAATAGAGAAACATGCCCACAGTGTTTAGTCGGAGAAGTTATATGGATAAAATCTGCCAAGTTTTGGGGATGCTCAAACTACTTTGATAAAAAACCAGAATGTAATTGGCAGAATTATCCTTAACTTAATAGGATTTAAAGTATGAGTAAAAAGCATTCTGATGATCAAAAATTAGTCATTGATCAGTTTGGAGAGTTCATTGACAGCAGCTCTCAAGTATTGATCATTTCAGGTTCTGCTGGTACCGGTAAAACATCATTAATAAAAGATTTTGCAAAAATTAGTAAACAAAAAAACTGGAATTGTATTCCTTTAGGCGTCTGGGGGAGAAGCTCTAGTGCTATTACTCAATTAACAAATATTCCATCACTGACAGTTAGGAAATATATACAAATTAATCAAGATATTGAAAATGGAAAGTACGAAGAAGAGACATTTATTGAATGGTATAAAAAGCACTACAAAAAAAAGTTCGATTTTAATTTAGTAGATAAATTCTTTGGAAATGATGAAGATATGGTAGGTGATGTATTGGTTGTTGACGAGGCAAGCACTATAGCTGATGACGAATTGGTTAAATTTACAAACTACTGCTTAGACAATGCTGATGATTTTAAGCTCGTATTTATTGGAGATCATTGCCAACTTCCACCAATTAAACAGGAAAAAAGCAATGCTTTTGATGGACAGTGGTTTGAGAAAGAGCTTAATTTTGATGTGTTTGGTAAGAAAAAAACTGGACTTCTTAGAGGTCTTACTGGAAATAGTGAGTTTGATATGCTGCAACTCACACAATCACATAGAGTATCAGAAGGTCCCTTGTTTGAACTTGCTAAAAAAATGAGACCTCTGGCTGAAAATAATTCATCTGGTGAAGATGTTAGAAGAATAATTAATAACTCCATAAATAACTCTGAAATTCTTGGATACGGTAGAGATCCTTGTTTTGAAGAACTAGGCAAAAGATTTAAAGAAAATCCTTCTAATGTAATCTTTCTAGCTCCAGGAAATAAAGAGTCATTCGAGTCAGCACAAGAATTAAGAAAAATATTCTATCCAGAAGTTTTTAAAACACTTGATAAGGGAGAGTATGTAAGAGTTTTTGCTAACGGGATAAAAGAAAATTTTGTTACAGGTGACGAGTTTGAAATCCTAGAAGTAGTTGATGATTTTGATAAGTTTGTAGTGGTTAAAGCAAAAGAGATTACTAGAAGTGAAGAGTTTACTGGATATAACTTCATGCAGAGGATTGCAGATTTATTTAATATTTTTGATAAAAAAGAAGAAAGTATTGTGACTGTAGGAATCTACAAAAATGCGTTAACTGATTTCTCACTTTGGAGTAGAAGTAGGGCTGTGCCACGAATGAGAACAGAGATTCAAGAAGCCTGGGACCAGATTGGCTGGGAAAATGATGAAGACAGAGTAGTTGATGATGTATTAATTTGTAGATATGCATATGGCTCAACTGTCCATAGTGCTCAAGGTGGAGAGTGGGATACCGTTGCATTATTACTAGATGGAAAATCTAGAAATGACACTGCTAGATTTTGGTACACGGCAGCTACTCGTGCTAAAAAAGAATTATTTATATTAAGAGCTGATTGATTTATAAATAAACTATTTTTTTAAAAGTCAAGATTTTAAAACCAATTGCCCAAATTATTTTGTCTTACTAACTTCTTAGAATAAAACTGTAATGGTTAAGGTAGAAAGAAGAGTTCAACAAGCGATTAAGGCGATTCTTGAAGAAGAAACTTGGAAATACTTAAAAACAAATAACAATTTCGACAAGGTATTGTCTATTGCCTCCTTAATTGACAAATATGATCCAGGACCAGATCCCTGCTATGAAGACTGTACAGGCATGTGTGCTGGCTGTTATGATGGCTACACTTTTTCTCTTGATTGGAGAGATGGTTCAAATCTTAGAAGTAAAAAACCATTTAGTAAATTAACAACCCACGAACGAGTTATGTTAAGAGAAGCAATAGATGACAAGATTCATAAATGTGATCAATGGTGTTCCAAATTTATATGTTATAAATACACAGGTGAGACATGCCAAATTACTCATTGCCATAATTTATATATAAAAAAACAAAAAAACTTAAGGTACTGTTCTTTATGTAGGGCAACTCCCGGGACAATATACCATCAAAATTATAACTGTAATGAAGATTGTTATTGTAAAAAGTTTATATCTACAATAAATCAGTGATCAAGATGACATTTATCTAACTACTATCATAAAATAACTACATAGTGATATTGTCAGGGCTCTTAGATAAAGATTGACAACCTTAATTACTGTCTAGAAAGGATTAAAAATTGGCCGATAAACTTACTCTCCAGCAACTTGAGTCATTTTTGTGGGAAACCGCAGATATCCTTAGAGGTAACATGGATGCATCTGAATTTAAAGACTACATCTTTGGAATGTTATTTCTTAAGCGACTCTCAGACGCTTTTGATGAAGCACAAGAAGAAGTCATTCAGACGTATCTTGATATGGGTAAGTCAGTGTCAGATGCAAAGAAATTAGCATCTGATCGGGGTGAGTACGATAATACCTTCTTTGTACCCAAACCTGGACGATGGTCAAATCTAAAAAACCTCAAGCACGACATCGGTGCAAAACTCAATAAGGCAACCGAGGCAATAGAGGAGGAAAACCCCGCCCTTGAAGGTGTATTGGTCTCCATTGATTTTAATATCAAAAATAAACTCTCAGACAAGAAACTTCAAGATCTTTTATCGCACTTCTCTAAGCATCGACTACGCACCGAAGACTTTGATTCTCCTGATTTACTTGGTGATGCGTATGAGTACCTCATCAAGCAGTTTGCAGATTCTGCAGGTAAGAAAGGCGGTGAGTTCTACACACCAAGTGAAGTCGTATGGTTATTGGTATCTCTATTAAAACCAACTGCAGGTATGAAGATATATGACCCCACAGTAGGTTCAGGAGGAATGTTGATACAGACTCGGAACTATCTTATTGAGAAGGGTGAAAATGCACGTGATCTCTCTCTGTATGGTCAAGAGATGAACCTAAATACTTGGGCAATATGTAAGATGAGCATGTTCTTGCATGGGGTGTTAAACGCAGATATTCGTAAAGGTGACACTTTAGGAGACCCCAAGCATACTCGTGGTGGTGAGTTGATGTCGTTTGACCGTGTGATTGCCAATCCTCCATTCTCTCTAAAGAAATGGGGTAAAGATGCTGCAGATAGTGATCCTTATGGACGTTATCCATATGGCACACCACCCAAAGATGCAGGAGACCTTGCATTTATTCAACATATGATTGCGTCTCTTAATGCAGAGGGCAAGATGGGTGTGGTTGTTCCACATGGTGTGTTGTTCAGAGGTTCAAGCGAGAAAGCAATTCGCAAAGGCATCCTTGAGGATGACCTATTAGAAGCAGTTATTGGTCTTCCATCTGCACTGTTCTATGGCACAGGTATTCCTGCGGCACTTCTCATCATCAATAAGAACAAACCATCAGACCGCAAAGGAAAGGTTCTCTTTATTAATAGTGAGTTGGAGTATCAGGAAGGTAAGAATCAAAACAAACTTCGGGATGAGGATATTCAACACATTCTTAATGTGTATGACGCACACAAGGATGAGAAGCGGTACTCAAAAGTTGTCTCGATGGATGAAATACGAGAGAACGACTATAACCTCAATATTCGTAGATATGCAGACACCTCACCACCCCCTGAACAGTTTGATGTTAAATCAATCCTAAGAGGGGGTATTCCAGTTTCTGAGGTGGAAGATGAGTATATTCAAGAGACTTTGGACGGTATGGATGTATCCTGTGTGTTTGTCCGCAGAGATAATGAGTATTACGATTTCAAACCTGAGATTGAGACTAAAGAACAGATACGAGACCTTCTTGGTGATGCAGACCAATCGGTGATTACCCAGTTCGAAAGATGGTGGGATAAGTATCAAGTGTCTCTGCATGAAATAGATGTACAGGTAAAGCAGTCTGAAGAGGTGATGTGGGCTTATCTAAAGGAACTTGGTTATGAGTAATATAGTTCCTGATGGGTGGTCAAAATTAGTGATGGGTAATATTGGCACCTTCTCAACGAGTAGTGTGGACAAAAAGTCAAAGGATGGAGAAACCCACGTGTCTCTCCTGAATTACATGGACATCTATCAAAATTCTGTCCTTTCAAGTTCCTACCCATTTCAATCGGTTACCGCACCTGCAAAACAAGTTATTTCATCATCAGTAAAAAATGGTGATGTTTTTTTTACACCGTCATCTGAAACCCCTGAAGATATAGGGCATTCAGCGGTATTCATAGGTGACGTAGAGTGTCTCGTGCACAGTTATCATACTATTCGCTTTAGACCTATGGAAAATAACTACTTTGATGACAACTACAAAGCGTTTGGATTTAGAGGAGAAGCGACGTACGAATATTTTCGGAAGAGAGCAACAGGGTCTACACGTTTCACTGTTTCACTGCCAATATTCAACGAACTAGAGGTTCTGTGCCCACCCCTCCCCGAACAAAAGAAAATCGCATCCATCCTAACCTCTGTGGATGAGGTGATTGAGAACACTCAGAAACAAATCGACAAACTCCAAGACCTCAAGAAGGCAACCATGAACGAGTTGCTGACCAAAGGCATCGGTCACACAGAGTTCAAGGACACTGAGTTGGGTCGGATTCCGAAGAGTTGGGAGGTTAAGACTCTTGGTGATATGGTTCTAAAGATTACCGATGGTGAACACTTATCTCCAGATATAGTGTCGCATGGCAAACCAATACTGTCTGCGAAAGATATCAGAGAAGATGGTGTACATATTTCGGGCGCAAAGTTTGTAGAACCCACAGCCTTTCAAAAAATGTTATCACGATGCAATCCAGAGTTCGGGGATGTGTTAGTTGTTAGCAGAGGTGCGACTATTGGAAGAGTGACCTTAAACAACCTTAATATTCAGTTTGCGTTAATGGGTAGCGTCATCTTGATTAAACCCGCTCAAGAACAATTGATTGGTAGTTTTATCTCTTTATATCTTGAAAGCGAAACTACGCAAAGTGAGATACTTGGACTGTCTGGTTCTTCTGCACAGCAAGCAATTTACCTCAAAGATATTAAAAGTTTAAAACTGCCAGTTCCAAGATTGATTGAACAAAATAGAATAGCAGCTCTAGTCAAAAGCATTGATGACCAGAAGAAAATTCTTAAGTCCAAACTCTCCCAAACCCAATCCCTCAAGAAATCCCTCATGCAGGACCTCCTAACTGGCAAAATCCGAGTGACGGTGAACTGATGACATCTGATGAACTAGACAAAGTAGAACTTCCTGCACTGGAACAACTCAAGTCTTTGGGTTGGTCATATATTGTGGGTGCACAACTCTCTCCTGATCAATCTGATGAACGTAGTTCTTTAAAGGATGTCGTGCTTGAGAAGCGACTGACTGAGAGTCTTAAACGCATCAATCCTTGGATTAACGATGAGAACCTGCGCAAGGTAGTGCGTGACTTAACAAAGACTCAGTATCCAAACCTTATTGAAGCAAACCAAGCAATATGGACACAAATCAATCAATCCGTATCTGTGATGCAGGACTTAGGCAAAGGCAACAAAGGTCAGACTATTCATATCATTGATTTTGAGAATCCAGAAAATAATGAGTTCCTTTGTACTAATCAATTCAAAGTGTCAGGGGTTAATCAAAACATCATTCCGGACATTCTCTGTTTCGTGAATGGACTTCCTCTTGCAGTTATTGAGTGCAAATCCCCTTACATCACTAACCCGATGGAAGCAGGAATTAACCAACTCCTGCGTTATGCAAACCGCAGAACACCCGAAAACGATGAGGGAGCAGAGAAACTCTTTCATTATAATTCGATGATGGTTTCTACTCATAGAGACAAGGCAAGAGTAGGCACAATTACCTCTCGCATAGAACATTACCTTGAGTGGAAAGACCCGTATCCATTAACTGTGGAACAAGTAGGTACAGCCTCAACATCTCAAGATGTTTTATTAGCAGGATTGTTCTCCAAGATTAATTTTCTCGACATCCTCCAGAACTTCACGGTCTTCGAACCTGTCGATGGTCGCATCATTAAGATGATATCGAGGTATCAGCAATTCCGTGCTGTACATAAGACTATCGAGCGACTTAAAAAGGGTGAAAATCCTAAAGAGAAGTCAGGTGTTATCTGGCATACCCAAGGTTCAGGCAAGTCGCTTACAATGGTATTCCTTAGTATTAAGATGCGGAGAGATCCAGAACTACGTGACTATAAACTAGTATTTCTGACTGATAGAACACAACTAGATTCTCAGTTAACTAGTACTTTTAATAATGCTCAGGGTGAAACGATACGTCATGCGGATTCTGTTAAATCCTTAAAGGAATTACTGACTTCGGATGCATCTGACATTATTACAGCAATGGTGCAGAAGTTTCAGGAGGGATCAGACGATCTTGAATTCCCAGTCTTGAACGATTCAGAGAAGATTATCGTTCTTGCAGATGAAGCACACCGAACGCAATATGGTACGTTAGGTGCGGCAATCAATACAGCATTACCTAACGCTCCTCGTATTGCATTCACAGGTACGCCATTGATTAAAAGTCAGAAGACTACAAACACTTTTGGTTCATATATCGACACCTACACTATTGAGGAGGCAGTTAAAGATGGTGCAACTGTTCAAATCCTTTACGAAGGTCGAGAGGCAGTGCTTCGTGTTACAGGTGATTCTTTAGACAGTCTGTTTGACGAGTACTTTTCAGATAGCAGTGAGGATGAGAAAGCGGCAATCAAGAAAAAGTTTGGTACTAACCGAGCAGTTCTTGAAGCACCCCAACGCATACGTAGAGTATCCATGGATATACTCAAACACTATAAAGAGCACATCCAACCTAATGGGTTCAAAGCCATGATTGTTACATCCTCCCGCCATGCGGCCATCCTCTACAAAGAAGCATTAGACAAGTTGGAAGCACCTCAATCAGCAGTGATTATCTCTGGTGATCATAATGATGAGAAGCATTTCTGGGATTACACAGATGGTACAAAACAGAAGAAGCAGATTGAAGACTTTAAGAAACCTTTTGGAACTGGTAAGGGTCAGTCAGATTTGTCCATCCTCATTGTGAAGGATATGTTGTTAACTGGTTTTGATGCTCCTGTTGCTCAGGTAATGTACTTAGATAGAAAACTCACCGACCATACGCTTCTTCAGGCAATTGCCAGGGTTAACCGAACGAACAAGAACAAGATCCGTGGTTACATTGTGGATTATTTTGGGTTATCGGATTATCTTACTGAAGCTTTAGAGATGTTTTCCAGCGACGATGTTGAGGGAGCATTGCTCGATTTGAAGGAGGAGATACCTGTTCTCAAAAATACACATACAAGGGTGTTATCTCATTTTGATAGTTTGGACTTAGATGATCTTGATGCTTGTATTCTTTCTTTAAAAGATGAGGTTATACGGCAATCATTCCAAGTGGACTTCCAGATCTTTGCAAAGCAAATGGATATTATTCTTCCAGACCCTGCATCAACCCCATTTATTAGAGATCTACAGCGACTGGGTAAGATTTCAGTGGGTGCAAGAAATCTCTATCGTGACGAACAACTCGATATTGCAGGTGCAGGAGAAAAAGTTCGAGAACTGATAGAAGAACACATCTACTCTACAGGTGTTGACCCCAGGATACCTCCAGTTGATCTTCTTGCAGGAAATTATGAAGAGGTTCTTAATCAGCACAAATCTCCTCGAGCTAAAGCATCTGAGGTCGAGAGTGCGATTAAGCACTACATCAATATCAACATAGAGGATGACCCTGAATATTATAAGAACCTGTCCAAACGACTCGAAGATATTATTAGAGAGTGTGGGGAAAAGTGGGAAGAGCTAGTTCAGATGCTGTTGGAATTCAGAGATAACATAGAAACTGACCGCCAGCAACAAGCAGCTGATTTGGGTCTCTCACAAACTGAACTCGCCTTCTATGATATTCTCATTTATGAACTTGGTAGTGAAGGTACTGTTAGTGACAGTACAGAGTCAAAAGTTAAAGAGGTAGTTCAGTCCTTGGTTCAAATGTTAGAAGAAGCAACAGAGATTGTTGATTTCTTCAGCAAGTGGAATGAGGTAACAAGAGTTAAAAGAAACATTAAGCATAAGATTATTGAGAACTTTGATGAATCATTGGTTGCACCCGTAACCGAGCGATTTATGGAATTAGCAGAAACAAAGTTTAAGTAATGGATGGATTCCCCTTCCAAGTCGAGGTGATTAGAACAGAGCGTAAAAAGTCAGCTTCTATTCAGCTGCAAGGAGACCTGGTCAAGGTCAGTGTTCCTATGACTCTATCTGACCGTCGTATTCGAGATCTTGTAATTAAACGCACCTCTTGGATAAAAAGTAAACTTCAGGAGCAGTCCAATAGACCAATTTCTGCACCAAGGGAATACATCAGTGGCGAGACCGTCACTTATCTTGGGAAGAACTATAGGTTGAAGGTTCTGAAAGGCCAACAACCATCAGTGAAGTTAAAAAGGGGTTATGTTGAAGTAACACTCTCTAATACAGACGTTGACCCGAAGACTACTGTTCATTCTTTACTTCAGGATTGGTATAGGTCTCATGCACAGAAGCGTCTAGAGGAAAAGACATTGCGTCTGGCGAAGATTATAGGAGTCAATCCTTCATCAGTCACAGTGAAAAATTATAAGTCTCGATGGGGGTCTTGTTCTCCCGAAGGCGACATCTCATACAACTGGAGAATCATACTGGCGCCTCAGAGCATAGTTGATTATGTCATTGTCCATGAACTGTGTCATATTTTGGAACATAATCATTCGAGTTCATACTGGAAGCACGTTGAACGTCATGTTCCTAACTGGCGTGAGTATAGAGAGTGGTTAAAACATAACGAATTGGCGATAGATTTATAAGTAGTACCATCGATGGCTCGCAAGGCTATTTTTCTAGGTGCAATTCCCAAAAAACTCTCATAGGCGCTACAAGATTGGAACCTGTGACTTCTTCCTTGTAAGAAAAGCGCTTAGTTTACAATATCTTTAGGTGGCTCATCATATCCCAAGTCCTCAATAAGTCTTAAGGCCTCCCGACGAATAGTCTGATCAGTATCAGAATATTTGATTTCAACCTCCATAGGACCTTGTTGCGCTTGGATTTGTTTTTTTATCTCCTCACGAGCAGTCTCAATGATCATTGCCGAGACCAAGGTTTTTGTATGGCTAAGGTATTTTAGAACATCTTTTATGTCCATAGTGTCAATCTCTCTTCCAATACGTTCCTGTGCTCTGGCATAGTTGTTCATCATCTTTTGATAAATAGGGTAGTGCAGCTCTTGCGTTGAAGATTGGAGTACTTCTCTTACATGGGGTCTTTGTAGAGTTCGACATACAGCGCTCGGGGAGAGACCAAGTTGTTTAGCTATACTCTTTTGGCTATCACCTTGAACGGTAAGTTTTACAATCTCTAGTTCATTCTTACTTAACGGGTTATTATTACTCTTTGTCATTTTTAGTAGTATGACAGATTCAGATTATACCTATTTTTTTTGACGCAAAATTTTTCGTTGATGTGTAATTTTATGTTTTTTAGGAATCTGCTGTATTTTCCTATATATATGTATTTAAAAAAGCGGCCTCGGCAAGATTCGAACTTGCGACACCAGGTTTAGGAAACCTAGTATTACAGTTCAACTGAAACCAACTAGTAACAAATAATGTTA